>Ga0256404_1009072_pt1 | contig 14475 bp, 11 predicted proteins | sample RumenRJG_01DNA_FD_185990 | JGI IMG/M metagenome (GOLD analysis project Ga0256404, IMG submission 185990) | Bovine rumen microbial communities from Lethbridge, Alberta, Canada - RJG_01 | ecosystem: Host-associated > Mammals > Digestive system > Stomach > Rumen | place: Canada: Alberta | collected...
GAGTTCAATATGACCCATTCTTTCACGACGTGCTTCTTTGGAAATAACTTCAACACCACACTTTTCACAGGTCATACCTGCGTAACGGATCTTTTTATATTTTCCGCAGTGGCATTCATAGTCTTTGCTAGGACCAAAGATCTTTTCACAGAAAAGACCTTGCATCTCTGGTTTTTGACTACGGTAGTTAATTGTTTCTGGTTTGGTAACTTCACCATGTGACCATTCACGAATACGTTCTGGGGAAGCAAGACCAACTTTAATAGAAGCTAATTGATTAACATCAAACATTTTTCTTACCTCCTTATTCTAAGTAATCGGCAATTTCATCTTGCGCGACCACTACATCTTCTTCGCGGTGAGTTTCACCGGTTAAGTTACGAATTGTCGAATTGATCTTACGTTCTTCTTTTTGGGCTTCGCGAGCAAGTGCGTCCGTGTCAATCACGTGACCTTCTTTATCGAATAAGCGCACATCCATACATAACGCGGATAATTCTTTAACCAAGACATTGAAGGCTTCTGGAATTCCTGGTTCAGGAATGTCATTGCCTTTAATGATGGCTTCATATGTTTTTCTTCTACCGACACGATCATCGGATTTGATGGTTAAGATTTCTTGTAAGGTATGGGCAGCACCATAGGCTTCAAGAGCCCAGACTTCCATTTCACCGAATCTTTGACCACCGTTTTGAGCTTTACCACCAAGTGGTTGTTGTGTGACTAAGCTATATGGGCCTGTTGCACGGGCGTGAATCTTATCATCAACCATGTGAACAAGTTTAATCATATACATGACACCAACGGAGATTCTTTCGTCGAATCTTTCTCCGGTACGGCCATCATATAAGACGGTCTTACCATCAGCATCGATACCAGCTTGTTTCATTAAATCGAAGATTTCTTCGTTAGTGATACCATCGAAGACTGGTGTCGCGATCTTGAGTCCTAACTTCTTACAAGCTAGACCAAGATGGATTTCAAGAATCTGACCGATGTTCATACGAGATGGAACACCGAGTGGGTTAAGCATGATGTCAACTGGAGTACCATCGGCAAGGAACGGCATATCTTCGACTGGTAAGATACGAGAGATAACACCTTTATTACCGTGACGTCCTGACATCTTATCTCCTTCGGAGATTTTACGTTTTTGAACGATATAGACACGAACTGTTTTCTTAACGCCAAGAGGTAAATCATCACCATTTTCTTTGGTTTGAACTTTGACGTCTAAGACAATACCTGCACCACCGTGAGGAACTCTTAAGGAAGTATCTTTGGTATCTTTGGTCTTTTCAGCAAAGATGGCCATTAATAATTTTTCTTCTGGAGTTGGTTCGCTTTGTCCTTTTGGAGTAGTTTTACCAACTAAGATATCGCCTTCTTTAACTTCGACACCTTTTAAGATGATGCCGTTTTCATCAAGATAGGCTCTTGCTTCCTCGCTGACATTAGGAATGTCACGGGTGATTTCTTCAGGTCCAAGTTTTGTGTCACGACAATCGACTGAATATTCTTCAATGTGGATTGTTGTATATGTGTCATCTTTGACAAGTCTTTCAGACATGATGACAGCATCTTCGTAGTTATAACCTTCCCAAGTCATGAAGGCGATGGTGACGTTTTGACCTAAGGCAAGATCGCCATTTTCCATTGATGGACCATCAGCTAAGATGTCGCCTGGTTTAACTTTATCGCCAACTTTAACGATGGCTTTTTGGTTAATACATGTTCCTTGGTTGGATCTTTGGAATTTTTGAAGTTCGTAAACTCTTTTACCTTTTGCTTCTTTGATGACAATTTGACGGGAGTCGACATATTCAACTGTACCAGTTGAAGCAGAGACGACTGCTAAACCAGCGTCTTTCGCGACTTTCCATTCAATACCTGTACCAACGTATGGTGCATGTGGTCTAAGAAGAGGAAGAGCTTGACGTTGCATGTTTGCACCCATAAGAGCACGAGTAGTATCATCGTTCTCTAAGAATGGAATACAAGCAGAGGCAATGGAAACGATTTGTTTTGGGCTAACATCGATATAATCGATCATTTCTGGTGGGACGAGGACGTTTTCACCGTTGTGACGAGCGATGACTTCCTTATCGGTAATATAGCCATTTTCATCGATTTTAACGTTAGCTTGAGCGATATAATGATCAGCTTCCATATCGGCTGATAAGTAAACTGATTTATCGGTAACTTTTCCGCCTTTTTCAACGATACGATATGGAGTTTCAATAAATCCATATTTGTTAACCTTAGCATAGCTAGCTAAGTTGTTGATAAGACCGATGTTTTGACCTTCTGGAGTCTCAATTGGACAAATACGACCATAGTGAGTTGGGTGAACGTCACGAACAGCCATAGATGCTCTATCACGGGTAATACCACCTTGACCTAAGGCAGAAATACGACGTTTATTAGCGAGTTCAGAAAGTGGGTTTGTTTGATCCATGAATTGTGAAAGTTGTGAACTTGCAAAGAATTCACGGATTGTGGATGTTAATGGTTTGATGGAGATAAGTGATTTGATTGAAGATGATTTCATATCGGAAATAGACATCTTTTGTTGAACTGTCTTAACCATCTTGGTTAAACCGATACGGAATTGTGTTTGGATAAGTTCGCCAACACATCTAATACGACGGTTGCCTAAGTTATCGATATCATCTGTATCACCAAATCCAGCCATAACGTTCATTAAATAAGAGAAAATAGCAATGATATCGGAGAATGTGACGCATTCAACAGTTAAGTTAAGGTCAGTACCAATGACATTTTCGACTTTGTCCATCTTGTCATCGACATAGACTTTAATCATGTTGACGTTGCCTCTAAATTCTTGTTTGATTTCATCGGCAGTCTTCTTATCTAATTTGCCTTTTGGAGCAGCTCTATCAAGTGCTTCAATTAAGGCAGGATTTGCTTTGATTTTCTTTAAGTGAGCACCTTTTTCAAAGACTTCAGCGTCCATAAGTTTTAAAACGTCGCTCTTTGAGAGGTAATCACCTTTCTTATATAGTACGACTGGTTCGCCGTTCTCATCGAAGCTAACTAAGTCTTCAGCGAGGTAACGACCAGCTAAACGGTTATAAATACCTAATTTTGTACGATATTTGAAACGACCTGCGCGGCCGAGATCATAACGCTTATGATCAAAGAATTTTTGAATTAAGAAATTCGCAACACCTTCTTCGGTAATTGGTTCGCCTGGTTTGAGTTTTCTAAAGATATAAATTAAAGCATCGTTAGCTGTTTTGATATCTTCATCTTTCTCAATTGTTGTTGCGAGCATTTCATTGTCGCCGAAGAGTTTCTTTAATTCCTTTGGATCAGTTAAGCCTAAAGCTTTTAAAATGATTGTCGCAGGCATCTTCTTTTGACGGTCGATGCGAACATTGATAAGTCCTTTTTGGTCAGTTTCGAATTCTAACCAAGTACCACGGGATGGAATTAAATCGGCATTGTAGATATATCTACCAGTTTTATCCATTTCATTGGATAAATATGCACCTGGTGAACGCACGATTTGCGAGACGATAACACGTTCAGCACCATTGATGATGAATGTACCAGATTCAGTCATTAATGGGATATCGCCCATGAAGACTTCTTCGTCTTTTTCAGCATCGGTACCGTCTGGGTTACGTAGTCTTAATCTAGCATAAAGTTTTGAACAATATGTGTAATCGTGTTCTTTGCAGGTCAAATATGAGTATTTTGGTTCTCTAAGTTCACATGAAACAAAGTCGATGAAACTTGTCTCGGTATATGAAGCGATTGGGAAGACTTCTTCCATAACTTCACTGATACCCTTTTCTAAGAACCACTTATAGGAATCGGTTTGGATTTCTACAAGATTTGGTAATTCGAGGCTACCAGAAATTTTCGAAAAGTTAATTCGATCATTTGGTAGTAATGGGTAATTTTTGTAAGTTTTGCTCATGAATGACTCCTTTTTAGCTCACCTTAGTTGCCTTTAGGATAAAGTAGCCTTTAGACTTATCTAGAACAGTTACGTTTCCAAACAATTCTTCTAGATAGTCTTTGACTGATAACGCCCCCTGGGCTTTCCTAATGACAATGTAAAGTGAGCCTCCATCAGTCAAATGTTCTAATGCGCCTCTATAGATTTCGTAGGTAACTTTTTTCCCGGCACGAATAGGCGGATTAGATACAATTGATTGAAATTTTCCTTCAATCTCTAGATAGATGTCACTTTGAAGGCAGGTGACTCGTTGATTTAACGCGAGCTTACGCGCATTAACTCTACATAACGAGAGTGCGCGCGTATTTACGTCAGAACAAACGACGTTTGTATGGGGATGGAAATAGGCTAAGGTTAGACCAATAGGTCCTATTCCACATCCTAAATCAAGTATGTTTTCCCCTAGATTGATTGGAAGGAGGCTCTTAATTAGAACCTCACTTCCATAATCTAATTTATTTTTTGAAAACACACCTGTGTCTGATTCTAATTCAAAGTCTATTCCATTAATGGAATATGTAACTACTCTAGGCTTAGAGTCTAGATTTACATCATTAGTAAAATAGTGCGATGTCATTAGAATCAAAATGGGTGAAGAAGTTATTTAATTTCAACTTCTGCGCCAGCAGCAACAAGAGCTTTCTTGTGTTCTTCTGCTTCGACTGGTGAAATCTTTTCTTTGATGTTGCATGGAGCGCCATCGACTAATTTCTTAGCATCCATAAGTCCGAGACCTGTGATTGCTTGAACAGCTTTGATGACTGCGACTTTTTGCATACCAACAGCTTTTAAGACTAAGGTAACTTCGCTTGGTCCTTTTGCAACTTCTTCTTCAGCTGGTGCTGCAGCGGCAGCGGCAACTGGAGCGGCGGCTGTAACGCCAAATTCTTCTTCAACAGCTTTGACGAGTTCGTTTAATTCAACGACTGTCATTTCTTTTAATGAAGCAATGATTTCTTCTTTTGTTAACTTTGCCATAATAAGTTCCTCCTATAATTGGCATTAATTTTTGCTATCCGCGACTGCTTTGACTGAGCAAGCGAAACTGCGGATAGGTGCTTGCAAGCACGATAAGAACATGGAAATAAGTCCTTCTCTTCCTGGTAATTTAGCGATTGTCTTCATGCCATCAGCATCATAGACCTTTCCTTCGACTAAACCGGCTTTGATTACGAGATTTTCGTAACTTTTAGCAAATTTAGCGAGGACTTTTGGTCCGTCAGATACTTCTTTTGAGAAGACGAAGGCATTTGAACCAGATAAGTATTGATCAAGATCTTTGTGACCAAGAGCATCAACTGCTTTAGCAACAAGAGTATTCTTGTATACATTAAATGAAGAGCTTTGGGCTTTTAATAACTTTCGGAGTTCAGAGAGTTGGGCAACTGTTAGACCACGATATTCAACGATGGTGAGAGATCCAGCGTCTTTGAATGAATCGGTAATCTTGTTAACAATCTCTTTTTTGGATTCGAGAGTTTTTTGATTCATTGTTCTACCTCCTTTTTTAATAGTCAGTTAGAGGCACCAATATATTGGTAAATAATACACCTCGGCAACATTATTAAGTCCCTTGACCGTTGCTGTCTTCGATATATTGTGCTCTTTACATTCCTTCGAATGTGAAGTGAATGGCTGGGCCCATTGTGGTGTGCACAACGGCATTTTTGATGTAAGTTCCCTTAACGGCTGCTGGTCTAACTCTAGCAAGAGTAGATGTGAGAGCCTTTAAGTTCTCAACTAGTTTGCTTGTTTCGAAGCTGACTCTACCGACTGATAAGGCCATATTGGCATTCTTATCCATACGATATTCAACCTTACCAAGCTTGAATTCTTTAACTGTCTTAGCGACATCTGGTGAGACGGTGCCAGCCTTTGGGTTTGGCATTAAGCCTTTTGGACCAAGAATTCTAGCAATCTTACCAAGTTCGCCCATCATTTCTGGTGTAGCGACTAGGACATCGAATCCGAACCAGTTTTCCTTTTGGATTTTTTCGATTAATTCTTTACCGCCGACAAAATCCGCACCGGCAGCTTTAGCATCTTCAACTTTGGAAGTGATTGCACAAATCTTCTTCTCTTTGCCATTTCCGTTTGGAAGGATGAGAGTTCCTCTAACTTGTTGATCGGCTTGAGTTGGATCAACATCAAAATGGAATGAGACATCGACTGTTGCATCAAACTTGACAGTTGAAGTCTTTTTAACAAGTTCACAAGCTTCTTCGAGGCTATAAACCTTTTTAGCATCGACGAGTTCTGCAACTTTTCTGTAGTTTTTAGAATATTTCATAATTATTCGTCGATCGTGATTCCCATATTGCGGCAACTTCCAGCAACAATCTTCATTGCAGCTTCAACGTTGTCACAGTTAAGGTCTGGTAATTTGTATTCAGCGATTTCCTTAAGTTGAGCTTTGGAGATATGGCCAACAATAACTTTTGGGTTAGCGGAGCCTTTTTTGATTCCAGCAGCTTTGAGGATTAAACCTGCAACTGGGGAAGTCTTGATTACAAAATCGTGTGACTTGTCTTCATAGGCTGTGATAATAACTGGAACGATTTCACCACGTCTATCGGCTGTCTTTGCGTTGAAGTCTGTACAGAATTTTGGCATGACGATACCGGCAGAAGCGAGTTTTGGTCCTGGTTTAGCTTCGCCACCAGGGAGTTCCATCTTCACAACTTTGACGATTTTTTTACTCACGTGACATTTCCTCCTTTTCTTCTAGATTTGTCCGTGCCGTGGTAATTGAGCCAAATCGATAGCTCTTCCACGATACGTATATACGCACTCGCCCTCTCAACAGCGAATATGCGAAATAGAGTTTATCAAACTACGCGTGAGCGTGCAACAAATATTTTTATAAAATAAAAAGACTGAGTTTATTAAATAATTTAAATTATTTATTACTCAATCAATATCACTGAAATTTTTAGTCTTCTACATCGTAATATTTGCTAATTTGCACTACTTCTTTTCTAAAAACGGATAAAGGAGCATCAAGCAGCAAATGGAGCTTATAAATGGTTTGAAAAGAGGCCGAATATAACGCGTCATCACTACTGGCATATTGCTTAATAGTTGCTAAAGATAGACCGGTTTTTTTAGCGATTGTAGGCAAGGAAACAAGCCTTCTTTTTTTGTAATATTGAATGATTGTTATCTCTTTTTCTTTTTTAAGATAAATATCATATATATGTGAGAAATCCATCTCGTGATATAAAGGGTATAAATCAATCAATTCATCCATTGGGAATTTAATGAACAAATAAGAGAAAGGCTTCTTTGTTTTTAGATACAAATTGTAATAAGTATATCCGCACCAATAAGCATCATTATAAACTCCATAACTCTTGTCTTCTCTTAGATAATGACCAGTTATGTGGTTGTATGTAGAAATAATATTGGTTGTTGAAACAAAAAATAACTTATCATCCTCAATTGTTTTAATTAAATCTGAATTCGCTAAAGCGTTTGTAAAAGCTTCAAAATACATCATTTCAGTTTTTGCTAAAACGAATAATCTAGAGAAAAAATCGCGAATCTCGTCTTCGTTAACTCTCATCTTTGACTAAATCCCTCATTCTCTTTTCATTTGAATAACGATCTTTTTTTAACAGATCTTCAAATGTCTTATCGGCTTCATTTTTACGATGATAATAATCTATTCCATATCGCTCTTCAACAATCTGATAATCTATAAATTTTAAATTTTCAAAAGCTTTTTTAGAGATTAAAACGTATTGTTTTCCTAATTGACCCGCTTCAAAGATTTCTTGTAATGATTTAAATGTAATCTCACTTCTAACAAAAGCTTCTGGAAATCTGAAATATGAATCATCCGCTCTATAACCTATCACAACATCATATTTACTAACGTCAACAAGATAATTGTCGAACAAATATTTTAATTCTCGAGGGTATTTGTCTTTCATGTCAGGAGAGATCGTTCTATTTGCTATTAAAAGAGCAACCCAATATAAAACATTGTTAAAAGGTTCTTTTGTAAGGTCTAAAATTTTTAATCTATCATCGCGAATTGAATATTGATTTAAAAATCCGCTTCCACCTCTAGCCGCCCATTCTTTGCCTAGTTCAATTTTTGAACAGCAATAAAAGCCTAAACCGTAATCGTTGTTTTTATTACCAACACCATAAACTGGTGCTTTGATTGTAGAAGTACTTCCATGATAGAGAATTCTTTTCATGTCTTAATTGTACTTTGTGTACTAAATATTGTCAATTTAGTATATTGCAATAGCCGTTTTTAAGCAGTTTTAGTACACAGTTTTATATTTTTCGATAAATCAAAAGTAGTGAATTTAGAATCATAAAAACTGATAATCCAGTATCTGCTAAAACCGCAATGATCATGCCATATTGGCCAAGTAGTCCTGCTAGTATCAAAGCAATGACAAGAGCCTTAATAGAAAGAGAAAAGATGATATTGAAGATCGCCACTCTTCTAACCTTTTTAGCGATAACGATCGATTCATAAATCTTCTTTGGCTCATCTTCCATTAAAACGACGTCAGCATTTTCAACAGCGGCGTCACTTCCAACTCCACCCATTGCATATCCGACATCCGCGCGAATGATTGAAGGCGTGTCATTAATACCATCACCTGCGAACGCGATTAATTTCTTTTCTTTATTATTAATTGCTTCCTCGACATATTTAGTTTTATCTCCCGGAAGTAGTGAATAGTGATAATCCTTAATTCCAACTTGAGAAGCAACTTCTTTGACACTTGTTTCTTTATCACCAGAAAGAAGGACGACTTTGATACCAAAACTATTTAGTTTTTCAATTAATTCCTTCGCATCTTTTTTTACTTCATCTTTAAGGGTTACATAGCCTAAATATTTGCCGTTTTTTGCAACATAAACTGATGTGACTTCATTATTAAAATCTTCGAGATTTACGGAGTTTTTCTTTAAAAATGCACTAGTTCCAGCAATTATTTCATCATCTAAATATTTGGCTTTAATTCCTTCACCAGCGAGCTCTTCATATGATGATATTTTTGATGAATATTTAGAAGGATCAACGTTATTCAAAATCGCCTTTGCGATTGGATGATTTGAACGAGATTCAGCAACAAACAAAGCTTCTAGAAGTTCATTTTTATTATCCGAATGTACTTCACTTACTTTGAAGTTTCCATACGTCAATGTACCAGTCTTATCGATGAATAAAGTGCCAATATTACATAATGAATCTAAGTAGTTACTTCCTTTAATAATGATGCCGTGTTTTGAGGCTAAACCTATTCCAGCAAAATAGGCTAAAGGAACAGAAATAACGATTGAACATGGACAAGATACAACGAGTATTGCAAGTCCACCAAAGATGGCTTTAGACCACACTCCGGTGACAAATCCAAATATAAGGGCATAGGTTAATCCAATAACAAAGACAAGTGGAGTATAGACTCTAGCAAACTTTGTAATAAACTTCTCAGCCTTGGCTTTTCTTTCACCGCTAGATTCAACTAGTTCCATAATTTTAGCAACGGTTGAATCTTTATATTCTTTAGTGACTAACAGAGTTAGAGAGCCACTTTTAACGATTGTTCCACTTAAAACATTATCTTTTTCTTTAACATTTAACGGGAGCGATTCGCCAGTTAATGAAGATGTATCTAAAGAACCAACACCAGCAATGATTGTTCCATCAACCGGAATAACGTCTCCGACATTAACAATGATTTTATCCCCTACTTTTAATTCTTCTGGGATAACTTCTATAACTTTATCATCAACTAATAAATTTGCTTTGTTAGCTCTTAAATCAATTGCGGCATGAATTGCTCTCTTAGACTTATTTGTAGCAATGTGTTCAAATAATTCACCAACCTGATATAAAGCAACAACTAAAACACCATCTAATAAATCAACTTCAAATGGTCCTTCTGGCACGATTTGATAATGAATGAGTGAGCCTAAAACAATAACGCCTATTGAAGATATCGACATTAATAAATTGATATCAATGGGGTTATTTTTCTTAATAATATTACGAATAATCTTCCAAAGAATATCGTATAAACAAATTAGAGTTGCTAGAGAATATAAAATAATTGCTAAAACAAAATTATCCGCGTAATTTACGAATATTTTCGTACAAATCGCAATTATTATTGATATTAGAATCCTACCTAAATTGAAGAAAAACTCCTTGTCATAAATCGACTTATTTTCTTTTTTATTAGTTAATTCAGTAATTTCAACTTCATCGTCTTCTACTTGAGCAATTCTGTTTTTGATTTCTTCAATACTTAACTCTTCTTCTTTATAAGTAATAAATAGTCTTTCGTTTTGAAAATCGATCGAACAATATTCAATCTCCTCTTGCTTATTTAAGTGCTTTTCACTTTTTGAAGCACAGTTAGGACAATCAAATCCGTTAATTCTATAAGTCACCTTTTTCATCGATTAGGTCACTCCTTTTCTAATACATGCTCCTTAACAACGTTTAGAAGTTCTTTAATATGACCATCTTTTAATGAGTAGTAGACCTTTTGTCTATCTTTCCTAGTCTTAACTAGATCAGCGTCTTTTAAGACCTTTAATTGATGGGAAACAAGTGATTGAGAAGCATTGATATCTTTTTGAATATCGCCAACACATTTTTCAATCATACATGACAAACATTCACAAGATGAACAATCATGTGCACCACAGCTACAATGACATTCATCTTCATTTAATAATGAAAGCATGATTTTGATTCGTGTTTGATCGGCTGCTATCTTAAGCAGCTCTTCCATTTTAACAACTAAATCTTTATTCATGCCTATATTATATGAACGCTCATTCATATAGTCAAGAATAATGATAATAAAAAGCGATATCTTTAGATACCGCCTTTACAAAGTTAATTTATATTAGTGTTCTTTTCGCTTTTTAATGATGAAAAATCCAGCGAGTGAAGTCACTCCAATTAATCCAATGATTGTAACGATAGCTATTACACCACTATTCTCGCTATTCATTATTGAATTAATGATTCTAGAGTCTTTAATGATGTAATCCTCGTCTTGATATACGATTTGTTTTCCATGATATTTAGCCCAAGCTTGAAGTCTTTCTCTAGCCGTTGCAATGACATAGTCATTAGAAGTCATAAATGATGATCTTTCGCTAGAAGATAATCCTTCAAAATATCCTTGAGCAACACCAAATTTTGTCTTGCATTGGTCTGGTGTATCTTCGTACATGATGTAATTAGATAAGTTGACTGCTGTGTCGCCAACACCATAAGTAATCGTAACACTAGTCAAATACATTGCACTATCGGCAGATCTAAATCCTATGTATGGATATGTTCCTTGAACAGTTAATTCGGTAGAAGTTCCGCAAACAATTGTTCCTAACAAGGTTCCTTGTGTTGACGAAACATACAAATCATTAGCAGACGAATAAGCGGCATTTTTACCATAAACATTTAATGTTCGTCCGCTTTGAGTCTGGGCTTGCCATACAACAACAATCTTTGACACATTTCCACCTGATGATGTAGTAATGACACCAGAAAAATTGTTACTTTTATCAGAAGTGCTTCGAAGCTGAATTGATGAATTACCACCAGCACACTGGCCTGCATAAACAGCACTAGAAGTGGCTGTTTTGCCACTAAAAGCAGTATAACTTGTGCCAGTAACCTCAGTGACATCTTGATTTAACAAATCACTAACTGCTGGAGAAGGGGTAAATCTCGCTTTTCTTTGTACTTTAGCAACAAGCGAAGTAGAAGGCAAATCACCATATTTGATTTCAAATTCTCTATCTGTTAAAGCACCTCCACTAGATGCATCCTTATATGTGAATTGATAGTCGTTGAACGTAATAGAATTTGTAACATCTAAACCTTGGTTAGTGGTTACAGCAATATCACTTTTTGTAATTGTTTCACCAACATAAAATGTCTTTCCGTTTTTAACGGTTGCTGTTATGGATGTTGGTGCAACAGCACTGACAGTAATAGGTAATTCACATGTTTCACCACCATAACCAATAGTTACCTTAGTATGACTTGTAGTTAATGGTGTAGAAGTTGTTGGATCGAAAGAAAATGACTCCGGTTCTTTTGAATAAAAGACATCTAAACTGGTATTGTCTGAGTAATTTGCTTCTATTATTAATCCTGTCGGATCAAAATATTCGCCCACCGAGTAAACTGTTTCTGGTGATGTATCAACAGTTATTGACGTTAGAGTCGGATCAGAACTCCCACCAGAGCCATAATTAATCACAATAGAGCTGAAATTCGATGCATTAGAAGAACTACTAGTTAGTTTAAAATATGGATAGGAATATGAGCTGAAATCATATGTGTATGTGCTTCCAGATTTACTTGATGAAATCGTAGTTGTACTAGGTTTGGAAGTTGTTCCACCGTAAACAGTGATGTAGTTGCTGCCACCACTTGATGTAGTTAAAACTATAGATGAAATATTTGTTAGTGCAGTTTTGTTGTATAAAAGGCCAGAACTTCTTTTAAATTGAACTGTATCATTTTGGTTACCACAATCTGTTTTACCAAAAACTTCTGCATATTCTTCGTCGACAAATGTACCAGAATATCCAGTACCCGAAAAACTACTTGGTACGATTGTATATGAACCATCACCACCTGAACCACCTGATCTAACAACAATTCCGTATGACGTTGTTTTGGTTACTCCGCCATAAGTATAACTTACTGTGACGGTTTGATTGCCAGATGTTGACATGTCATAACCATCAAAATTCGAACTTGCTGTGACATTTGCGGTTGTTCCATCATTGTATGATGCTGTAACAGTTCCTCCAAAAGAGAATGTATCGCCAACAGTAAATGATGCTGTTTGACCGCTAACAGAAATCGATGAAACTGTTTTCGAAGCAGCAACGCTTACTTCACATGATTTACTATAAGTAGTTCCGGAAATTGTGATGGATGCGGTAATTGTTGCTGTACCAGCACCAACTGCTGCAATAGTAATATTTGAACCACTTGCTGCGGTTTCGCTACTTACGGTAGCAACACTTGTGTTCGATGATGACCAAGAAATGGTGCCTGAGTTGCTTGAAACTGCCGAAATAGTAGTTGAGTTACCAACAATTAAATCAGCGCTTGTTTTAGATATTGATGTGATACCGGTTGAAGCGGCACTACAAATTGATTGGGTCGTAGAGTTTGTACTTCCCCAAATACGACATGCATATTCAGGATGATCAACAAACGGATTGCGGTTGTGTTGATTTTCATATACTACCTCATTACGAGTTAAATCAGATGAAGTTACTGGATAATTAAGATGCCATCTAAGCATCGTAGCAATGCTCTCAAAGTTGTCAGCAGGATCATAATTATACATTGCAGCAGCATACATTGTTGAACGCGCAACAATACCTCTTGCTACGTTATTAGGATCAAATAAAGAAGATGTTTTACGACAAGTGGTTGCATTTCCAAAATAGTCATTGACTACTTCACCACCTGTAACAACGCCCATTTTTATGTTACTACGGGCTCCATTAACTTTATTGTCACTAGCAAAAATAATGTGATTGTCCTTCTCGGCTTTGTTTGAAGACATTTTTGATTGAGGGAATGTGTGTTCGCGGTTCCAACCAATGCCTTTATCTACGTGTGCTGTTTTTGAAACCGAATTACGAGCATAAATCATGATGACATTATTTTTATTATTTGGGTCTTCATCCGCAGCCTCGTATCTATCCCAATCATAAGAAACAGAAACATCGGTCGTATCAATAATCTTATTCAATTCACTGAGTAAGGTTGTACCGGTCATTGAATCAGTAATTGAATCATAATAACTACCTTCACTAGCAATAGCTTGCTGAGCATTATTATTTTTGTTTCTTGCTAAATTAATTCCACTGAAAGTGGTGATAGCAAAAAGTCCCATTAAGAGGGACGTAATTATTGTTTGTTTTTTAAGTCTCATAATATATCGGCTTTCACCTACGGGTGTGTTTAAAATTGTACGTGCTCGCTTGCGCATTTGTAAATATTTTTTAAACGAAGTCCAAAAATTTTTTGTATAGAAAAAGCGCAGAATTAACTGCGCTTAATCAATAAATATATGTTAGATTCTTTCAATATCAGAGAAGTCGACATCGACTGGAGTTGCTCTTCCAAAGAAGACGGTTTCAACTCGGCAAGCACCTGTGGTCTTATCGATGGAGAGAATCTTACCTTCGGTACCTTCAAGTGTTCCCTTGATGATGCGGACGGAGTCACCAACGTTATAGTTATCATACATTGAGACATCGACCATACCCATTCTTTTAAGAACTGGTTCGATTTCTTCTTTAGAAACTGGGGTTGGTTTTTGACCACCACCAGCAGATCCAGCAATACCTGTAACACCCGGAGTGTTTCTAACGTCGTACCAAACTTTATCAGTCATGATCATTTCGACGAAGATGTTTCCTGGGAAGAGGTTTTTCATCTTGGTCTTACCAGTTGG
>Ga0256404_1009073_pt1 | contig 14475 bp, 15 predicted proteins | sample RumenRJG_01DNA_FD_185990 | JGI IMG/M metagenome (GOLD analysis project Ga0256404, IMG submission 185990) | Bovine rumen microbial communities from Lethbridge, Alberta, Canada - RJG_01 | ecosystem: Host-associated > Mammals > Digestive system > Stomach > Rumen | place: Canada: Alberta | collected...
TTGTCCATATGCACAAGTTATAATGATATCAGGTTCAAGTGCAATAATTTCTCCATATTCTTCTTTAATTCTTCGTGGTTGTAATACTAGTATATTATGTTCACTTGCCAGTTTCTTTATTGGTGTAATACCAATTTTACCTCCTCTACCTATTTTTTTATCTGGTTGAGTAACTACAGCAACTACATTATAGTTTTTTATTAAACTATCAAGTACTGGCACACTAAACTGAGGTGTTCCCATAAATACTATTCTAAGTTCTTTTTCTACTTCAACATTTTCTATATCCATTTTATCACCTGTATTCATTTTAACACGAATTTTCATATTAATAAAGAAAAACTGCACTATTTTGCAGTTATATATCTATTACCGTAATCTCACTTTTATAAAGAAAACCAAATATTCCTATTTTGTGACTTTTAGATAATTTAGTTACTCCTGTTGTAATAATTACATTAGTATTATCTATTTTATGTTTACCATAGCAATATTTTTTTAGTAAATTCATTTGTGGAGTAATTAATCCTCTTCCTTTTAATATCTTTCTTAAAAATTCAAATGCAAGTCCTCCATGCATATGTCCTGACAATACTAAATCTATATTTTTATGACACTTAAGTTCTTGTAATGATTCAATATTATAAGGAGAATGCATTAACATAACATTATATCCACTTGATAGATAAGGATATTTTTTATTCATAAAATATATAAACTCCTCTTTATTCTCACCATTATCATAATACTCATTAGGCAGTGTTACTCCAATAAAATTAATACCATTATTACTATATACTCTGTTATTAAGAACATATACATTTTTAATTCTATCAATAGAATCAAATAATTTCTTATCATAGTTTTTTTCAAACTTATGATTATAATAAAAATCATGATTACCTAGACTTATAATTATCTTAGAAATACTAGCTAAATCCTTAAACCACTTAACTAAATATTTTTGATCTTTAATGTTTTTATCATCTATTATATCACCTGAAATACATATATAATCAGGGTGTAAATTTTGTATTTCATCTAATAATTTATATAAACCAGGGATTATCTTTTTATTAAAATAATGAATATCAGATAATAAAACAATTCTTTTATTATATGTATTACTAATTTGATAATATAAATTACTTGTTTTCATATTTTCTTATAAATTCCTCTTTATATTCTATAAACCTATTTTCTTTTATAGAATCTCTAATCTCTTCCATAAGTCTCACTAGAAATCTAATATTATGAATAGAAAGTAATCTAGCACCAAATGTTTCGTTAGCAACTATTAAGTGTCTAACATATGCTTTAGTATAATGTTTACAGCAGTAGCAATCACAATCCTCAATAGGAGTAAAATCTTCTTTATATTTAGCATTTCTAATATTTATTCTACCGTGTCTTGTAAATACATTACCATGTCTAGCTAGACGAGTTGGAAGAACACAGTCAAACATATCAATACCACGAGCAACTCCTTCAAGTAAATCAATAGGATCTCCTACTCCCATTAAGTATCTAGGTTTATCTTCAGGTAAATACTTAACTGCATAATCAATCATTTTATACATAGTATCTTTAGTCTCACCAACACTAGTTCCACCTATTGAATATCCATCAAAATCCATTTTAACTGTTTCTTCTGCACTAAACTTTCTTAAATCTTCATACTCTCCACCTTGTACAATACCAAATAATGATTGATTAGGATTATTATGCACTTTTTTACCACGTTCTGCCCAACGTAGTGTACGCTCTGTACTTTGTTTTGTATATTCATAAGTAGCTGGATAAGGAATACATTCATCAAAACTCATAGCTATATCACTATCAAGTTTATTTTGTATTTCAATTGATTTTTCTGGAGTAAGTAATAATTCAGTTCCATCTAGATGACTTTTAAACCTAACTCCTTCTTCAATGATATCTTTTTTCTTATTACGAGCAAGAGAAAAAACTTGAAAGCCTCCACTATCAGTAAGTATTGGTCCATCATAATTCATAAACTTATGAAGGCCTCCAGCCTTAGCTACCACATCTTCACCAGGTCTAAGCCATAAATGATATGTATTAGATAGTATTACCCCACAATTCATATCTTTAATTTCTTCTGGAGATAAAGTTTTAACCGTTGCTTGTGTTCCAACAGGCATAAACATAGGTGTATCACATACTCCATAATTAGTAATCAACTTTCCTAGCCTTGCATGACCATCTTGTTTTAATAATTCATATTTAATTTTTCCACTCATATTACATCACGTGTTTAATTATAGTATAATTTATATTTTTTTACAACATAAAAAGAAACCTTATCAATTAGATAAAGGTTTACAAGTATTTCATATTCATATTTATTAATTTTGTTTTTTCCTTTTTATGACAATTACAGTACCACAAACAACTAATAATATAATAATTACTCCACCAACAATATAATAAATCATATTACTATTAGTTTTTGAATTATTATTTGTAACTGTAGTAGCTTCTTTAGTATTAGATGATAAATCATATGTTTCTGGATTAATACTTACTTCTTTTCCATCTACATATAATTTATATTTGCCATTAGAGTAAATATTTGAATTATCACTTACTTCATTTTCAAGTGTATCTAAGTATGTATCAGCAGTTAACGATAATATAGAATCACTAGATAACGATAAAGAAACTTGCTTTGCTTGATTATCACTATCAATAGAACCCACTAAGACACTTTTATTTTTCATAGTAAGCGCTAGTGTAGAAATACTATCAATAATAATATCGCCATTAGCTTTTTGATTTATCATATTTAAAGTTACATTACCACCATTAGAACCAGTTGTTCCCCACTTAGCTGTTGTTGCTTTTAAGAAAGCTCCTGTAGAATCATTATTGATAATTTGATTGTTTTCAAGTGTTATAACTGTATTGGTATTTGTAACAAAAATAACATCGCCTTTATTATTTGTGATTTTAGAATCTTTTGAATTAAATGTAGACTCTCCAACACCTGCATCTCCACTCATTGATTGATATATGAAAATTGATTTATAAGTTTCTGAATTACCATTTAGTTTTGTATTAGTAGCTTCCATATTAACTCCATTTAATGTTACAGAGTTCTTACCTTCAACAACTACTCCTTCTGATGCAGTAGATTTTAAAGTTGCATTATTTACGATAATATCTGCGGTTGAATAGATTACTGGTGAACCTGTTCCATTAGAGGTATAAGTACCCTTGTTAACAGTTAGAGTGCCTCCTCCTCTATCTGACCTAATTGGCGCCGATGAATTACCATCAGTTTCAGCAGTTACATTATTGGCTGTTAGAACTCCTCCACCAGTAACCATAAGTGCACCTGAATTATTATTTGTTGTTTTAATTACTGCATCACTTATATTAATAATACCTGTTCCATAAGCAAATACAGCATTAGCATGTACCCCGTTAGTTGTAACAGAGCCACCTTTAATATTAAGGGTTGCACCATTATAAGTGAGTATTGCTGCATTTATTCCATAAAAGTCTGCATCATCTGTGCTAGAGTCACCGCTTTTAGTAATATAACAAGAATTAATTGTAGATGTTCCACCTGATACTAATAATGCATTTTGACTCCCTATTGTTGAAGTATATGTCTTATTATTTTCGTTTGTTGCACTTGAAAAAGTTGTCGCTCCTGTATATGATATATTTGAACTACTTCCTCCAAAACTACTATCAGAATCTCCGGGTGGTTTTGCAGGTGGTTCTGCAAATACTAAACTAGGTACAGTAATAATACTAACTAAAATAAGCGTAATTAATATTTTTATTTTTTTCATTAATTAAACCTTCTTTTCAATATCATGCATACTATCATGCCAATTCCAATTTCTTACCTCAGGCATATCTATTCCAAATTCTTTAATATATTTATTGTGTTTCTCTAACATACTAACGCAATAATCATTTACCTCTTTATAATCACCATCAATATAATTAAGTACATCCATTACTAAATGATATCTATCTAGTTTATTTTGTACTTTCATATCAAAAGGTGTAGTTATTGTACCTTCTTCTATGTAACCATGTACATGCAACTTTTGATTAGTTCTTTTATATGTTAATTGATGTATTAAACTAGGATATCCATGGAAAGCAAATATTATTGGTTTATCTTTAGTGAATAATTCATCATACTCTGTATCGGTTAATCCATGAGGATGTCTATCACTTGATTCAAGTCGCATTAAATCTACTACATTTACTACTCTTATTTTTAATTTAGGTATATTATGTCTTAATATTGATTGAGCAGCCATCACCTCTAGAGTTGGAGCATCTCCGCAACAAGCAAGTACAATATCAGGGTTCCCTGCATCAGTACTAGCAAATTCCCATACTCCTACTCCCTTTGTGCAATGAGCAACTGCATCTTCCATAGTTAACCACTGTACTGATGGATGTTTGCTTGCTACTATTACATTGATATAGTTCTTACTCCTAATTACATGGTCAAAGCAAGATAGTAAAGTATTAGTATCTGGTGGCAGGTACATTCTTACTATATCACTCTTTTTGGTAACAAGATGATTTAAGAAACCTGGATCTTGATGTGTAAATCCATTATGATCTTGTTGCCAACAGTGTGATGTTAAGATATAGTTTAGAGATGCAATAGGAGCTCTCCATTCTAGGCTTTCGCACACTTTTAACCATTTAGCATGTTGACTTGCCATAGAATCAACTATTCTAACAAAGGCTTCATAACTAGCAAAGAAACCGTGACGTCCTGTAAGCAAGTATCCTTCAAGCCATCCTTCACATAAGTTTTCAGATAACATTGAATCTATTACTCTACCACTATTATTTAAGTATTCATCACTATCAAGAATATTACCTTCAAACTGTCTATTAGTCTCATCAAACATATAATTTAATCTATTTGATAATGCTTCATCTGGTGAGAATACTCGAAAATTATCTTTATTTAGTTTTATTATATCACGGACAAACTTACCTAGTTCCATCATATCTTGTGATATAGTGTCACCACGTTCTACTTCTATTCCATATTCTTTAAAATCAGGTACGTTTAAACTCTTAAGTAATAATCCTCCATTTGCATTAGGATTAGCTCCCATTCTTCTATTACCACTAGGTACAAACTCTTTTATCCAGTCATATACTTTACCATTTTCATCAAATAATTCTTCAGGATGATAACTACGCATCCAATTTTCTAATACTTTTAAGTTTTCTTCTTTAGAATCAATTGTAATAGGTACTTGATGAGATCTAAAACTACCTTCAATAATTTTTCCTGCAAACTCTTTAGGTCCAGTCCATCCTTTAGGAGTTTTTAGTATAATCATTGGATAAAATGGTCTTTTAGTATTACCTTTTCTAGCTCTAGTTTGAATCTTCTTAATTCTAGTAATTGCTTTATCTAAAGCGGTAGCCATTTTCTCATGCATTTCTAATGGTTCACTACCCTCTACTACTATTGGACTCCAACCATATCCCATAAATAAAGCAATTAACTCTTCTTCACTGATTCTAGCAAGTACACTAGGATTAGCAATCTTATAACCATTTAAATGAAGTATAGGTAATACTGCTCCATCAGTAGCTGGATTTATAAACTTATTAGAATGCCAACTAGTTGCAAGAGTTCCAGTTTCTGCTTCTCCATCTCCTACTACTACTGTTGCGATTAAGTCAGGATTATCTAGTACTGCTCCAACTGCATGTGCAATACTATATCCAAGTTCTCCTCCTTCATTAATTGATCCTGGTGTCTCAGGTGCGACATGTGATGATATCCCACCAGGGAAAGAGAATTGTTTAAATAGTTTTTTTAATCCCTCTTCATCTTCAGTAATAGATGGATAAATCTCACTATAAGTTCCTTCTAAATATGTATTAGATACCATGGCCTGTCCTCCATGACCTGGACCTGATACATAAATCATATTAAGATCATACTTCTTTATAACTCTATTTAAGTGTGTATAAATAAAGTTCTGCCCTGGAGTAGTCCCCCAATGTCCTACTACTTTATTCTTAATATCTTTTAACTCTAAAGGACGCTTTAAAAGCGGATTATCTAGTAAGTATAACTGTCCTACTGAAAGATAATTAACTGCTCTAAAATAAGCATCCAATGTTTTTACTTCTAATTCATTTAATGTTTTCATAAATCACTATCCTATCTGTAATAATATTATCATTAATACATTAAAAAAGCAATTAAAAATTATTAATTGCAATCAAATAATCAACTATCTCACTTAATTTCATACTATTAGATCCCTTAACAAATATAGTAGTATTACTTATATCAAGATTATCTAAGTAATTAATAATATCTTTATTACTATTAAAGTGCATCCCTTTAATATATTTAGTATAACTTCCTACTGTAAGAACTATCTTATTATCTATTTTATTTAATACTTTATTTAATTTTTTATGATATTTAAGACTATATTTGCCTAATTCTAACATATCACCAAGTATAATTATCTTATTACCTATATATTTACTTAATACATTAAGTCCACACTTCATAGATTCATAAGATGCATTATAACTATCATCTATTACAGTATAATTATCTAGTTTAATCTCATTTAATCTTTTACTATAAGGTTTATAAGACTCAATACACTTAATAATATCATTAATATCTATATTATACATTAATCCTACTTTAATACTTTCTAGTATCATTGGTATATATTCTACTGCATTAGTATTAAACTTAACTAAATACTCTTTACGAGTAGTTATATTAAATGTTAAATAATCATCATATGTATTTATATTATAAGCAATTAAATCATTAGTATAGTTAACTCCACATTTATATCCATTAGTCTTCTTTAAAAACTTATTATCTCCATTTACTATTAAAGTACCATCTAGCCCACTAGTAATTTCCATCTTAGCTTTAAATATATTCTTTCTACTACCTAGGTTGCCTATATGAGATGATCCTATATTAGTAATAACCGCACAACTTGGTTTAATCATATTAGATAATCTTTCTAACTCTCCTTCATGATTCATACCTAGTTCTAATATAATTATCTCATGCTTACTATTTAAATCATTAATAGTTTGAAATACTCCTATTATATTATTTTTATTACCATTATTTTTAAGTACATTATATTTAGTACTTAATATATTATATATTAACTCTTTTAAAGTAGTTTTACCATTAGACCCGGTTATACCTATAACTGGTATATTATATTTACTTAACTTATATTTTGTTAAATAATATAATGTATCATAAGTATTATCTACCTTTATAACAGGAATATTCTTTAATTTAATATCTTTATCAGTAATAACTAACTTACATTTTAGATTATCATTAATAAAACTATTACCATCATACTTATTACCATTTAAAGCTATAAAAGCATCTTGTTTATTAAGGCATCTTGTATCAGTTTTAAAACTATTAATTGCTATATTCTTATACTTGTTTATAAGTTTACCTTTAGTTACACTTATAATCTCATCTAAATTCATACACACCTCTATTTACATGATTTATAGAAATAATCAAATATACTTCTTTCTACTTTATCATATTCAATCATCTTTTCTGGGTGCCACTGAATTCCTAAGAAAAACTTACGACTACTATCTTCTATTGCCTCAATACAGTTACTATAGGCAGAAATATCTAAATCAGTATATTCTAAGCATTCTTTATGAGATGAGTTAACTTGTATTTTAGTCTTACCTATTATTTTATAAAGTAATGTATTTTTCTTTATATCTACATAATGAGAATAATCTTTTTTATCTTTATGATTATCTATTATTTTTAATTTACCATTAAATAATACACCTAGAGCCTGCATACTCATACATATTGCAAGCAAAGGAATATCTTTATCATGAATATATTTAATAATACTTAAATGGATATCTTTATAATCATCACCACCCTGCATGATAATCCCTTTACACTTATCAATCTTTCTTTTAATATCATCTATGTTAGTTAAAGGTATAAGTAAGTAATCATAACCTAGTTTAAAAAAGCACGAATATACATAATTAATACTATTACCTTCATTACTAACTCCATCATTTAATATAATACCTATCATAATTAATTATATGAAAAAAGATACAATTTAATGTACCTTTATTACATATATTTTTCCATAGATTTCATCATTTGATTAACTTGTTTCTTTGATGGAGTTCTACCCATCTGCATCATCATAGCCTTAATCATACCTTCATTAATTGGAGGATTCTTCTTAAGATACTTTTTCATATAAGTTCTAGCAATTAAAAAGCCAATAATCGCACCAACTATTAATCCACCTAATATTTGCAATATATCTAATATCATTTAATCATCTCCCTGTGTATTAATTTTACTATAAATATATTCATTTGGCAATAATTAATACAAACTAATTAATATAATTATATATTATATTTACACTTTTCTTATATTAATTCATATATAGTACCTTCACGAGTATCTTTTAATAATATATTTTTATTTAACAACTCTTGTCTTATTCTATCAGCTTCATTAAAATCCTTATTTGCTTTTGCAACATTTCTTTTTGCTATCATATCTTCTATATATTCTTTTAAACTAGAATCTACTTCATTATTTTTTAATAAATCTAATGATAATACTTTATCAAAATCATCAATTAAATACCTTTTACTGGCTCCATTTAAATTACTTTTTATAACATCATATAATATTGTTATTGCGTTTGCAGTGTTTAAATCGTTTTCAAGTGAACTTTTAAATTTATTTTGGTAACCTTTAATCAAGGAATCATCTAATTCACCACTATTATCTATATTAGAAATTTTGTTTTTAAGTTTATTGTAAGCATTCTTCGCACTATCAAGATTATCATATGTAAATAAAAGTTGCTTTCTGTAATGTGATTGTAGACAATAAAACCTATATACAAGTGGATTATATCCCTTTTCTTCAAGTAACGATAATGTTAGAAATTCGCCTTTTGATTTACTCATCTTTCCTGTAATGTCATTTAAGTGTTCAGAGTGAAACCATAAATCACACCACTTATGCCCTAGATATGCTTCGCTTTGCGCAATTTCGTTTGTATGATGTGGGAATATATTATCAACACCACCACAGTGGATATCTAAATGTTCTCCTAAATTTTTTAAAGCAATTACAGAACACTCTATATGCCATCCAGGATATCCTAATCCCCATGGACTTTCCCACTTTAACTCTTGCGAATCAAATTTTGATTTTGTAAACCATAATACAAAGTCTGTTTTATTTTTTTTATTTAAATCTACTTCTACATCATCTCTTACTGCTTCTTTTAAATTATCTTCTTCATGATTGGTTAGTTTATAATAGCTATCTAATTTAGATGTATCAAAGTATACATTACCACCACTTATATAACCATAATCTTTTTCAATTAAAGTAGATATAAATTTTATATAGTCATCAATACAAGTAGTTGCAGGTACTACTTTATCTGGCCATTTAATATTAAGTTTTTCACAATCCTTTTTAAAGGCAGCTGTATATTTTTGTGCAATATCTAATACTGATATTTGCTCTCTTTTTGCTCCTTTTAACATTTTATCCTCACCAGTATCTGCATCACTAGATAGATGCCCTACATCAGTTATGTTCATAACTCTATCTACTTTATAACCAACATAGTTTAATGCTTTTTCTAGTATGTCTTCCATTATATATGTTCTAAGATTGCCAATATGCGCATAATGGTATACAGTAGGCCCGCAGGTATACATTGTTATATTCTTTTTATTAGGGTTGAATGAGACGATTGCTCTAGCTAATGTGTTATAAATCTCCATAGAAATCACTCCTTTTTATAATTATATCATTAATTTGTAATTTTTTTTCAAAAATTATTGATTTTGAAATTCATTTGTGATAATATTAAGAGGTAGTTACGGATCTTTAGCTCAGTTGGTTAGAGCAATCGGCTCATAACCGATCGGTCATAGGTTCGAGTCCTATAAGATCCACCACTACTGCGGGCGTGGCGAAATTGGCAGACGCACTAGACTTAGGATCTAGCACCGCAAGGTATGGGGGTTCAAGTCCCTTCGCCCGCACCAAATAACAACTAACATGCAGTTTGTGTATGTTTTTTTTATAACTTGCGGCGCTAGAATGCTTGCAAAAAGAAAAGGAGCAAAAAAATGAATAGATGCGATTACCTATATTCAATAATTGGGATAAATATCAAAAAACTAAGAATTAGTTTAGGCAAAACACAAAGTTTATTTGCCGAAGAAGTAGGAATTAGCGAAAGTTTTGTAAAACAATTAGAAAAAGAAAACGACCCAAAAGGAGTATCGTTAGATACTCTAGTTAAAATAGCCGATACATATAATGTAGATTTAACTTATTTCTTTGAAGGTTATAACTGATTTATATATTCAAATACATCATCTAAATTTCCATTATCACATAATATATAATAACTACAATTATTATTGGAATGAATATTCCAATATTTTTTTTCGCTTTTTATTACTATTGTAATACTATAAGAATTATCACCATTTGTTATAAGTAATGAATCACTGTTAAAAAGTAAATTTAAACCTAAGTTAATATAATTCATCACAATATCATTAGAGTCATCTCTCAAGAAAAATAAATACACCTGTTCATATAAAAATTCCCCTATTTTATCCATTAAAAACACCTCTATTTTATTATTTACATATATATTATAACCCAAAATAGAAAAATATTAACATTTTTATTACATATATTAGTCAAAATATGGAAAATACTGGAAAAAATGAGAAAATGATTACAGGGTGTTTATATGTATTCTAATAATTTAAAAAGGTTAAGAAATGAAAAAGAATTAACTCAGCAGTTTGTTGCAGAAGAAGTATTAGGATGTAGAAGAACTACTTATAATAATTGGGAACGTGGAGTTGTAATGATTCCAATTAAAATTGCCGATGATTTATCTATGTTTTATAGAGTAAGTTTATCATGTATACTTGGCATAAATAAAACAATAAATTTTAAAAATGATATTAATAAAATGAATTATGATACATTACTATATAATTTAAAAGAATTAAAAAAAGAAAAGAAATATTCATATAATAAAATCGGAAAAGAAATAAAATGTACGGGAACATCTTGTCAAAGGTATTTGTCAGGCAAAATAACTATACCAATGGATCGACTTATAATGCTTTCGAAACTATATGATATTGATATAGATGAATTATGTGGAAAAATAGATAATAAAAATTTAATAAAAAATTAAAATATACTATTTTTAATAATCTAGTATGTTTTTTTTGCCATTTTTTAAAATCTACACGTAAAAAATAGAATATTGTATTTTTTTTAATGCAAAACATCAAAAACGTACTTTTGCATATTATTTTTTTATGTGATAAAGTTATTGCCGAGGTGACAAATTATGAATTCAAAAAAGATTGATGAATCAATAAAACCAATAGTAAATAAGTTTAATGAGGTATTAAAAAAAGATTGGGTTCCAGGTATAAATAATAAAAGTTTTGGAAATGTAGGTTTAACATTTGAGCGTGAGTTAGGTAAAAGACCTGATACTACTTTTTTTCCTGATTATTGTGGTGTCGAAGTAAAATGTACTACTATTAATAGTCGTTATCCTGTATACTTATTCTCTGCAGCGTTCGATGGACCAACATATCCAGAGATTGAAAGAATAATAGATAAATATGGAACATATGATTATTTTTATAAGAACAAGAAAGTATTATATACCAAAGTTAGTTTTACAGAGAAAACACTAGTTAATAACAAATGGTACTTTCAGTTTTCTAAAGACAAAGATATAATATTTTTAAATGTATATGATTTAGATAAAAAACTTATTGAGAAAAAATCATTTATCTATATTAAAACATTATACAATCATTTAATGGTTAAACTTAAAAAATTAGCAATGGTTTATGCTCTTCAGAAAAAAATCGATGGAAAAAATTATTTTAAATATTACAAAATTGATATATACGAAATGAAGGAATTTGGTAAATTTATGTATTTACTAGAAAATGGATATATTACTGCCAGTTTAGTTTCACGAATAGGAAGAAGTGGTAATGATGCAGGTAAATATCGTAATAAGAATTTGGCATTTGCTATAGATAAGGATAAACTATATTATCTATTTGATAGATTATATTATTATAATTCAAGAACAGGCAAAGAAATTATAAACTAAAAAAAGGATTTCTCCTTTTTATTTTACATCAAAATTAATTCTAACTCTACTATCTTTATTATGATAGCTACTTGCTTGAATAATTGTACGAATAGCATTTGCAATTTTACCACGTTTCCCAATAACACTACCAATATCAGTCTCATCAACTAATACTTGTACAATCTTCATATCATTTTCTTCTGCAACATTTACCTCAACAGCATCTTTATTTGATACTAAACTTTTTACTAAATATTCTGTAAGTTCAACTAACTGCATAATTATGCCTCTTTCTTCATTTTACTTTCATGGAATTTCTTCATAATTCCTTCTTTACTAAAAATACTTCTTACAGTATCAGTAGGAATAGCTCCTGTAGATAACCACTTCATAGCTTTTTCTTCATCCACCTTAACAACAGCAGGCATCTTAGTTGGATCATAATATCCAACTTCTTCTATAAATCTACCATCTCTAGGAGATCTAGAATCAGCTGCAACAATACGATAGAAAGGTTTCTTCTTCGCACCCATTCTCTTTAATCTTAATTTAACTGCCATAATGCACCTCCTTTTTCAAATACATCTATATTATAGTACAAAAAGAATAATCTGTCAACTATTTTTGGTTAACAGATTATTGACAAACATTTTATGAAAAAAGTGACTTTTTTTCAATTGTTTTCCATATTTTTTTCTTGAATATCTTTTATTATATTAATTATTTATTCTGCTAATTTTCCATCTAGACTCCAAGTTTTAATATCAGTAATCTTCACTTTAACTATTTTACCTAAATAAGAATCATCACCTTTTACATTAACCAATTTCATGGTGTCTGTATATCCCATTAGATAACCATCTTTATTTGATTTATCTTCAATTAATACTTCTACTACCTTATTTAAATATTTTTGATTATTTAAGTTTGCATACTTATTAACTAAATCATTTAATCTTTGTAATCTTTCATTCTTAGTAGCAAGTGTTACATCATCTTTCATTTTTGCAGCAGGTGTTCCCTCTCTAGGTGAGAATATAAACGTAAATGCTGAATCATACTTACACTTATTAACTACATCTAAAGTTTCTTCAAAGTCTTCTTCAGTCTCTCCTGGAAATCCTACTATAATATCTGTAGTAATAGAAACAGACGGTATTGTTTTTAATTTATTAAATAATTCCAAATATGATGATTTAGTATATCTTCTACCCATTAGTTTTAATATACGATCTGATCCACTTTGTAAAGGCAAGTGTATATATGGCATAACATTATCATACTCTTTTATAATATTAATCATATCATCAGTAAAATCCCAAGGATGACTTGTTACAAATCTAACACGTGCAATACCAGTTTCTGCAACATCTTTAAGTAAATCACCCATATAATAATCAATATCTAAATCTTTACCATAGGCATTAACGTTTTGACCTAGTAATGTTACTTCTTTGTACCCATCTTGAACTAATTTTTCTACTTCTCTAATTATATCTTTAGGATTTCTACTACGTTGTTTTCCCCTAGTATATGGAACTATACAATAAGTACAGAACTTATCACATCCATACATAATATTAACCCAAGCTTTATATTTAGAATCTCTTTTTACTGGAATATCTTCAATAATATCTCCTTCAATACTTAATACTTCTATTTCCTGCTTATTATTTTTAATAGAATCATTTAGTATACGAGGTAATTCAGATAAGTTATGAGTACCAAATACAATATCTACCCACTTATATTTATTTTTAATTTCATTAACCACATTTTCTTCTTGAGCCATACAACCACAAATACCTGTAATAATATCTGATTTAGTTTCTTTTAAGTGTTTAACTCTGCCTAGAAACCCAAATACTTTATTATGTGCATTTTCTCTTATCGCACAAGTATTTAAAATGATTAAATCTGCATCTTCCATAGAATCAGTTTCTGTAAAACTCATCTCTTCTAATAAGGCTTTGATATTCTCACTATCATGTACATTCATCTGACACCCATAAGTTTTAATATAGTATTTTTTATTAACACCTATATTATTATAATCATTACACCTTGTATATTTATAATTTTTAACCTCATTATTAGTTCTTTTTTTTGCTTCTCTTAAATTAGGTAACATAATAACACGTATAATCTAATTATGTGATTTTTTTTATTAATCACTATATTAGATTCTCCTTTCTACTAATATTTTTATTACATCTGAAATGAGATATAATATTTA
>Ga0256404_1009074_pt1 | contig 14475 bp, 16 predicted proteins | sample RumenRJG_01DNA_FD_185990 | JGI IMG/M metagenome (GOLD analysis project Ga0256404, IMG submission 185990) | Bovine rumen microbial communities from Lethbridge, Alberta, Canada - RJG_01 | ecosystem: Host-associated > Mammals > Digestive system > Stomach > Rumen | place: Canada: Alberta | collected...
AAGACAAGGTAACGCTTGTTTTTCTTTTTCATAAATTTGTAAATATAGGTATATCGGTAAGTGTGACTGGTTCTTTTCCAGGTTTTATTGTATTTTTGACCATATGTAATAAGATCATCATTTGTTTTATCCTTAAAAGTTTGAAATAGAATTTTGGGTTCTTGGTTCTTTTTGAGTTCAAATACACAATATTCTATATCGTCAAGATCGGCAGAAGCACCTTGTGTGCGAATAAATTTTTTCCATTTTGTATCGCGGATGGTGATACGAACATCTTCTTTTACATCCTTCAAATTACTCTGATAGGTTGAATTTAAAAAGAGAAGTAAAATTCCAATCCAGATGATAGTGAGAAGTAAAATAAGCAGCGTACTTAGTTTTTGTTGCAGTTTTTTAATCATTGGCTACCTCCAGAATGTATCCCACGCCACGGACAGCGCGGATCGTCACATTGACCTGTAAATGGTGAAATTTTCTGCGCAAAAAAGAAATATAAACTTCCACATTGTTGTATTCTGCGTTGGAATCGTATCCCCATATTTTTGTTGCAATCTGTTCTTTTTCAAGCACTTGATTCTGATTTATCAACAGAAATTCGCAAAGCTGCATTTCTTTTCCACTTATTTTCATAGATTTTCCGGTGCTTGTGTTGGAAATCTCACAGGTATTGCTGTCAAAAGACAGGTTTCCGGCATGTGGACGAAGAATGTCCTGGTGGATGCGTCGTCGGCTGATTGCCTGAATCCGCATGAGAAGTTCCTCGATTTCGAATGGTTTGGTGACATAATCGTCTGCACCAACTGTAAATCCCTGTATTTTATCGTCAAGTTCCGTGCGGGCGGAGAGAATAAGTACGGGGACATCATTTCCATCTCTGCGAAGCGAGGAAAGTACTTCGTATCCATTCATTTTTGGCAGCATCAGATCTAAAATAATCATATCATAGATGCCACTTGCTGCATTTTCGTATCCTTGCAATCCGTCATTTGCAATATCTACTATATAATTTTCATCACGTAATGCGTCAGCAATGGTATCAGCCAACCGGACGCTATCTTCAATTATTAACATTCTCATATTGTTCTCCTATAATTTTTATTATAAATCAAAAATTTTTTCTTTTGCAATTTCTTTCAAGGCTTTTTCAAGGAAAACTCCTTATGATGATAGCACATCAGCAGAACAGGCGCTGAAACATCAGGAGGATTTATACATGAAAACACTTTATTTACATATAGGAACACCGAAGACGGCGACCTCTTCCATTCAGAAATTTTTAGCACAAAACCGGGAAGTGCTCGAAAGTAAAGGCTATGTTTTCCCGAAATCTCAGCATCGATACCTAAATGTAAATTCCCGTCGTAATGGTCATTTCCTCGTGCAGAAAGTGGAAAAACGCGAGGGTGGCAGAGATCATGAGCTGGAAAAACAGTACTTGCAGGAAGGGTATGATCTTATTGTTGATGAATTTCAAACCTATGATCATGTCATTCTTTCTGATGAGTCGATCTGGTATGCATCCAGCTATTCGCGTAAAGACCTCTTTGCAGATTTAAAAAAGCAGGCGGATGCCAATGGTTATCGGGTGAAAATTGTCGTATATCTTCGTCGGCAGGATACCTTCTTTTTGTCACGCTGGAACCAGGGGGTAAAACAAAATATCGGAGCTGGTTCGGTATTATCCTGTGATGAGTATATAAGCAAAACCTTGAAAAAAGATGGAAAAATATTAAATTATGCGCAGAAACTGGATCAGATTGCGGATATTTTTGGAATGGAAAATATGGTTGTACGAAGATTTGAACCATCAAGTTGGATCGATGGTTCAATTATTCATGATTTTATGCAGGCAATTGATCTTCCAATTACCGAGGAATTTACAGAACTTGAAAAAGATGCAAATTTTCGATTGGGAAAAAATGAGACAGAGATCAAAAGAATTGTGAATACAGTCCCAGATTTAAGCAGAGAAGAAATTTCATATTTTGGAAAGAAATTGAAAGATTTGTCAATAGATGGAAAACTGGAGGAACCTTCGGAGATGCTTTCTGCGGAGGAACTAAAAGAATTTCTTGCACCATACGAAGCTGGAAATACATATGTCGCAGAGACGTATTTCAAAGATGGAAAGCCGCTTTTTTCGCAACAGATCAAAAATGTTCCGAAGTGGGATGCGGACAATCCACAGATGCTTGCGGATGTGATCACATTTTTCTCGTCGGTAACCATTGATCTTTATCGCAGGAGTGTGGAGCAGGAGACCGAAATTCGTACGTTGCAAAAAGAGACCGAACGGCTGCGATATGAAAATGAACGCCTCAGAAATCGTTTTATGCAGTTTATGTGGAAAGCGAAGCATCCGTTCCGGACGTTGTGGAACAAAATTTTTAAGCGAAAGTAAGCAGGAAAATAGAAACATAAAGAGCAGGTAGAATCAGATGGAACGAAATCTTACGTGGCATAATATGGACATAGATCGGACATTAAGGGAACAACAGATGGGGCAGAATGCCTGTACAATTTGGATGAGCGGTCTGTCGGGAGCGGGGAAGTCAACAATTGCAAACGCTTTGGAAAAGCGTTTGTATACAATGGGAAAAAAGACCATGCTTTTGGATGGGGACAATGTACGCATGGGGTTAAACAGTAACCTTGGATTTTCCGATGAGGATCGGGTAGAGAATATTCGGCGGATTGCAGAGGTTGCGAAGCTTATGAATGATGCGGGACTGATTGTAATTACCGCATTTATCTCTCCGTACCGGCAGGATCGCAGAAATGCGAAAAAGATCATTGTAGAAGGATTTCGCGAAGTATATGTCAGCACTTCGATCGCAGAGTGTGAAAAACGAGATGTCAAAGGCTTATATAAAGCTGCACGAGAAGGGAAAATTGCGCATTTTACGGGAATTACCAGTCCTTATGAAGTGCCGGAACATCTGGATGTTGCAGTGGATACAGCGGAAATGGATGTGGAAGCATGTGTGGATCATATATTGAATCAGCTCGGATGCCTGTCGCAGCAGCCGGCAGGAAGAAAATAACATTGACAGAAATGGCATCTTTTGGTTAGATATAAATTGTGCGCTTTGGCACACAAAAGAAAAGACATAGTAATAGTAAGGGATACAGGAGATATACAATTGAAATTTTCAAAAGCAAAAGTAATGGTAGCAGGATTGGTACTGGCGGTGGCATGTATGATTGCACCGCAGCAATTGAAGGCAGAAGTTCCGGCAGCGCAGATGGATGGTGTCATGGGACAGAGCATCGAGGATGAGACGGTATATGAGGAAACGCCGAATTTGGATGCTTTGATTATGCAAGGAGCTACGGCAACATATTCATTACCGACCATGAGGGCGGCAACGGGTTCCTCCTATTCGCAGGACTTTCTGGACAGTTCTTTTACTACGGCAGGAACTTATACGAGTACAACCTATTATCATAAAGCGGATTACGAAGACTATCAGCTCATCAACGGAATTGATGTGTCCTGGTGGCAGACAAAGGACAAAAAGAATACCGCACTGAACTGGGAAAAAGCACATGATGCAGGCATCGATTTCGCATTTGTCCGCGTAGGATCGCGTGACACTTCGGACGGAAGTATTTATGAAGATACTGCAGCTGATTCCCATATTCAGGCGGCTTTGGAAAATGATATCAACATTGGATTATATATTTTCTCACAGGCACTTACGGAAAAAGAAGCGCGGGAAGAAGCAAAATTCGTTTTAAAACAGATTGACAAATATGACTGGGATGTGACACTTCCAATTGTGATTGACCGTGAGAAAGGAAGTCATAATCGTCTGACCGGCGGAAAATTATCCAAGGCTAAGGAGACAGCCGTCTGTCAGGCTTTTGCCGATACGATTACGAAGGAAGGCTATCAGGCGAGCGTATATGCATCATATGCGTGGATCAAATCTTATATCGATACTGATTCGCTCGATAAATGTGGGATTTGGATTGCTCGTTATAATAATACAACGACTAGCAATTCCAAGAGTGGAAGTGCGTATGAAGATGTATTATATGATTATGATTTTTGGCAGTATTCTTCAATTTCCAGAGTCAGTGGGTATGCAGGAAATCTGGATGCAAATTTCTGGTACAAAGATACAGCAATCAAGACAACTGGATTAAAAGCGGAGGCGGAATCGGCTTCTGGACCTGTAACGTTGAGCTGGAGCAAAGCAGCAGAGGATGTGACAGGATACCGTGTATATCGGTATGATGCGACAGAGGATAAGTATGTTTATCTGAAATCGACAAAAAGCCGCAGTTATTCCGATGAGGATGTAAGCAGTGGCAAGACGTACCAATATAGGGTGCGCTGTTACTGGACGATCGGAGGAACAAATTATTATGGAAATTATTCTTCTGTTGTATCGGTGACAACACCTCCGGCAAAAGTTTCTAATGTGGGCACAGAAAAGAAGAGCAGTACCTATCTGACACTTTCCTGGAAAAAAGTTTCCGGTGCGAGCGGATATCGTGTATACAAATATAATACAAAAACAAAAGCTTATGAAAAAGTTACCACGATTGCAAGTGGAAGTACGACTTCTTACAAGATCACAGAACTTGCATCTGCGACGGAGTATCAGTTTAAAGTCCGTGCTTACAAGAAAACAGACGATGTGACCGTGTGGGGAAGCTGTTCTTCTGTCTATAAAGAGAGTACAAATCCGTCCAAAACGAAGAACCTGAAACTGAGCGCCAAGTCTTCCGCAGTGACGATAAGCTGGAGTAAGGTAGTCCGTTCCAGTGGATATGCAGTATATCGTTATGACAGTAAAACAAAGAAATATGTGAGAATTGCTACCGTAAAAAGCGGAAAAACAGTTACTTACAAGGATACGAAGCTGAAAAAAGGATCAACCAAGCATTATAAAGTGCGTGCATACAAAACTTATAATGGAACGAATTATTATGGAGCATATTCCGACATTGTATCAATCAAAGTAAAATAGATATAAATATTGCGTGGCAACATAAATTTATTGAATTACAATAAATTTATGTTGCTTTTTATTATAATATGGGATATACTACAGAAAATGTATATAATAATTTTATGAGGTGATGATTATGAAACAGACAAAAATATCATACTGGTTAAAGGGAATGACAATTTTGCTTGCTGTGATGGGCGTTTTCTTCTTTGGTGCACTGACGGCGTATGCATTTCGGCTGAAAGCACAGGGAAATGTACTCTGGGGCTGGGTTGGATTCAGCTGGTATATTGCGGTACTGTGCTATCTCATTTTGTTTGAGTTCTGGCGTGTCTGCACGCAGATAGGAAAAGATAATTCCTTTTCTCTGGAAAATGCAAAGTATTTTCACCATATGGGGCTTTATGGAATCGGTGGAATCCTTGGATTTGCAGCCCGTATGATCTGGATTGCAGCGATCGGAAAGGCGGATGCATATAAGATTGTATTTGTGATCGGTGAGATTCTTATCGCAGCAATTTTTACAATATTGTGTGAATGCCTTTCCCGTCTGGTGCAGTATGCATATGATGTGAAACGTGAAAATGAATTGACAATTTAGAGGTGGAAGTATGGCAATTATCGTAAATATCGATGTCATGCTCGCCAAGCGAAAAATGAGTGTGACAGAACTTTCGGAAAAGCTTGGAATTACAATGGCAAATGTCTCTATTCTAAAGAACGGGAAGGCAAAGGCCGTGAAAGTTGAAACATTAAATAAATTATGCGCGGCGCTGGACTGCCAGCCGGGAGATTTATTCGAATATGTTCCGGATGAGACGGAGGCGTAGAGGTTCAGAAAGGAGTGTGGAATAGGATGGAACAGCAAAACAGTATGCAGCCACAAATGAATATGCAGGGACCGGAAAACAGACAGTATGTACCAGGATATGATACACAGGCAAACATGTCGCCATATGTTGTACAGCAGATGCAGTTCGGAGAAACACAGCAACAGAAGGAGCGTCGTGCGGAAATCTTTTCCATTATGGCAATTCCGACATGCATCTATGCAGCACTTTATACGGTTCTTTTGTACAACAATTATCAAAGTATTGCGTTGCCGCTTTTTGTCATGATTACAATTGGCTATTGCATGTACGGGAAACGAATGGATCTGGATGTTAAATGAGGCAGGAATTGTATGTCTGCTCATCTGTCTGCTTCTTTTTGAGTTTTGTAATACGAAAAAATGGACACTTGCCAAAGAGGTAGTTTCGATTTTCGTTGCAATCGGAGGAGCAATCAGTTATATTGGGGAACCCTTCAGTGACATGAGTTGTTTCCGCAAATTTAAAAAGAAAAAGGGAACAGGAAAAGCAGGGTATATTGTGATCGGCGTATTGATTTCCATACCGGTTCTTGCAATTGTGGTGGCCCTGTTGTATCAGGCAGATGCGGTGTTTGCCAATTTATTTGGCAGTTTGCTCTCCATAGATTTCCATTTCGGTACATGGGTAGGAATGGCGTTTATGTTTGGTTATGCATTGCTGGCAGCGTACTGCGGCATCCGTTATCTGGCATCGGAAAGAATTTCGGCAGAAAGCAAAGATATGCAAGAGAGGGCTTTTTCCAGCTTTTGTTTGTATGTATGATCAATGTTGGACTGGTGCTCCTGTTCAGGGGCTTACTCCGGGAAAATCGTCTGAAAAAGATCCTGCTCACGGTAATCTGTGGATGCACGTATATTATGATTGCATCGTCCGCATTCCGGATGTGTCTGTATATTCAGCATTACAATCTTACTTTTTTACGGCTTCTGGTGCTTTGGATGCTTGCAGTGATCGGGATTTTTCTGACCGGTATTCTGGTACAAATTTATGTGGATAAATTTCCGCTGTTCCGTTATACGATCGTGGTTGTGACGGTCTGTGTGTTTGCACTTGGCATCGCGCATCCGGATTACTGGATTGCAAAATATGACGTTGCACATATGAATCATATAAGAGCAGAAAATGCAATCGATTACAATTATCTGCAGACCTTGTCCACCGATGCAGCACCTGTAATTGCCACACAAAATGGCGAATGGGTTAAAGAATACGGAAAATATGTTGTACAGAATTTGGAAGAAGAAGGATTGCGCGAATACAATTTTTCACATGCAAAGGCAAAAGCTTTGTTTGACTAACCCACTTTATTTACAGAACAGGCGCATAGAAGTATAATCATAGAACAGAAAAAGAGGTGAAATGATGGCAGTTATATTATTGTTTGGATTAAAAAAAGAAAAGGAAAAAGCCGTACGTACAGTGGCACAGAAACTGGGAGCGAATGTGACAGAAGTTGTCCGCAAAGACTATGGACAGAAACTCGGTGCGTTAGCCGGAATCAAAGGATTTCCGAAAGAAAAGAAACAGTACGATGGACCGGATTTTGCAACGGAAATGATGGTGTTTTCCGGTATGAATCCACAGCAGGTGGACGCGTTTTTGGCAGACTATAAAGCGACGGGCGAGCAGCCGGTTGCATTGAAAGCGATTGTTACACCTCACAATGTATTCTGGACAGCAGATGCACTGTTTCGTGAGTTAATGAAAGAACATTTTCGGCTTGTATAGATAAAATGAATGGAATGAATGAGAAAAACAACAGGAATGAAAATAATTGTCGTGTGTTTCATTTCGAAAATGAAACGGGAGAAGGAACTATTACAGCGTATGATATTTTTCCCGGTGTGATCGTTGCATACAATGATTTTCACATGAACTATTATGACTCTGCATTTATACCGGATCAGGATGTTTTTTGTATCGATTATTGCAGAGAGGGGAGGCTGGAATATCCGTCCGGAAAAGATGCATTTTCGTATGTGGAAGCTGGAGATATGAAACTGGATCGGAGGCTGACCCATGTAGAAAGATTTGAGATGCCGCTTTCTCATTATCACGGCGTGATGGTAGCGCTGGATTTGAAAATCGTAGAGAAATCCATGGAAAATGAAATAAAAGATTTTCCGGTGGATGTAAGAAAATTGCAGCAAAAATTCTGCCCGGATATCTATCCGAATGTCATACATGATCCGGTACATGTAGAGCATATTTTTGAAGAATTGTACCGTGTACCCGAAAAGATAAAGCTCCCATATCTGAAAGTAAAAGTTCTGGAACTTCTCTTGTATCTGTATGCATTGGAAATTTCGGACACATCGCAGGAAAAACCATATTTTTATAAAACGCAGGTAGAGAAAACGAAAGCGATGAAACATTTTCTGGAAGCACATTTTCAGGAGAATTATACGCAGACCATGCTTGCAAAAAAGTTTGACATTCCGCTTACTGCGATGAAGCAGTGCTTTAAGTCCATATATGGTATGCCGATCGGAAACTGGATACTTAACTATCGCATGAATTATGCGGCGGAGCGGCTGATTGCCGATGCGGATATCAGTATTGCAATGCTGGCAGGGGAGACCGGATATGACAGTCAGAGTAAGTTTGCATTGGCGTTCCGCAAAGTGATGGGAATGTCTCCGACCGAATACCGGAAACAGAATCGATCAGTTTTTGACCAAATGGGACCAAGTCAACCATATGGGGCAGACAAATAAACAGGAAATGATAGAATGAGAACAGTTAGCAATACCTAACTGTTCTTTTCTTTTGGTAAAAATAAAGTTGAAAGGAGGTATAATCATGAAGAAAGCGCTTCAGAAAAAATATGCGTTAAGTGAACAGGGCGCAAAAGATCTGTGCAAAGGAATTCTTTATTCGGTTCTTGCTTATATCAGCCTGATGCTTCCGGTTGCACTGCTCGCCGTTGTGCTGGATGCACTGCTTGCCCCGTTACTCAAAAACAGCTCAAAGGGTGTTTCGGTTCCGCTGTACATAGGAGTCGGAGTCGTGATTCTGGTGGTCATTTTTATCATGCATTATCTGCAGTACACCATTACCTATATGGGAACCTATGAGGAGAGTGAGCGCCGCAGAATTACACTTGCAGAAAAGCTTCGTACCATGCCGCTTCGTTTCTTTCAGGAACATGACCTTTCGGATCTGACCAATACGATCATGGGGGACTGCTCCGGATTTGAGCATGCATTTTCCCACACGGTTCCACAGTTCTGGGGATCGCTTATTTCAACCGCAATCGTCTGCATTGCCCTTTTGATTTATGACTGGAGAATGGGGCTGGCTCTGTTGTGGGTTGCACCGGTTGCATTTGCGATCGTCCTGCTGTCCCGGAAACTGCAGACAAAGCAGGGACAAAAGCATATGGATGCAAAACTTGCGCTGGCAGATGGAATTCAGGAATGTCTGGAAACCGTACAGGATATCAAGGCATGCAATCAGGAAGAACCGTATTTGCGTAAACTGGATGAGAAAATGGACCGTGCGGAAAAAGCACAGATTTCTTCCGAGCTGGTCAGCGCCAGCCTGATCACGACCGGACAGATGTTTTTGCGGCTCGGACTTGCGACGGTCATTGTTGTGGGAAATTCGCTGATGCTGCACAACCAGACAACGTTATTTTCCTATATTCTGTTTCTGATTGATGCATCGAGACTGTACGATCCGCTTTCCGGTGCCATGGCCAATATGGCAGAACTGTTTGCGGTTGATCTGCAGGTAAACCGGTATTAAAGGATGTTTCATTTACGGCAAAGCAGGGACAGGTGACCGCGCTTGTCGGACCGTCCGGCGGTGAAAGTCAGCGTCTGTCGATCGCCCGTGCACTTTTGAAAGATGCATCGGTGATCTTGCTCGATGAGGCAACCGCTTCGCTTGATGTGGACAATGAAACGGAAATTCAGGAAGCAATTTCCGGATTGATCCGGGGAAAGACGGTGCTTGTCATTGCGCACAGAATGCGTACGGTTGAAAACGCAGACCAGATCATTGTATTGGACGGTGGCGTGGTTGCAGAGAGCGGAACGCATGAGGAGCTGATGCGAAAGAGCGGACGGTATGCAAGACTTGTGAAGCTGCAGACCGCATCGGCAGAATGGAAGCTGAATACAGAACACGCATAAATGGTATTTGACAACTGAGTTAGTCTATGCTAACATAACATATGTTATGGAAGATGAGCGCAGAAAACAGACCGAACAAAAGCTAATCAGGTTTGGCAAAGAAGAGTTCCTGAAAAAAGGATATGCAAAAGCCAGTCTCCGCGAGATCTGCAAAGCGGCCGGTGTGACGACCGGAGCATTTTATTTTTCTTTTGAAAATAAAGAAGCACTGTTATCGGCAATTTTAGATCCGGTAATTGCAGATTATGAGCATATGTGTAGCGAACTGGCACGCAGGGAAGAGGAAGATCCGGCTACTGCCGAGGATAATGAACGGCAGATTATGGAATATCTGTCCGGGCACCGTGAGGAGGCCATCCTTCTTATGGAAAAGGCGGGAGGCAGCCGATATGAGGGCTTTCGGCATCAGATAGATATGCAGATGCAGGCGGCATTTACGAGTTACTTTTCGAAATTCATGGGGAGTGCTCCGGATGCCGAACTTATTCGGATTCTGGTTGCCATGCGGCTTCAGGGCTATATGGAGTTGATCAAAGGAGATTATACAGTGGAAGAACGGGTGCGGCTTGCAAAGGAAATCGGGATACATGCCGATGCAGGAGCCAATGCATTAATTCAATATTTAAAGGAACAGACAAAAGTCTATCGCAGATGATGCGGTAGGCTTTTTCTATTGCAAAACATAACAGTTTGCGAGATTTGTTATGCAGCTCATAAATCTGTGAAAATATGAGGAGGAACAAAATGAACGAAAAAACGAATTATGGAAACTGGGTGCCGGAAAAGGCGTATCTGCTGTTTGGGTTGGCAGCGGTCTTTCTTACAATTACCATACTGCTCGGGGTGTTTGCACAAATACCTGTGCTTACCATAATCATGGGTGTGGTGTTTGTACTGACTTTAATCATGGCGGTCTATATGCTGGTCTGTCATGAAACATTTGCGTTTGGAAAAGGCAATATGATGGCGGATGTACACAAACATCTGGTAGAGCATCTGGAATGGAACGGAGAGGGAACATTACTTGATATCGGCTGCGGAGCGGCAGCGCTTACCGTCCGGTGTGCGAAGGCTTTTCCAAAGGCGCAGATCACAGCGATGGATTACTGGGGTGCGGAGTGGAATTACGCAAAAGAACAGTGTGAAAAAAATGCCCGGATTGAGGGCGTTGCCGATCGTATCACATTTCAAAAAGGAGATGCGGCAAAACTGGATTTTGCAGATGAAACGTTTGATGCAGCAGTGAGCAATTTTGTGTTTCATGAAGTGCATTCCGCAAAAGACAAACGTGATGTGGTAAGAGAAGCACTTCGGGTTGTAAAAAAAGGTGGCGCTTTTTCTTTTCAGGATATGTTTTCACAGAAAGCGTTATATGGTGATATGGATGCATTTGTGAAACAATTAAAAGCGGAAGGAATTTCGGAAATTCATTATATCGGGAATCTGGAAAAGAAGCTTGATGCGATTCCGAGATATGTGACAACGCCATGGATGATCAGTGGCATGGGTATTATATACGGAAGAAAATAAAATTTTGTGATGGAGAATGCATTGGATATGTTACGATGGATATTCCATATGCTCAGCTTGCAATTATATGGTGGAGGCAAAATACAATGAGGAGAATGTCCCATCAGCCCGGCTGTTGTATAAACTTGGCTTTAAAAAAGAGGCAGCGTTAAGGACAAATTATTTTTTGAAAATGTGCCAGAAACAGATATTGACACAAGAAAATAAATTGATTATAATTGTGTCAAAAATAAAAGTGGCACGGGAGGCGTATGGCAATTATATCATTGAAAAGTGCATTGCAGCGAATTGCGCAACTGGAACGGGAAAACGAACAGCTTCGGGCAGAACTTGAAGTGTATAAAAACCGCAATACTGGAGGGAGAAAAAAACATGACGAAGCCTGGATGACTTCTTACCTGGATTTTGCTGTAAAATACGAGAGCGGGATGACAATTATGGAAATTGTTGCAGAAGGGGAGATTAGCCGTAGGACAGCGTACCGGTATAAGGCTTATTATGATGAACTGCAGAAAAATAAAGGAAATATGCATGAGTGAGGGGACAAAACGCAATATTTCTGTTGTAAAAGATGCGGATGGAAACAAAATTGTTGTGATAAATGATATTCTTTTTAAAGGTAAAAGAAGTGTAAACTGGAATGATGTAAAAGAATATCTAAAAGCGTGTATTGGAAAGGTTTATTCAATTGTAGAAACCTGTGATAGCATTTATGTTGGTAAAGATCTGCCGGATGAATATACAGGATCTGAATATACAGAAAGTTTACGCGGAACAAATGCAAAGGCAAAAGCGAATGCGTCACAGGGAATACAGGAATTATTAATGATTGCTTCCGGAAAACATTTTAGAGAGAACACATCAAATAAGCATAAGAGAGATGCAAAATATGGCTGGTATCGTTATGATTCAAGATTTGCGTTACCGGTATATGGAGAACTGGGAGAGGTTGAAAGATATAATGTTTTTCATGCATCCATGTTGATACGACATGCTGCAGATGGAAAAATGTATTTGTATGATATAATAGATATAAAAAAAGAAACGAGCAACCCCTTCAGCTATAATAGCTTACCGGACAAAAAACCCATTTCTTAATATAAAAAGAATAACTCTGTTTTATGTTACAGTCAAGTAATTTTTAAATCTTATGGTATACAGATGATCATTTGCTTTTGTCCATTTAGCACCTGAACAAGAAAGACCATCTGGACAGGAAACAAGAAAACACTACAAGGAGAACCAATTGAATTTACTCGAGACATTAAAACATTATTTTGGATACGACAGCCTGCGGCCCGGCCAGCAGGAACTGATGGCCGGAATCCTGCAGGGAAAGGATGTCCTTGGCATCATGCCGACAGGTGCGGGAAAATCTCTGTGTTATCAGGTCCCGGCGCTGATGCTCGAGGGAATTACGCTTGTGATCTCCCCGCTGATTTCGCTCATGTCGGATCAGGTCAAGGCACTGAATCAGGCAGGCGTACACGCGGCCTACATCAACAGTTCCCTGACAGAAAATCAGATACGCGCGGCACTTGCCTATGCAGCGCAGGGAAAATACAAAATTATTTATGTGGCACCGGAGCGGCTCAACACTGCGCGCTTTCTGGACTTTGCATATTATGCCGACATTTCCATGGTTACGGTGGATGAGGCACACTGTATTTCCCAGTGGGGGCAGGATTTCAGGCCGAGCTATCTTGAGATCGCAGATTTCCTTGCGAAACTGCCAGACCGTCCGGTTGTCAGTGCATTTACCGCGACCGCCACAGAGCGCGTTAAGCAGGATATTGTCGCAAGTCTGCATTTGCAGAATCCGGTGACAGTTGTGACAGGATTTGACCGCCCAAATCTGTTCTTCCGTGTGGTCAACCGCAAGGGTGGGAAAGAGACGGACAATAGTATCATAAATTATCTGAAAAGGCATGAGGATGAGAGTGGAATCATCTACTGTGCCACAAAAAAGAACGTGGACAGTGTGTATGCACTTTTGTTGCAATATGGTATTGCGGCGGGACGCTATCATGCAGGTCTGTCTTTAGAGGAACGAAAAAAGAATCAGGATGATTTTACTTATGACAGAATCCGTGTGATGGTTGCAACCAATGCATTCGGCATGGGAATTGACAAATCCAATGTGCGCTATGTGCTTCATTACAACATGCCGCAGAGTCTGGAATATTATTATCAGGAAGCTGGCCGTGCCGGGCGTGACGGGGAAGAAGCGGAGTGTGTGTTATTTTTCTCGAAACAGGATATCATGATCAACAAGCGCCTGTTACAGTATAAAGTGACATCCGGACAGGCATCCGATGATCCTGTGGTGCGGGCAAATGAGCAGCGGAAACTCAATGAGATGATCCGTTACTGCGAGACCGATGAGTGTCTGCGTCAGTTTATCCTGTCCTATTTTGGCGACGACAGTCCGTGCATCTGTGAAAAATGTAGCAACTGTGTGGTTGTGGAAGATGAGGCGGAGGAAACTTATATCCAGACCGGAAGAGAAAAGAAAAAGGCACTGCAGCTTGCTGATCTGACACCGGAAGGGCAGGAACTGTTTGAGCAGCTTCGCAGATGCCGGGCAGATCTTGCCGTGGAAAAAGGTGTGCCGCCATATATCATCTGTTCTGATAAGACGTTAAAAGATATGTGTGTCAAATGTCCTGTGGATTCCACTGCAATGGAATCCGTGTATGGAATGGGAGCACAGAAGGTCGAAAGTTACGGTGCGCGTTTTACACAGATTATCACAGCATTTCTGAACGAACATGCTGAAGAAACTACCACAGTGCAGACATTTTCCGGCATGAAAGCAGCCCCTGCAAGAAAAAAGAAGCTGCCGTTTTATATCGCTCCGGAAAAGCTCGAGGAGGTGGAACTGACCGACACCTGTATGCTTTCAGAACTGACGAACCGGATCAATGCGCTCTGCGAGGAGCCAGACCGAAAGAAACTGACAGCCTCTTT
>Ga0256404_1009075_pt1 | contig 14474 bp, 9 predicted proteins | sample RumenRJG_01DNA_FD_185990 | JGI IMG/M metagenome (GOLD analysis project Ga0256404, IMG submission 185990) | Bovine rumen microbial communities from Lethbridge, Alberta, Canada - RJG_01 | ecosystem: Host-associated > Mammals > Digestive system > Stomach > Rumen | place: Canada: Alberta | collected...
TGGTGGTGAAGGGGATCTTCTTGAGGTCGTCCAGCGTGCGGATATCCGCAGGCGTCAGCCCGGCACGGCGGAAGCGTTCCTGGTAGAACGGGGAATGCATGCAATGCTTGACCGTGGCCTGCAGCCTCTCGAGTTGAAAGGCTTCTATCTCTGAACGGGAGAAGGCTTCTTCCGGATTGAAGAACGGTTGGTAGGACATACTGAAATATAATGGGTGGTTTACGTATCGCTAGATGACCTGCCTGGCCAGGAACCAGAGCACCGGAACCAGCAGGGCGGGAAGGTAGTTAAGGGTTTTGCAGTCTTTGATGCGGAGCAGGGCCAGGCCCGACGAAAGGATGAGGACACCGCCCACAATGGCCAGTTCATTGATCAGGGTTCCCTGCAGGAGGACCGATTCTGCCGCCAGTTTCCCCAGCAGGTAGAAAAAGCCCTGCCAGCAGAACAGAATGGCGGCGGAAAACGCAATGCCGATACCGTAGGTGGCGGCAAAAACCATAGAAGTAACCAGGTCCAGGGTGGCATTGGTGTACAGGAAGGTATTGTCCCCGGTGGTGGCGCTCATAATGGGTCCCACAATGGAGAAAGTCCCCACGCAAAACAGCAGGGAGGCCGAAATGAGCCCGTTGGCCAGGCCTTCACCGCCCCGGCGGGAAATGGCGGCCTTGGCGCGGCCGTCCAGGTCCAGCGCCGTACCGGCAACACCGCCGACAGCCAGGCTCAGGATGAAGAGGACGGGGAATTCGCTCTTGGGAAGGTTCTGGGTAAAGGTGCTGATACCCAGCGCCATAGAAGCAAGGCCCATAGCAAAGTACAGTACATCGCGATACTTGTCTCCCAAGCCTTTTTTCAGGAGACTTCCCACGGTCGAACCCAGCAGGATGCAGGCGGTATTTACAATAGTCCCTAACATAAATATGGACAAATATACCAAATTTTCGTATATTAGTAGTTCAAATAAGGAAACAAAGTGGAAGAAGAGAAGAAACTATACCCCATGCGCCTGGTTCCCCAGGATTCTCCGGAAACGGGCGCCCGTTATCATTTGGCAGACCTGGGATTTGCCGACACCCTCGTGGACAACGGCTGGCTGGCATCGAACCCGCTCAGCGAACTCATGGAAACCTATCTGGACCGGCTGGTGGGAGAGAACGCCTTCCAGGATTACGGAACGCAGTTCCCGGTATCGGTCAAGACGATGGATGTGAAAGCCCGCACGCCCCTGCGGGTGAATGTCCCGGACGATATCGCCCGTCAGCGGTACGATGCCTTCGGAAAAACGGCCCTCTGGTATATCCTGTCGGCCGATCCGGATGCCACCCTGTACCTGGGCTTTTCCCGCGAGGTGGAAGCAGAGGATTTTTATCGCCGCTGCCTGGCCGGGAAGGTGGACGATGTCCTGCATGCGGTGCACCCGAAAGCGGGGCAGACCTATCTGATTCCCCCGTGTACGGTCTATGCGGCCGGGCCCGGGCTGAAGATCCTGGAAGTGTCCGAGGCCTCGGAACTGGCGCTCCGCGTCTATGATCCCGGTCATGACGATGAATTGGAAGAGGCTTTCGATTTCATCGATTTCCGCCCGTGGAAGGAGCCGGAAGCCGTTCCCGGTACGAAGGGGTTCGGGGCGGAAACGCTGGCGGTCCAGGAACAGTTCCGCGTGGTAAAACTGCAGCTGGCCGAGCCGTTGCGCATCTCCTCGGAAGGGCAGGACCGCTACAGCATCTACCATTGCCTGCAGGGGGCTGCCTCCGTTCAGCTGCGCGACGAAAACCGGCCCGCGGAGACCGTGATGCTGCAGGCCGGCCAAACGGTACTGGTTCCGGCCGAGGTGGATGAATTCTATCTGGTTCCGGAAGCACCCGGTACCGTCCTCCTGGAAATCCAATAGACGATGGCCGATTCTGTCCGTATCGATAAATACCTGTGGGCCATCCGCGTTTTCAAGACGCGGGGCGATGCTACCGATGCCTGCAAGGGCAACAAGGTCCGCGTAGGCGGATCGCCCGCCAAGCCCTCGAAGGAGGTGAAGCCGGGTGAAGTCATCGAGATCCAAAAGGGGACGGTGCGTTATTCCTACCGTGTGATCCGATTGCTGGAAAACCGCGTGGGAGCGCAGCTGGTGCCCGATTATGCGGAGAACCTGACCCCGCAGTCCGAGCTGGATAAACTGCGGGCCCCGGTCGAGACGTTCTTCATCCGTCGGGACCGGGGCTCGGGCCGGCCCACCAAGAAAGACCGGCGGGCCATGGAGCATCTATGGGACGGCATCAACTTCGATGCCGGCGAAGATTTTACTGATTGAAATAGCGCTTGAGCAAGCCGTAGAAACCGGCGCCGTGACGGGCCTCGTCCTTGGCCATCTCGTGTACGGTGTCGTGGATGGCGTCGTAGCCCAGCTGTTTGGCGCGGGTGGCGATGGCCAGCTTGCCTTCGCAGGCACCGGCCTCGGCCTGGTACCGCTTCTCCAGGTTGGTCTTGGTATCCCAGACACATTCGCCCAGCAGTTCGGCGAATTTGGCGGCGTGCTCGGCCTCTTCAAAAGCGTAACGCTTGAAGGCATCGGCAATCTCCGGATAGCCCTCGCGTTCGGCCTGGCGGCTCATGGCCAGGTACATGCCCACTTCGCTGCATTCGCCGTTGAAATGGTCACGCAGGCCCTGGAGGACTTCGGCGTCCTCTACCTTGCCGTCACCGATGTGGTGCTCGCAGGCCCACTGGGGTTTTCCGTCCTCATCTTTGATTTCCACGAACTTGCTGGCGGGAACCTTACACTGCGGGCAGCGCTCCGGCGGGTTTTCGCCTTCGTACACGTAACCGCAAACCATGCATCTGAATTTCTTCTTCATAATTGAAATGTTTTAAATTTGAAAATTTCTAAATTGTGTTTACAAAGATAAAAGTTATTTTTGATTTCTGAAAATATTTTTGTTCGTGGTGTAAAAAATGGCTATCTTGGGAGTATATATTACGTATGGAGCCTTTTTTGAAGCAGGTCGCCGGCCACTATTATCCGGCATATGATTTGGACAAACGCTGTTTTGTCTTCCCGAACCGTCGCAGCAGCGTATTCTTTGGCCGTTTCCTCTCCGAGGAAGTAGCCGGGGGAGACCGTCCGGCCTTCCTCCCGCGCATGTACACCATGGACGCGTTCTTTTCCTATATGTATGGAACCGCGGCGACGGACCGGGTAAGCCTCTTACTGGAATTGTACGATTGCTACCGCGAGGTCTGTCCGGGGGCCGAACCGCTGGATGAATTCATCTTCTGGGGCGATGTGCTGCTGGGCGATTTTGACGATGTGGACAAATACCTCGTCCATCCCGGCCACCTGTTTGCGAACGTATCGGATTTCAAGGGACTGCAGGATGGCTTCGAATACCTGTCCGAGGCCCAGCGCGAGGCCATTACCCGCCTGGCCGGTCACTTCGCGAAAGGCAGCCGGATGGCCGTGGAGTTTTTCCGGATCTGGGATATCCTCCTGCCGCTGTACACCCGTTTTCGGGAACGGCTGCAGGAAAAGGGCATGGCCTATCCCGGCATGCTGTACCGCTCGTTGGCCGAGCAGATGCAGGAACACAGCGCCGTGGATCTGCTGGCGGGGAAGTTCCCCGGGGTGGAGAAGTTCGTTTTCGTAGGCCTGAATGCCTTGAGCGAGAGCGAACGGACGGTGCTGCGCCGCATGCAGCAGGCCGGCCTGGCCGAGTTCTGCTGGGATTTTTCCAGCGACTGGGTGCGTGACAAGGACAACAAGAGTTCCTTCTTCATGGCCCGGAACGTGGCGGATTTCCCGCAGGCCTTCCCGTTGGATCCCGGCGGCCTCCCGGTACCCGTCATCCATGTGGTGGGCGTCCCGTCTTCCACCGGTCAGGCCAAGCAGGTGAGTGCCATCCTGGAAGGGATGGAGCAGGTGGACCGCACGTGCGCGGTGGTCCTGCCCGATGAATCCCTCCTGCCCACCCTGCTCTCCAGCATCCCGCCCAAGGTGGAAGATATCAATGTCACCATGGGTTATCCGATGTCGTCCGGCGCCCTGTTCGACCTGATGTCCACCGTGGCCACCCTGCAACTGCATCTGCGCAAAGGCCCTTCCGGGTGGATGTTCTACCACCGGCAGGTCTGGGCCGTTTTCTCCAACTCGCTTTTCCGCCGGGCAGCCGGAGAAGCGGCCATGAAGGTCGTGGCCGATGTAAAACGGCAGGCCCGGTACTATATCCCCGAAGCCGATCTGGCGGCGGACGGGCTGATGCGGACCCTTTTCCGTCCGGTGCTGACCGGTGCTGCGGAAGCATCCGCCGAACAGACCGACGCCCTGGCCGCCTACCTGCAGGAAGTGGTGTCGGCGGTGGCAACGGCGGTCCGGGAGGAACCGGATATCGCCCTGGAACTGGAATTCGCCCGGAAATACTATCTGGCGGTGAGCCGCCTGCGGGCATGCGCCCTGGCGGTGCTGCCGCAGACCTTCATCCGCTTGTTGGGCCAGCTCCTCTCCGGCGCTACGGTCCCGTTCCGCGGCGAACCGCTGAAGGGGCTCCAGGTAATGGGACCGCTGGAAACGCGTGCGCTGGACTTCCGCAACCTGATTATCTTGTCGTGCAACGAGGGCCTTTTCCCGCGCAAGAGCGTGAGCGCCTCGTTTATTCCGCCGGAACTGCGCAAGGGTTTCGGCCTGCCGACCTATGAATTCCAGGACGCCGTCTGGGCGTATTATTTCTATCGCCTGCTGCAGCGCTCCCAGGAGGTCTGGCTGCTGTATGACACCCGTTCCGAAAAGTTGCGCAGCGGCGAGGAGAGCCGTTATATCAAGCAGTTACGTTATCATTTCAAGGTGAATCTGGACGAGCGCGTGGCAACGGCCGGCTCGCTGAGCGGGACGGTCTCCAGCGAGGATATCCCCAAGTCGCCCGAAGACGTGGCGACGGTGCGGGAGCGGCTGCTGTCGGCATCGGCCCTGAAGAATTACCTGGACTGCGGTGCCAAATTCTATTTTGCCACCGTGCGCTCGCTGGAAGTGGAGGAAGCGGTGCAGGAGAGCCTGGATGCGGGCATGATGGGAAATGTCTTCCACAAGACGATGGAAGACCTGTATTCGGAGGGAGGCCGGCCGCGTCCGCGCATCGACCAGGAATACCTGACCCGGCTGATTGCGGGCAAAAAAGCCTTGCGCGCGCGCATCCGTGAGCATATCCTGGAGGAACTCCGGACCCCGGAGGTGAGCGGGCGGAACCTGGTGCTGGAAGATGTGATCCTGCAATATGTCCTGAAAACCCTGCAGTGTGACCTGGCCCTGATGCAGGAGCGTGGCGTTTCTTTTTTCCGCGTACTGGGGCTGGAGGAGAAGAAGATCTGGGAGTGGAACGGCTTCCACTTCATCGGTTTCATCGACCGGATCGATTCCTTCCGGGACGGCGAGGTGCGGATCGTGGATTATAAAACCGGGCGGGTGGTCGACCAGGAGGTGGAAATTACGGACGGGAACGCTGCCAAGGTGGTCGAGGCACTGTTTGGACCGGAAACGGGCAAACGGCCCAAAATCGCTCTCCAGATGTACCTGTACGACCAGTCCATGGAGGAGCAGACGCGCGGGAAGCAGGTCCTGAACGTGCTGTACCCGGTGGCGCGCCTTTTCGCGGGCCCGCTGAAGGAGGTTCCCGCCAGCGCGGAATTCGGCCGTTTGATGGACGAGGCGGTGACGGGTCTCCTGGACGAGTTGACGGATCTCTCCGTCCCCTGGCGCCGGACCACGGACCCCAAGACCTGCTCCTATTGTGATTTTAAAAATATCTGCGGACGATGATACGGATTCTGAAAGCTTCGGCGGGTTCCGGAAAGACGCACCGCCTGACAGGCAAATATATCGAACTCCTGCTGGGTTCGGAAGAACGGTATGCCTACCGGCACATCCTGGCCGTTACCTTTACCAACAAGGCGACGGCAGAAATGAAGAGCCGTATCCTGAAAGAGCTGGACAAGCTGGCGCGCGATGCGGCATCATCCCCTTATTTTCAAGCGTTTGCGGAAAGGAGATATACCGCGGCCCAGCTGGAAAAGCGGGCCACGCAGCTGGTGAGCGACATCCTGAACGACTACGGGGCCTTTGCGGTGAGCACCATCGACCGCTTCTTCCAGCAGACCCTGAAAGCCTTTTCCCGCGAGATCGGCCGCTTCGCCTCCTATCAGGTGGAACTGGATAAAAAATCGCTGGTACACGAAAGCGTGGACCGGATTTTGGAATCTTTGAACGAGGGGAGTCCCTTGCTGAAATGGGTGACGGCCAGCGTGATGGACCGACTAAACGAGAAGGGCTCCTTCAGCCTGGAGGAGGCTTTGTACAAAATGGCCGAGCAGTTGAAGAGCGATGCTTTCCGCGAGCAGATTGAGGCGGCGGGCATCGACGAGAAAACCTTCTACTCGCCGGAAAACCTGCAGCGTATCCAAACTGTCTTCAAAAAGGTGGAGGAAGACTTCCGGAACCGGGTGCAGAACCAGGCACAAGCGGTCCTGGATGTCCTGAAAGACGGTGGGGTGGATCCGAAACAAACTTCCCGGGGCTGGTTGGGTAAGATCCAGGACTATACCGGCCTGGCAGACCGGAAAGGGGAGATAGCAGCGCCGACCGAGGCCTTTGTCCGGACCTGTGGCGATTCGTCGAAATGGTTCTCCAAGGAGAATGCGAAACTGCTGGGACGGGTCGAAGGGCGGCTGGAAGGGCCGCTGCTGGCCTTCTGCAACCTGTTCGGGCAGGCCTACAAGGTCTATCGGACGGCCCGGCTGCTGCGGAGCCAGTTGTACGAACTGGGCATCGCGGGAGAACTGTACAGCACATTCGAGGCCTTGCTCAAAGAAAAGAACGTCCTGAGCCTGGACGACTCCAATTCCTTGCTGCTGAAGATCATAGACGGGCAGGATACGCCCTTTGTCTATGAGAAACTGGGGGTTCGGTTCGAGCATTTCCTCCTGGACGAATTCCAGGATACCTCGCGCATCCAGTGGGCCAATTTCCGCCCGCTGCTGCACGAGAGTGACGACTATGGGCGCGAGAGCCTGATCGTGGGCGATGTCAAACAGAGCATTTACCGGTGGCGGGGCTCGGACTGGAACCTGCTGGACAGCGAGATCGGGGAAGAATTCCCGGGCAGTGCGGTGACGGAAATGGAAGACAACTGGCGCAGCCTGAAAACCATCGTGGAATTCAATGGCGAATTCTTCGCCTACGCCGCCCGCCGCCTGGACGAACTGTGCGGCTCGGGAGACCGGATCCGGAACATGTACGCCGGTGTGCAGCAGCATGTCCGCTGCACAGATCCGGCCGAGGGCAGCGTTGAGGTGACCTTCTGCCCGGCGGAGGAAGAGGACGAACAGGTGCTGGCTTCGTTGCAGAAGGCTTTTTCCGCCGGTGCCCGCCCCTGTGACGTGGCCATCCTGGTGCGCAAAAACGACACGGGTTCCCATATCGCCCAACTGCTGGTGGCCAACGGGATCAAGGTCATCTCGGACGATTCCCTGCACGTCAAGTCTTCGGTGACGGTCCGGCGGCTGGTGTCGTTGCTCAGTTACGTGGAGAATCCGGCCGATACGGTGAATTCTTTCCTGGCCCAGACCCTGACGGTGGACCCCGAGGTCCTGTCTTCCCGCCAGCATTCCCTGCCCGAACTCTGCGAGATGCTGCTTCGCGAAATCCGTCGTTCGGATCCGGAACTCTTTGACAGTGAAGTGCTTTACATCCAGTCGTTCATGGATGAGCTTCAGGAATGGACCCTGGTGAACGGCCATTCCGCAGCCGCTTTCCTGAAAGATTGGCAGGATGCAGACCCCACCATCAGTTCTCCGGACGATGCCGACGCGGTCCGCATCATGACGGTGCACAAGGCCAAGGGACTGGAATTCCCGTATGTGATTTTCCCCTATGCCGAAGAGGTGGGCCTTTTCCGCGATACAGACAGCTGGAACCGGCCTGCTTTGGACGGGACTCCGCTGGAAGGGGTTGCGGACGGTGTCTATCAGGTGCATGTGTCCAGCAAGACGGATGCGACCCTGTTCGAAGGGGCCTATGCCCGGGAGCGGCTCTTGCAATATATCGACAACATCAATACCTTCTATGTGGCCTTGACCCGGGCGGTGGACGGCCTGCACGTCATTTGTGCCGACGATGTGCGCAGTGCGAAAGTGGCCGACCTGCTGCGGGAATTCGTGGATGCGGACACCCGGTTCTACGGGACCTTCTATGATTTCCGGCAGCTGAAACGCAAGGAGCCGGCCCGGAGCGTGGCGTCGGCCTATCCGTCTTATCCGCTGGACGGCCGTTTGCGCCTGAGTGCCGATGCGGCTGATTTCTTCGGCGAAGAGGGGGCCGTGGGCGTGGGTGCATCGGAGCGGCTGCGGGGGATCGTCCTGCACGGAATCCTTTCCAAAGTCTGCGTCCCCGAAGATTTGCCGGGTGCTGTCAATGAGGCACTTACATCCGGCGCACTGTCCGGCTCCGAGGCCGAAGAAGCGCGGGAATGGCTGGCCGGGCGGATCCGTTCCGTATCGGACCGGGGCTGGTTCCCGGAAGACCGGTCGGCCGTGATGACGGAATGTCCCATCGCGGATACGGATGGCGCCGTATGGCGGCCGGACCGGGTGGTGCGCCGGCCCGACGGGGGACTCATCGTCATTGACTATAAATTTGGCGTCCGCCATGCCGCGCACCGCAAACAGGTTGGCCGCTATGTGGCCTTGTGCCGCCGGATGGGCTGGCCTTCCGTGGAAGGATATCTCTGGTACTTACAGGAAAATGAAGTGGATGTTGTAGAATAATTTATTATATTTGCACTTCATGATACAATGTCTTTATGGAAGCTACCGATCAAGTAATTAAATTGTTCTACAATACCGAACGGGAAAAACTGGTGATGCCGGAGTATGGACGGAATGTCCTGTCCATGGTGGAGCAGATGAAAAAGGTGACGGACCGCGCCAAGCGGACGGACCAGGCACGGGCCATCGTGAAGGTCATGGAACTGCTGAATCCGCAGGTCCATTCGCAGGAAGATTATGAGCACAAGCTCTGGGATCACCTCTATCTGATTGCAGGTCTGGACCTGGATGTCGATGCTCCGTATCCGGCCCCCGAACCGGCCATCCTGGAGAGCGCTCCGCTCACGATTCCGTTGAAAACCAAGCCGGTAAAGGCACGCCACTACGGCCGCAACATCGAAAGCATCATTGACCTGATTGCCACCGAGCCCGAAGGCGAGGTGAAAACCGCGATGATCCGTTCCCTGGCCATCTACATGCGCCAGCAGTATCTCATCTGGAACAAAGACAGCGTGGCCGATGAGACCATCTTCGCCGATATCGAAAAACTCTCCGACGGCCGCATCAAGGTTCCGGAAGGAATCGAGCTCTCCAAGATTTCGGGCGATTCCAATTTCTCGCGCCCGGGCATGAGCGTGAATGTGGGCGGTGCCCGTCAGGGAGGCCGCAACGGCAAATTCAACAAGAAAAACAAGAATCGAAAATAGACTCGGATGAAACGGCTTTTCACCTTTTGGAAGACCATGGACGATGGCGAAAAGGCTCGCGTGAGGTTTATCTCCGGCCTGGTGGTCGCCGCGTTTGCGCTTTTCACCTTTTTGTCGGTGACCTCTTACCTTTTTACGTGGAAGGCTGACCAGAGTCTCCTGCGCGACCCTGCCATGATGTCGCAGGCCGAGCAGGTAGCGAACATGTGCGGAAAAACCGGCCTGAAATGGGCCCATTTCCTCTACGGGAAATGGTTCGGCCTGGGCAGTTACGCGCTGATTATCATCCTGGTGGCAATTGCCATCCGCCTGCTGCTGGGACGGTGGAAACAATCCCTGCTGCGGACCTTCTTCATCGCCCTGAGCGGTGCCATCGTGGCCTCGTTCCTGCTGGCCTATCTTTCCTCGCTGACGGGCCTGGATTCCGCTTTTGACGGCGGTCTGGGCGGCGATGGCGGGTCGGCGGTCATCGCGTGGGCGCAGAATCTGTTCGGAACCGTCATCAGCGGTGTACTGCTGGTAATCCTGCTGGCCGGCTGGGTCTTCCTGCTGGGCAACTCCTTCTCGGATTGGCTGTTGTCGCTGGGACAGCCGCACGCGCCGAAGGAGGAGGCGGAACCGGAGGAATCGCCGCTTCCTTCGTGGATGACGGAATCCAAATCCGAGCCGGAACCCGAACCGGAACCCGAACCGCTTCCGGAACCGGCTCCCGCTCCTGCCAGGACCTTCCCGCGCGGGCAGACGCCCGTGACCGATCCTTCCGGGGAGGACATCGATGTGGAAGAAGAGGCGCTGCAGGCTGATGAAGCGGAACCCGGATTCGAGATCGTGGAGGGCGATAAGATCGACACGGAAGTGAAGAAGGAGCTGCCGCGGATCGACAACCGGGCCGAACTCCCGAACTATGCATTCCCGTCGCTGGACCTGCTGGATGACTATGCCTCGTCCCGCCAGGATATTTCCACCGAGGAGCTTACGCGCAACAAAAACAAGATCATCGCCACCCTGGCGAACTACAAGATCCAGATCAACGAGGTGAAGGCCAATGTGGGCCCGACCGTTACGTTATATAAGGTATATCCGGCTCCCGGCGTGAAGATCTCTGCCATCAAGAGTTTGCAGGAAGATATTGCCATGTCGTTGAATGCCAAGGGCGTACGCGTGGTTACCCTGGAGGACTCCGTGGGAATCGAGGTGGCCAACGACCGGCCGTCCATCGTGCCGCTGAAGGCCATGCTCAACGACGATGCCTTCCGCCGTTCCAAGGCGGAACTTCCGGTGGCCATCGGCTATACCATCACCCAGAAGGTAAAGGTGTTCGACCTGGCCGATGCGCCGCATCTGCTGGTGGCGGGTGCAACGAAGCAGGGTAAGTCCGTGGGTCTGAACGTGATCGTGGCCTCGCTGCTGTATTCCAAGCATCCTTCGGAGTTGAAACTCGTGTTCATCGACCCGAAAATGGTGGAATTCTCGGCCTATGAGAAATTGCTGAAGCATTACCTGGCGGTCCTGCCGGACAGCGCGGACGAGGCGGAGGAAAGGGCGAACTGCATTGTGAAGAAGCCGGAAATGGCCGACAAGATCCTGCGATCGCTCTGCGTGGAAATGGACGAGCGCTACGAACTCCTGAGCCAGGCGTATGTAAACAACATCAAGCTGTATAACGAGAAATACCGCAATCGCAAGTTGCGTCCGGACGAGGGACACAAGTTCCTTCCGTATATTGTGGCGGTCATTGATGAGTATGCAGACCTTACCATGTCGGTAGGGGCCGGCGCCGAGGCGCGGAACCTCTCCCGGAGCATCTCCACTTCCATTATCCGACTGGCGCAGAAGGGCCGTGCGGCCGGTATCCACGTAATCCTGGCCACGCAGCGTCCTTCCGTGGATGTGATCACCGGCCTGATCAAGACGAACTTCCCGACTCGTATCGCCTTCCGTACGGTTTCCCGTATTGACTCTTCCACCATCCTGGATTCCCCCGGTGCCGAAAAACTGATCGGCAAGGGCGATATGCTCTATTATGCGGGCGTGGAGATGGAGCGTGTCCAGTGCGCCTTCATCAGCAATGACGAGATTGGCAAGCTGACCGATGCGGTGGGTGAGCAGGAGGGATACAAGAAGTGCTACAACACGCCGTACTACCTCCCCGCTCCGGAGCCGGATTCGGTAGAAGAGGGGACGGGTATGATCGATATGAAGGCCCTGGATGAGCGTTTCGAAGAGGCCGCGCGCCTGGTGGTTACCTCGCAGCGGGGTTCCACTTCCGACCTGCAGCGCCGCCTGGGCATGGGTTACGCCAAGGCCGGCCGCGTCATGGACCAGCTGGAAGCCGCCGGCATCGTGGGTCCCCAGCAGGGCTCCAAACCCCGCGATGTGCTCGTCACGGACTTTGCCGCCCTTGACGAAATCCTATCTCATTACCGCTAATAATTGAGGATGCGAAGTTCTTCGGGGGAGTAGAGGAGGGAGTCGATGAACTCCGGATCTACCTTCGCCAGGATAACGAAAATCAGCAGGAAGAGCGCAACTGCCAACAGCAGGGCGCCCAGGACCAGCCCAAGGGTCATCCACGGGTTGCGCGGCGCCTTTTCCTTTACCGGGGCCTCTGGCTCTGCCGGCGCCGGCTCTACCGCTACCGGTTCCACCGGTGTCTCCGGTTCCGGAGCCACCTCCACGATAGGTTCTTCATCCGGCAGCGAAATGTCAATGGGTTCCGGTTCTACCGCGGGTTCCGGCTCCACCACAGGTTCCGGTTCCGGAACCACGACAGGTTCTTCCACCGGCTCTTCAATAATGGACCGGAGTCCGGCGATGGCGGCCGAGACTTCCTCTTCGGTTTCCTGATGGGTCTTCAGTGAAATAGGCTCCAGGCCATATCCATTGGGATAGATGTCCAGATCCTCGTCCGGAACGAAGAAGAAATTGTTCTCCTTCGTGGCGCGAAGCCGTCCCAGACCGGGCAGGATGACGTTCTTTTTCTCTATCAGGATCTCTTTCAGGCCGGCAAGAAATTCAGTCAGAATTCGTTCGCCGTCGGCAGGGGCCACACCATTGGACTGGCAGTAGAAATCGATCAGCCGGGAATCATCCTGATGCCGTTGCCGGAAGAACAGGCGGCGGTAGGGAGGATTGATGGTATATCCCTTGTCCGAGAAGGTGGCCGGAACCACTTCAGCGACAAAGCTTCCAATTCCCGGAAGCGTCACTGAATCGTTGTCAAGAATCATTTCCTTGACCATTTTTGACAAGAGGTCAATATCCATTGGACTTTGCTGATGTAGCACAAAGGTAAGCAAAAAAAAGCGAAAAATATTTGCACATCGGGAAAAATGTTGTACCTTTGCAAAACATTCCTCCTTAGCTCAGTTGGTTAGAGCACCTGACTGTTAATCAGGGGGTCCTGGGTTCAAGTCCCCGAGGGGGAGCACAAGGCATCAGCATCACGCTGGTGCCTTTTCCTTTATGGCCAGGATGCGTTCTCACTAAGACAGTTGTTTTTTTCCGGAAATAAGAGCGAATTATTTGTTTTTCAGCGAGAAAATGCTTTCCTTTAGAGAGAAAAAAGAACTACATGATTCAAATGCACTGAATATGCACCTATACGAAGAAGCATCCCGATGCCTGTTTTGCGCCGACGCGCCCTGCAGCAAAGCCTGTAAGAATGCAGACCCCGCAAGGGCTCTCAGAGCCATCCGCTTTGGCAATGAATCCCTTGCAGGGAAATGGTTAGAGAACGCATCGGAAGCCGAATTGGAAGCTGCCGAGCAGGCTTGTATCCATTATGACCGTCCCATCCGCATCCGGGAAATCGCCAAGGCGCTGCCGGCTGCGGCGCAGGATAATCATCGGCCTTCCCTGGCCATCGACTTCTGCGGCATCCATTGCGAGAATCCTTTTTTCCTGGCATCGTCGGCTGTCTGCACCAATTATGACATGGTGGCGCGCGCCTTCGAGGCCGGCTGGGGAGGCGTATATTACAAGACCATCTGCCTGGAAGAAATCCGGGAAGTCTCCCCGCGATTCGATGCGATTTACGACAAGGGCAGCCACGGGGATTTCTTCGGTTTCCGGAACATGGAGCAGCTGAGCGAGAATCCCGTGGAGGTGGACTTTGCCTTTCTCAAGCGTCTGAAACAACAGTATCCGGGCAAAGTTGTCATTGCCTCCATTATGGGCAATTCGGAAAATGAGTGGATAGAACTGGCCAAAATGGCCGAAGAGGCCGGCTGCGATGCCGTTGAACTCAACTTCTCCTGCCCCCAGATGCATTATGCGGGCATGGGCAGCGACGTGGGACAGGATCCGGAGATGGTTACCTTCTTCACTGCCTACGTCAAACGAAGCGTGAAGATTCCGGTCATTGCCAAGATGACGCCCAATATTACCCACATCAACACGCCCGCCATCGGCGCCTATGCCGGTGGAGCCGATGCCATATCGGCCATCAATACCATCAAAAGCGTAACCCTGGGGAAGGGCTCTGAGGTGAATGGCTTCCAGACGGGTTCCGGCCTGTCCGGGCGTGCCGTCAAACCCATCGCCCTGCGACACATCCTGGCCGTCGCGAAAACCCCCATGCTGAAGGAGGCCCAATTATCCGGAGTCGGCGGCATCGAGACCTGGCAGGATGCCCTGGACTTTATCCGGATGGGCTGCCGCAACGTGCAGATCTGCACGGCGGTGATGCAATACGGCTACCGGATAATCGACGACCTGATTGCCGGCCTGGAACACTACATGGCAGAGAAGGGTGTGGAGAAACTGGAGGATCTGGTAGGAACATTGCTGCCTCACTTCCGCTTGCCATCCAACTTGGATCGGGACTCTGTCGTGTTCCCCGTGATTGACCGGGAAAAATGCATCGGCTGTGGCCGCTGCTACACTTCCTGCACGGACGGAGGCCATCAGGCCATCTCTTTTGGGGAAGACCGTCAGCCGCACGTGGACGGCTCCAAATGCGTGGGCTGT
>Ga0256404_1009078_pt1 | contig 14468 bp, 15 predicted proteins | sample RumenRJG_01DNA_FD_185990 | JGI IMG/M metagenome (GOLD analysis project Ga0256404, IMG submission 185990) | Bovine rumen microbial communities from Lethbridge, Alberta, Canada - RJG_01 | ecosystem: Host-associated > Mammals > Digestive system > Stomach > Rumen | place: Canada: Alberta | collected...
AAACATGGTCAACGAACAGAAAGCGCAGAGCCGTCGATTGTCAGAACAAGCCGATAGTCTTGCTGCCCGTAATGCAGAACTTAACAGACAACTGCAAGGATTGATTTGCCAAATCGAAAAGAAGGTTTAAATCAAAGTGTTGCGGAATTAAGGTTTTGGTTGTAAAGGTTGTACCTTTGCACCCGATTTTTTTACTAATATAACTTGTAATTGTATGCGAATAAGGTCTATTATGTATGTTATTTCTGCCTTTTTGCTCACGGGATGTGGCAACAATCAGGCAGGCGAAGAGATGGGAGCACAGGAGTTTGAACTGCTAACCATCAAACAACAGGATTATGCTATCAAAAACACCTATCCAGCCTCTATTAAGGGTAGACAGGATATCAAGATTATTCCCCGCGTAGATGGCTATTTGCAGGGCATCCATGTGAAAGAGGGTGAAAAGGTTCGTAAAGGACAGATACTTTTTACCCTTGATGCCGTGCAGTATCGTGCTGCCGTAGAGCAGGCTCGCGCCAATGTTGAGCAGATGTCGGCTCTCCTGGCTAAAGCCCAGCAGAACTTCGACAACAAGAAGTCGCTGCTTGATAAGAAGGTGGTATCTGATGCTACCTTTACCGATGCCAAGCACGATCTGGCTGTGGCAAAGGCAAATTTGGCTGCTGCCAAAGCTCAGCTGACTATTGCCCAGAATAACCTGAGTTTCACGGTGCTGCACAGTCCGTCGGATGGTGTTATAGGTAAGATACCCTATCGCAAGGGCGATTATGTAGGCACCACCATACAGGATGGTTTAACGGTGGTGGCCGATAATCAGAAGATGTATGTGTACTTCTCGATGACCGAGCGCCGCGTGATGGAATATCTGGCTAAATATCAGTCGATGGACGAAGCTATCAAGCACATGCCACAGCTGAGTTTGCAGATGGCCAGCGGTCAGACCTACAGCCAGTATGGACAGGTGGAGAGTGTGAGTGGTGTGGTAGATGAGCAGACGGGTGCCGTATCGGTTCGTGCAGTGTTTGATAATGCCAACGGACTGCTGCTGAGCGGTGGTACAGGTCAGATTATTCTGCCTGCAGTCAAGTCGAAAGCCATCGTTATTCCACAGGAGGCTACCTACGAGATTCTTAATATGGTATATGTGATGAAGGTGGTTGATGGCCATACTGTGGCTACTATCGTAAGTGTTGAGAGACAGCACAACGGTAAGGAGTATGTGGTAACCGATGGCCTGAAGCCAGGCGATGTGATTATTGCCAAAGGTGCCGGATTGGTTCAGGAAGGAACCCAAGTGAAGGTAAAAAAGTAAAAAGGTAAAAACGAGTGTTATGAGTATCAGAACATTTATAGATCGTCCGCTTCTGTCGATGGTAATTAGCGTTATCATCGTGGTACTGGGTGCGATATCACTTGTATCGCTGCCCATCGAGAAGTATCCCGATATTGCACCGCCCACTATCAATGTTTGGGCCGACTATCCTGGTGCCAGTGCCGAGGCGGTACAGAAAAGTGTGGTAGCCCCACTCGAAGAGGCTATTAACGGTGTTGAGAATATGACTTACATGAAATCGACTGCCGATAACGGTAGTGGCTCAATCACCATATTCTTTAAGCAGGGCTGTAATGCCGACATGGCTGCCGTAAACGTGCAGAACCGCGTAACGCAGGCACAGGCACAGCTGCCCTCTGAGGTATTGAAGATAGGTGTAACCACCGAGAAACAGCAGCCCGGTATGTTGCGCATGCTGGCGCTGGTGAGTCCTAACGGTACGTACGACGAGAACTTTCTGAGCAACTACTTCTTAAACAACCTAAAGCCCGCCATCCTGCGTATTCAGGGTGTGGGTAAGGTCGAGGTGTTCGGTTCGCCGTATGCTTTGCGCATCTGGCTCAAGCCCGATGTGATGGCGCGCCACAAGCTGGTGCCTGCCGATATCCAGCAGGTATTTCAGGAGCAGAACGTTGAGGCCAGTGTAGGTTCGCTGGGCGCAAACTCTGATAATGTTTACCAGTACACCTTGCGCTATACGGGTAGAAAGAACGAGATTAGTGAGTACGAGAACCTGATTATCTCGTCGAAGGCTACCGGCGAGGAGCTACGCCTGAAGGATGTGGCTGATATCGAACTGGGACAGGCCGACTATATCTACCAGGAAAGTGTGAATGGTCATCCTGGCGTGATGGGACAGGTTAGTCAGACAGCAGGCTCGAATGCCACGCAGATTAATAAGAACATCGACAAACTGCTGGAGGAGGTAAAGCAGACCCTTCCGAAGGATATAGCGATTCTGTCGTTCAACAATACCAACGACTTCCTCTTTGCATCTATGCACGAGGTTATCGAGACACTGGTTATCGCCATCCTGCTGGTGCTGGTAGTGGTTTACTTTTTCTTGCAGAACTTCCGCGCCACACTCATTCCGGCGGTAGGCATCATCGTGTCGCTTATCGGTACGTTTGCCTTTATGCAGGCGGCAGGATTCTCTATCAACCTGCTTACGCTGTTTGCCCTTGTGCTGGTTATCGGTACGGTGGTAGATGACTCGATTGTAGTAGTCGAGGCTGTTCAGCAGCGCTTTGATGCAGGTTACAAGTCGGCCCATAAGGCAGCTGTCGATGCCATGCACGGACTTACTGCTGCCCTCTTCACCACCTCGTTGGTGTTTATGGTTATCTTCATCCCCGTATCGTTCCTGGGTGGCACCACAGGTGTGTTCTATCGCCAGTTCGGTCTCACTATGGCAGTCAGCGTGGGCATCTCGTTCATCAATGCCATCACCATGTCGCCAGCCCTCTGTGCCCTGGTGCTGAAACCTACCAAGGACGACGACGGCTCGTTGGCATCCCGCGTGCGTAAGGCCTATAATGCCACCTACCATGCCCTGATGAAGCGCTACACCGGCATTGCCATGTTCTTTATCCGCCGCAAATGGATAGTAACCTCATGCATTGTGGTGGCTTCGGTACTGCTGGCTGTATTAATGAAGGTTACACCAACGGGATTCATTCCCCAGGAGGATACCGGCTCGCTTATTGTGAGCATGCAGGCACCTACAGGCTACACCGTTGAACGCACCAAAGCCATTATGGACCGCAATATCCAGAAGCTCCGTCAGTTGCCAGGCATGGATGCCGTTGGTGGTGTGGCAGGTTTCTCGTTGATGGGCGGATCGGGTAACAACCAGGCGATGATTATGATTCAGTTGAAGAACTGGGACGAGCGTGGTGGTGCCGAGTGCAGTATCGACAACATTACCAATATGGTAAATGGTGTGCTGTGGGAAGAGCATGAGGCCACATCGTTTGCCATGGCACCAGGTATGATTGATGGCTACGGCAATGGTGGCGACTTTGAGTTCAGTGTACAGAATCGCAATGGCGAGGACATCAAGAAGTTCTATGATGTAACACAGAACTATGTGGCCAAGCTGATGGAGCGCCCTGAGATTGGCGAAGTGTTCAACAGCTACAAAATCGATTATCCACAGTATAAGATGGATCTCGATGTGTCGCGCTGTAAAAAGATGTGTGTGTCGCCCTCAGCCGTGCTCGATGTCATGAGTTCGTATTTAGGTAGTAATTACGTGTCGAACATCAATAAATATAATAAGGTGTACCAGGTAACCATGCAGCTGCGCCCTGAGGACCGCAACCGCATGGAGTCGCTCGATAAAATCTTTGTGCGATCGGATGCCGGTGAGATGCAGCCCGTAAGTCAGTTTATTACACTTACCAAGGAGTATAGGCCGCAGTCGATAGGCGCTTTCAACCTGTTTAACAGCATCGACCTCTCGGGTAATATGGCTACAGGTGCCAGCTCGGGTAATGCCATCCGTGCCATCAAGGAGGTGGCCGCCAAAGAACTGCCCAAGGGCTATAGTGTTGAGTTTAGCGGCGTGACCCGCGAGGAGAGTGAGACGGGATCGAATATCCTGATTATCTTCGCCATCAGCATCCTCTTTGTATATCTGGTGATGGTGGCCCTCTACGAGAGTCTGTTCATCCCGATGGCAGTTATCTTGGCTGTGCCGTTCGGACTGGCTGGTAGCTTCGCCTTCGCCCTGCTGTTTGGCGTCGAGAATAATATCTATCTGCAGGTAGGACTTATCATGCTGGTGGGCTTGCTTTGTAAAACTGCCATCCTGCTTACCGAATATGCCACCCAGTGTCGCCAGGCAGGTATGTCGCTCAAACAGGCCGCCTTCTTTGCCGCTAAGGTGCGTATGCGTCCTATTCTGATGACGTCGCTCACCATGATATTCGGTATGCTGCCGCTGTTGGTAGCCACAGGTGCCGGTGCTAATGGTAGCCGTACCATCGGTGTTGGTGTAGTAGGCGGAATGTTCTTCGGAACGTTGGCGCTGCTGTGCATCACTCCCGCTCTCTTTGTCATCTTCCAGAAGATACAGGAGCGTTTCAAGCCCATCACATTCGTCGAGCCTACCGACCCGATGATTATCGACGAGCTGAAACTGATTGAGAAATATTCAGAAGAAAAGAAACAGAAAGTATAAAAACGTATGAAGACACTATTCTCTTTTATATTCGTCATGTTGCTGGGAGCACTGCCTGTTAGTGGGCAGTCGCTCCAGCAACTATTCCCCGACGCAGCACTTAGCGCGATGATTAACGAGGCGTTAGCAGCCAACAGCGATGTTCGTACGGCAAGGTTAAACGTGGTGCAGGCTCAGGCGCAGTTGAGTAGCGCCAAGTTGGCTTATCTGCCCGCCATTGCGCTGGCCCCACAAGGCACACTCAGCAAGTATCAGCACCAGTCGGCTACTAAGGACTACTCGCTGCCGCTCACCATGTCGTGGGAGGTTAATCTGGCAGGTGGATTTACACACGAGAAGAATGCCCAGAAGGCGCAATGGATGAGTGCCGAGAGCCAGCTTCAGTATGTCCAGGTGCAACTGGTGGCAGCAGTGGCCAATGCCTATTATACGCTGGTGATGTTAGATCGTCAGTTGGCCATTACCAAGGAGAGTGTAAAGAATCAGCAGGCCAATCTGGATGCCATCCGTGCCCTTAAAGAGGTGGGCGATCAGAACGAGTTGGCAGTCAGTCAGGCGCAGGCATCGCTGCAAAGCACCATCGCCTCGGAGAGCGATCTGCAGCTGCAGGTTGAAAAAGCCGAAAACAGTCTATGCCTGTTGCTCAACCGTCAGCCTGGTAGCTTGCAGCGCTCTTCGTGGGTCGATGTGAAAGGCATTTCGCTCAACGCCTCTCTGCCTGTTGATATCCAGCAGCTGGCCCAGCGCCCCGATGTGTTGGCTGCCGAATATCAGTTGCGCGCTGCTTTTAGCAATGTCAAGGTGGCCCGCTCGGCCTTCTATCCATCGCTCAGCATCAGCGCCAATGCCGGCTGGACCAACAACGTGGGACAGATTGTAAACCCCGCTCAGTTCCTGCTCAATGCCGTGGGCTCGCTCACCCAACCACTCTTCCAGAAGGGTAAGCTGCGTGCCAACCTCAAAGTGGCAAAAGCCCAGCGCGAGCAGGCGCAGATAGCTTTCGAGAAGGCCCTGCTTACAGCCGGTGGCGAGGTGAAAGATGCCCTCGCTGAGTGCCAACAAAGCTTGGCCAAACAACAAGCCCGTCAAACTCAGGTGGACACCAGCCGCAAGGCCTACGAAACCAGCATCGATCTGATGACGTACTCATCCGATGTTACCTATCTTGATGTGCTCACTGCCCAGAGCAGCTATCTCAATGCCCAGCTCGAGCAAACAGCCGACTGGCTGCAATATCAGCAAGGACTCATCAATCTCTACAAAGCCACCTGTAGTGGTGTGGAGAATTAAAAAATAATAATTAATATGTTACACGTTCAGGTTTTGGTATTTATTATCAAATTAATTTGTAAATTTGCAACGGAATGAAGGTAAAGCGAATTTTACACGGGGTACTGCAGGTACTGGGTCTGTCGGTGATAGGACTGCTGTTCTGTTACCTGATGTGGCTGATTACCGACGAGGAGTTTAGGGACATGTTGAAACAGGGATGGCCCTTTACATCGGGCATGATATTGCTTGACTATGCGGCCTGCTGTCTGCTTACTACGTTGATAACGCTGTACTATTGGCGAAGCCGCGAAAAGGCAGAGCGTGAGCGCGACAAGTTTCGCCTACAGGCACTGGAAAACCAGTTGAGTCCGCACTTTGTGTTTAATAACTTCAGCATACTGGCCGATCTGATAGAGGTAGATCCCAAGCGGGCATCGGCGTATCTGATGAACCTGTCGAAGGTGTATCGCTATACGTTGCAGCACTTGGATCATAGTACGGTTTCGCTACAGGAGGAACTGGAGTTCCTGCAGCGCTATCTGGCTTTGTTGCATCAGCGTTTTGGCGATGGTATTGTGGTGGAAATACGACCCGACGTAACCCAGCGCCAAGGTGCCTTACCACCTGCTGCCCTGCAGATGCTGATAGAAAATGCCATTAAGCATAACGAGCATACCACGGCACGGCCGTTACATATTTTTGTGACCAGCGATGAGGGTCACATTAGTGTGAGCAATCGTAAGCAGCCTATCACAACAGCCGAGAGCACCCTAGTGGGGCAGCACAACATAGCAGAACGCTACCGCCTGCTGACCGACCAGAAGGTGATTATCAGCGATACGACTGATGAGTACTGCGTAACAATACCACTTATTAATTGATAATTGACAATTGATAATTGACAATTGATAATTGACAATGAGAATACTAATCATAGAGGACGAACAGAGTAATGCCGACCGATTGAGGCGCATGCTGGAGGGTGAGCACGAGATTGCAGGTGTGTGTGCCAGCAATGCCGAGGTAAGGGCGTATTTTGCTGATGGGGCGCATGCTGATATCGACCTGATATTGAGCGATATCCAGTTAGGTGATGGCTTGAGCTTCGAGTCGCTGAAGGCTGTGCCTACGTCAATCCCCGTGATTTTCACCACTGCCTACGACCAGTACGCCGTGCAGGCTTTCCAATTCAATAGTCTCGACTATCTGCTGAAACCTATCGACAACGAGGAACTGCAGGCGGCTTTGGCGAAGGTAAAGCCTTTTTCTTCCACCGATGCCATCGCCCAACTGCTGGCTTCCGTAAAGAGTCAGACTATCCGCTATCGCGAACGCTTTTTGATTCCCCATCGTGCCGACGAATACTTGATTGTTCCTGTGAGCGACGTGAGCCACATCACCATCCGCGACGGCGTAGTTCGCCTGTTCACCCTCGACGGCAAGTCCCACGCCCTGAACATGACCCTCGAAGAAGCCGAGAGCCAACTCGACCCGCAGTGCTTCATGCGTGTGAACCGTCAGTTCATCGTTAGCGCCACCGCTGTCAGCAAGCTCTCCACCTATTTCCTCGGCAAGATGCGCATTCACGTTGCCGCCTTCCCCGACATAGAAATTATCGTCAGCAAGGACAAAGTTGCCACCGTCAAACGCTGGCTGGATTCGTAAGAAATATGAAGATACAATTATTACCACTCAGGGAGGCACAGACCATTGCTTTCAAAGAAGAAATGCAGGAGGCATTCCAGCATGGCTTTCAGTCGTATTATAAAGACGACAATCAGTGGCAAGTGCTGCCTGACAAGGACTTCTATCAGTCTTTAGAGGATGAAGGAGCAGAAGCCTACGAAGCTATCGATGCCGATGGCCAGCGTGTGGGTGGTGCCATCATTTCCATTGATTCTGCCGAACATAGAGGTGAATTGTCGTTTCTTTATGTGAAAGTAGGCATGCAGAGTAAGGGCATCGGACAGGCGATTTGGAAAGCTATCGAGACATTGCATCCTGAAGTGGAGGTATGGGAAACCAGCACCCCGTACTTCGACCGTCGCAACATCCACTTCTACATCAACCGCTTAGGGTTCCATGCCGTCGAGTTCTTCAACGAACATCATCCAGACCCACACATGTCCGAGCAGTTTGACCAGGAAGATGGACTGTTCAAGTTTGAAAAATGCGTTTAAGCGAGCACAGAGCTAAGCTTGCTTAAGCTATGTCGAGCGTGAGCATTTTGGACGAAAGTCAGTCGACAAAAAGAAGGAGCAGATAAAGGCTCTGATTGAAAAGATGAAGCAAGAGGGAAAGCCCATTGATTGGGCAACAGCCGTTTTCTGCTGATTGTCAGTCCGTCCTGCTGTAAACGGCAGGGCGGTTACTTGTTATACCTCATCCCATTATCCTTCAGAAAGTGTACTTCAAAGCGAAGACAAGTGAATAATCTTGCAAATAGTTTAGGGTGGAGAAGTGATATTAACTTCTCCACCCTAATAATTAATTATCAGTAAATAAGTTTAGACCAATTTGACGGACTTCTTTATTCTCTCTGGATAATGTACGCTGTTCGGAATCAGATACCCGTGCAGATAATCCTTTTGGCAACCTTGAATTAATCTCATTCAAAGCATTCTTAATTGCTGATTGTTCTGTAACTTGCGATTTTTCGTATTCGATCTCTACAGCAAAATCGAAATCGCCTTTGATAGATTGCTCTGATTCTTGAAGAATCTTAGTCGAGCTTATTTTCGTTTTTTTCATAATAAGAAAAAATAAAATTATTAACTGCCCGGTTCTAAGACTCTAAATGGACACTTACGTTTTTCGTAAGCGCTGCAAAAATACAAAAAAATCTGGATATAAATGCTTTTATTTGACTATTTTTTGTATTTATTTAGTTTAGTACTGTTTGCGAAACAATGTGATGCTTTATGAATTTTAATGCTTCGCCCCACACCATGAAGCCAATCCCAGTCCCATTAACAGAGTCTTTATTTTCAGTCAGCAGAGCGTGACATGAAAGAAAAGACACAGTTACAGGGATAGGCAATCACGAAAAGGTGTCCAGTCATCTTCAAACAGGGTCGGTGAGATCGCAGGGCGAAAACTCACTGACTCTGTTTTTGCTAACAGTACACCACTTCGTCGGGAAGATTGCCTTTCTGGAATTTGGCTTCAGTCCCATCCCAATCTCTTCTAACCTTACGACTATCCCTTTTCTATCCTAACGTACAGGACTCTTATAACCTACGCCCACACCATTGTCTAAACAGCATTCTCAGTTTGTCATAGAGGGAAAACTCTTGTGGTCAAGCGAGTTGATCATAAGAGTTTCCTCACTCTGCCAAAGGTATGTCAAGGAGACTCTATCAAGCCTTGCCAGAAGGTATTTGGCAAAACTAAACACTTTGCCAGATACGTTCTGTCTTTCCGGCTGTGATGGAGACTCCTCTTATTGACATACTGGCTGAGGATGCCTGTTTGGACAAGCCCGCCCCACCTTTTATAATTGTTATACATGACATTTTCTGTCATATCCTTCAAAGCCCGTGAAAAGGAATTCTTCTGCAAAGGTAGTTTCGCCATTCAAACCGTCAAGAATAGCAGGGCTTCGCTTTCAACAATCTTCCTTTTCGCTGAAAAGAGTATTCTTGAAACTTTTCTTGCCTTATTGTCTTGCTATCACCTTGTAAAGCAGAAAAATTCCCAATCACAGGCTGAAAGGCTTGAAAGAAAGGGAAAATAAAAATTTCAGAGTATGGCAACAACAAATTTCAACAATCGACTGATAACGCCAGAGCTAACTGAGGCACTGAGCTGTTATCCCCTGTATTCTCAGGACGCAAAGAAGAAAGATGCAATGTGCATCGCAGTGTTTTTCCTTGGCAATATTCGCTGGTACATCATGGAAGGTCAGCAGGAGGGGAATGACTTTACTCTCTATGGTATCGTCGCAGGTCTGCAAGAAACGGAGTACGGCTACCAGTCTGCAACCGAAATGGCGAGTATCACCTATGATGCAAGCGAGTACGGACTTGGCACATTAAGAATTGAGCAAGACAAGGATTTCAAGCCTTGCAGACTCGCCGACATCAAGGACGAGGAACTTCAACTTTTCCTTTCTCGGCTCTATGATAAAGACTAATGTATAACCCTATAAACGTATCAGATTATGAAGATTATCGTAATGGACAGCGCAAATGTGCGTATCGAGGTTTTGAATGTTCCCGACCACATGATTGAAGAGGACATCGAGCAGTTCTTGGCAGAGCATGATTATTCACTCAATAATATTTCATGGATGGCAGCACCCATCGATTTCGTGCCGGTGCAGTTCCATGAATATGGCATCTGTCATTCGGATGGTGCAGAGTTGCACTTTGTCCGTCAAGGAAAACTCAAAGACTTCTCCATCTATGACAGTGTGCAGGAGGTAAAGCACCGTGAGCAGGAGGAACTTGCAGAAAGACTCAAACTTCGTGGTGAAAAGGTTGATGATGGGTATGAATGGCACTTCGAGGGTGAATGTCCTATCGTAGCAGCTTACGACTATGACGAGCCATGTGATGTTGTTATTCTTTCGGTCAGAGTTGACAAGGACGGATATTTCACCATCATTGGTGATGAAAAGAATGACCGAGGTAATGAGCATGAGATTGATGTGGATGAAATCTTTGCTGGTCATTTGGACTTCATCATTTCCGAAATAGGAAAGTAAATCACTTTGGGGATAGGTGGCAACTCCGCTGCCTATTCCCAATAATAACCAACCATTATGAAACAGATTTTTGTAGTTTATGAAACAGACGCATGGCACAGCACGAGCCATCGAGAGTGTGCTGGTGTGTTCACAAGCAAATGGGCTGCCGTTAATGCCATAGTGAAGAACCACCGCATAGAGCTGGATGAGTTCTTCAGCGAGGAAGAGATTGAAAAGACCTCAAAACGAGTGTTGGAAGCCGAAGTAAGACGCAGACTCCGCAAAGAACTGGAGTTTGCCTACCAGACGCAGGGCTATGAAACCAACTATGACATTGAGGTATGGAATATCAATGAATGGTATCTGACATAACACTAAATTGAATGGCTGCTTCGCCCTTCTGATGACAGATCCGAAGGGCGAAATGGCTGTTATAATATCCTTGCAGGTCAATACTCTTGAACTATACATGAACTCCAGTTCACTTGATGGTTTCACCAATCTCCATGTCGGACAAGTGACAGCGGAAAGTTTTTTCTGCGAAGTTACCACGTCCGCGTCAAATAGCAAGTCGTGCTTTGTGAACAATCTTCCTTTTCGCTGAAAAGAGTATTCTTCACAGCAGACTTGCCTTATTGCCGTTACCGTACTTCTGGAGGCAGAAAAAATCTTCCCTGGTCACAGTCCGAAAGGATTTAATGAAAGGGAAATAAAAAACGAAACGGCAATGAACATGGTCAAGGTTTTCATCAAAGGTCAAGAGGACAAGGAACTCAGCAGTTTCCTCCGTTACTATCCAACTCGCATCAAGAATGTGGGAATAGATGGCGTATTCGACCGACAGACTATCTTTGATTTCAAGGATGGCTGCAATCAGCCCCAAGTGGCTCAGTTTGTGGCAAAGGAGCTTGTAAGGAAGTTTGGGCGCAAGATAGGAAAGGTAGTCTTTTCTTGTGTACCTGCAAGCAGCCAAGAGCGCAACGATACACGAAACAAGGCTTTCTCTGCTCTTGTATGTCAGTTGTCGGGAGCCATCGATGGATTTTCTCATGTCAAGGTCAATGGAGAACGTTCAGCCGTTCATGGAACGAAGATGAAGAAAGAAGTACGTGCCAAGCGACTTGAAGAGGACAAGACCATTGAGGTTGATGCAAACTTCTTTAGGAACAAAATAGTGTGTGTATGGGATGATGTGGTGACTACAGGAACTTCCTTTTGTGCCTATGCAGCGCAGTTGGAAAGAGTCGGAGCACACGTAACTAATGGTATCTTCCTTGGAAAGACTTCATATAGATATGTACCAACTTATTGATGATTATATGGAACAGAGAAAATTTAGCAGGGCGGCAACAGCCGCCTTTACAGGGCATCGATTCGTTGATACTTCACAGAGGGAACACGTCAAGAAGCGGCTTTCAAATGCTGTGCTTGATGCTTATGGACATGGCATCCGTAATTTCATATCCGGCTTTGCTATTGGGTTTGATATGATGGCGGCAGAAGCGATCGTTTCTCTGAAACGTAGCTATCCCGACATCGCATTGATAGCTGCTATTCCCTTCAAGGGTCAAGCAAGTCGTTTCAGTTTCTATGACCAAAAGCGATATGACAGGTTGCTGGAGGTAGCTGATGAAGTGATTGTGCTCAGTGATTGTTATTATCCAAGATGTTTCTTGGACAGGGATGAGTTCATGGTAAACAACTCCTCTAAGCTCATCGGCTATTATGATGGTCGAGAGAAAGGAGGAACATTCTACACCATCCGTAAGGCAATGGCTCAGAACATCCCTATAGTGAATGTGTTTTGAAATCTAAAAGTATGATTTATGAGTGATATTGGAAGCATTATTATCATCGTCATAGTCTTCCGCATCATCTTCCTCGTGCTTAGTGCATGGTGGAGAGGTGATAGCCGTAATGACTTTAGACGTGACAGATAGCAGTCTGGCAAATAGCCACACTACTTTTCTTCGATGTCGTCAGGCCACCAGAATTGTTGCAGTTCGTGGATGATGTCATCCCAATCCTGCATGGTGAACGTGCCTTTCCCCATCATCATAATAGTCCAAGTGATGTCGTTATAGGTACGATATACATTCGTGTCCCTAAATCCGTTGCGAAGATAGAATCCGTGACGGCGTTTGCGCTGGTCTATATTCTCACAGACCTGCGTTGGACTTTCCATGTCCAGAACAAAGGAATGTCCCCTATAGTGTTCTATCATCTGAGTCAGTATCTTCTGACCATAACCTTTGCCCCGTAGCCTTTCGCACACGGCAAAGTACCAGAACCAGTTGATAGACTTACGTGGATAGACGATGGTGAAGCCTATAAAGTCTTCGCCATCGTAGTATGCTGTGAAATCCAACGGCATTTCCTCAACCAGGCGCATCAAGTCTTTCCAAGGGATTTGTTCGTCTTCAGGAAATGCCGTTTCGTAGAGGTGTTTTATCTTTTCATCAGCAGTAGCAGCTGTTACGTTCTTCTCAATCATAAGCAATTATATCATCAATCTTTACGTCATTATTGATGATTCTTTCAAGTCTTGTTTCATCATAAATAAGAGCCATTCCTATGTACTCAGCAGACTGTTTGATTTTTCCATCGTCCGTTACAAGCCAATGGTTCAGAATACGGTAAACTCCATCGGTTTTCTCTATCATTGCCCAAATCTGACAGCCCCATTGGTTGTTCTTCCTTTGTTCGATTGCAGCTTGCAAAGCCTCTTTCTCACTTTTGAAAAAGGAATGTGCTTGAACTATCTTTTTATGCTTGTCCGCATATTCTGGATGTGCATCCATTCGTGCCTGAGCATGTTCGTAAGTATATGCAAGCTCGTCTTGACTCATTCTATATCTATATCCCATAGTGCAAATAATCTTGTTTAATTGAATGATGTTATTCTTCGTCACATGCTCCGCAGTTGCTGCATCCATTGCAGGTCATACGGCTACCGCACGTAGAGCAATGAGCACGGAAGAATGGTTCTGGTGAGATAATGTCCGTTCCAAATAAAGTGCCTTCTGGCATTCTCTGCATACGAGGAACTTTGCGACCTTGGTAGCTGAGACCTGACTGAAAGGCTTGCTGGCTCTGTATGCGTTTGTTCGGTATGCGATACGTCTTGCCATCTTTCACAAAGACGGTACCAGTCTCAATGAAGTTGAAAGTCACGTCATATTGTCGGCATTGGTCACTCAGTAGCTTGACCCATTCATAGTGGCAAGGACGCGCACCATCATAGTTCTCACCACCACATAGTACCTCTTCTATAAGTCCTGTTCGTAGGTATTCTTCCGCATCAACAGGGCCTATATAGGGAGCTGCCATGAATCCACGATGCTTGGCAGGTGTATCAACAAGAATAGGTAAACGCTCGTCAGCTCTCGTCTGATTCTCGGTGGTCACATTGAGCATCACATTATCGTAACCATCGCCCCAATCCTTTGGTAAACAGTCCGCAAAACGTTGTGGTCGTTTCGTTAGCAGTCGAAAGAATATGTCTGGACGCTGGCGGATAATACGCCATGCTTCATCTCGCCATTGATCGGCTTCCTCTACAAAGAAGTCGGTAGAAAGCCCGACATAAAGCGTCATGCCAGATGCCAACTTGAACTGTCCGTCTCGTCGCCGCTGTATGGGCATAGTAAAGTTCTCCGTCCGAAAAACGTTCGAAGTGTCAAGGCCGCGTTTGCTATCAAGGAAGTACATGTAGCAATGTTCACAGCCTTCGCTTACTTTGTGGCAACCATGCCAGGGATTCCAGATTATCATTTCTTCTTTCCCTTACTTCAAAACAATAATATCACTCCAACGAGTCGTTGGATTTTTACTCTTGAAATCATGCTTGATGGCATTGGCAAAGACATTTGCTTTTCCCTTGCCATCTTTTTGAGTGTATTGCTGACTGCCAAGCACAATGGTCTCGGTTCCATTGACCTTGTTGATGCGATCAATGACTGCATCCAGTCGCTTCATCTTCTCAA
>Ga0256404_1009079_pt1 | contig 14466 bp, 9 predicted proteins | sample RumenRJG_01DNA_FD_185990 | JGI IMG/M metagenome (GOLD analysis project Ga0256404, IMG submission 185990) | Bovine rumen microbial communities from Lethbridge, Alberta, Canada - RJG_01 | ecosystem: Host-associated > Mammals > Digestive system > Stomach > Rumen | place: Canada: Alberta | collected...
GTATTGGGCGAGTCGCTCGGCTTGCGAGAGCAGTTTTTGCGTCGTCGGAATGACGATGACCATATCGGTCGGACCGTCGGCGTGGAGGTTTTGGTTGGTGATGTTGTGCACGTATTCCGGCACGGGAATCGAACCACTTTGTAGGTTGGGCGCGGCTTTCGGCTCGCCGAGGGTCAGCGAGATGTAGTCGAGGCGCACTGGTCCGCCCGAGGTCGTCGTAATCGTCACTTCGTTGTTGGCGACGAGGTCGTCGATGTTGAAAACGCGGCTGGTGGCATGGCCTTTCTCGTAGTTGATGCTCGACAAGGCAATGTTGATGGTTCCGAGCGCTATGCCGTTGCAATGCACCTGCACCGTGCTGTTCACACCTGCCGAAACGATGACGCAAAGTTTTCCCGACTTCCCTGTCACGGGCGAGGCGATGGTGTAGGTTTTCGACGAACCTTGGTTGATGGGCGTGTTCTCGTAGAGGTTTCTGCCCCCCTCAACCCACGCGAAGTTGTCGATTTCGTGGAGCACGTGGTAGTCATCGAAATTCGGGTAGTGAGCCTTCAAAAAATCTTCTTGCGCAATGGTTTTCGGCGTTTCGTCGCTCTCGGTGAGGAGGTAATAGCCATAGTCGCTGTAGGGATTTCGCGTGCGCATCGTCGTTTCGGCACTCTCCCAACTCACGGGACCGTTGGCGTAGAAAAATCGCTTGCCATCGACCACGCACTGCGCCACTTCCTGCAAATCGTCGGTCTGTCGCAGGTAGGCTTCGTTCAGCACTTCGGGCTGCAGATGACCGCCGTAGCCATAGACTTTCACTTTGCTCAAGTCGGAAAAACCGCCTTTTTTGATGAGATCGTCGGTGATTTGATAGATGCCCGACTCAGCAACGCGAATTTTCGCCCATCGACCGTTTGCCAACACCGAATTTTCGGCATATCGACCCGTTGAACCGGCTTTTTTCGGACTTTTCAGTGCCTTGTCCTTCGCTTTCGACTCGATTTTCAGCATAAAACTCACCAAAATCTGATGGCGACCCTCGCGATAGACGAGTGGCTGAAATCGGACGCTGAAAGTGCCTTTTCCGCGACTCTTCATCACCAGTTGCTCGATTTCCGGCATTTCCGGCAACGGTTCCCCCGAAATATTCATATATTTTTCCACGTCAGAGGGCGACATATCAATAAATTCGGGATAGAGAATCGAGGCCGAATAAGTCGAGTCTTCGAAATGCTCGCCGAGCGCGATGCCATAGCCGAAGTGGGGCAGTAGCGAGTCGATTTTCACCTGTTCACGGGTGAGGTTGAAGAATCGCTGCTGCGCTTGCGACGCGAGGCCAATGCAGGCGAACAGACAGGTTGCGATGAGTTTCTTACAGCACTTGATGGGCATAAATCACTTTTTTTCTTTAAAATTTCACTTCACGCGGAAGTCGAGCAGTTTCTGGTCTTCGAGCCAGCCTTCCAGATGGTCGTCAATCTTCACCGGACCGACACCCGCAGGCGTGCCCGTGTAGAGCAAATCGCCCGTTTTCAGGGTGAAGTAGCGACTGACGTAACTGATGAGTTCATCGACCCGATAGAGCATATCGCCCGTCCAACCCTTCTGCACGGTCTGGCCGTTGATGTCGAGGTGGAAATGCAGGTTCTGAATGTCCTTTCCCTCGATTTCGACCCATTCGCCGATGGCTGCACTGCCGTCGAAGGCCTTCGCCACTTCCCACGGATGGCCGTTGTCTTTCAGCCGACGCTGTCGGTCGCGTGCCGTGAAGTCGATGCCCACGGTCAGCGCGTCGTAATAGCGATGGGCAAACTGCTCGTCGATGTTCTTGCCGAGCCGACAAATGCGCACCACGACTTCCACTTCGTGATCGACGCGCCCGAGGTGGTCGGGCAGGAAAAACGGCTTTCCGTCCTTCAACAGGGCCGAATCGGGCTTCATAAACACGACAGGCTCCGCTGTCTTATATAACGCGCCATCCATCTCTTTATTGTGTAGCGCGTAGTTCTTTCCAATGGCTAAAATCTTCATACTCCTTACTCCTCAACTCCTCTTCTCAATACTTGTGTCATACAATGCGCAGCGCCGTAGCCGTTGATGAGGCTTTCCAGCGGAATCCACTCCACCATCACACCTGCATCGGCCATCGACTTGTAGTAGTCAATCGACTGCCGTCCGACCGCCATAATGTGGCGCGGTCCGATGGTCAGGAAGTTGTTGGCATAGTGCATTTCGTCGTCGTGGTTGATGGGGATAATCTCGTAGCCCTGCTGGCGAATGAAATCGACAAACGACAGGTCGCGCTCCACCAACTCGTAAGAGCCTTTCCCTTCCCTTCGATACACATCACACGTGACAAACTCCGGCGACCCCGGCTGTGCGTTCAGTCGGCTCGTCACCATCGTGCAAAGGTCGCGGTCTATGACGTTGAAATACGTGTCGAGGTGCATCTGCATCTGCCAGAATTTGTGGTCGCGAACGACAACGATGGTGTCGTGACCGAAAGCGTCGGCCTCCATCAGTTGACGGATGCCCTCATCGTTGGTGCGCATACCGCAGCCGATGAGCGACATGTCGCCCGCCGGAATATAGTCGCCACCCTCCAATCGGCCGTCGCCCGTGATGCGAAGAATCGGCTTTTGACCGAGGTGCTCGTAGCAGAATGCGATGATTTCCGTTTCGGGCGCACGCTGCGACGAATTCATCTTGCAAATCACGTGCCCGCGCGGCGTGGTGATGCTCTGGTCGCGCGTGAAATACAGGTTGATGAGCGGTCGCAGGCTATAAACAGCCTCGTAGCCCGTGTTCAGGTCGGTTTTGTAGAGCGTCACCGTCGGCTGGCGCAAGATGCAACTGATCAGGTCGGCGCGGCTCATTTTCGACAGCACATACTGGCGGTAGTTCTCCGAAGCGTCGGGATTCTCCTCGTTGATGTGGCTGATGTCGTAAGTCAGCATTTTCTCGGCCAACGTGCGCAGTTTCTCGATGTCCGTCTCGTGCAGAATTTTGCTCACCGTGTGCACCTTGATGCCGTTGGCCTCCAACATTCTGATGTACTGTCGGTGCTCGGCAGCCGCTTGGTTCACGTCGAAATAGTCTTCAAACAGTGCGGCAGAGGGATGAATCACGCCGTCGAACAATTCCTGTCCGGGTGTGTGCATCAAAATGTCGCACGCAGGCGACCACTCCGCCTTTGGATAGGCGATGGTGGCGCAAGTGTTGTTTTTTTTCTGGTCCATATTCTTGTAGTCTGATTGTTTAGTTTCAAATTGCAAAGGTACGAAAATTTCGGTTAAGTGAGAACAAAGTAAAGAATTTTATTTTGTTGAACGAAAGAAATTTATCCAATAAGTGAGCAGAATACAAAAAGAAAAAACATTTTTCTTTTTTATTCTCGAACGAGAGTACCTTCGACGAAGTCAAAGGTGCTATTAAATGAGCGAAAAACCAAATTTATGAGAGTTTTATTAAAACAGCTTCCGAATGTCCATTGTCAGAAATTCCTCTGCAGAAATACCGCCATCACCAACTATAAAAGCAGATTTTGGATTGAATTTCTCTCGAAAAACAGCAAGTCCGTCGGTCTTTTTCTCAGCATTACTCTTGACCTCAATGGCTACGACCGACCCCTTTTTGCGTAAAATGAAATCGACTTCATCGTCACGGTCGCGCCAATAGAACACCTCAATGCGATGGACGAAAGCCTGACTGACAATCCAAGCACCGATGCCAGATTCAAAAATGTGCCCCCACACCGTCCTGTCCATCATGGCCTGCTCAAAAGTGTGAGGATTGTAAACCATCTTCAAGGCATTGTTGTAAACCTGAAATTTCGGAATGCTGGCTCGCCGTCTAGCCATATCGATGCTATACTTCCGAAGCCCACAGAGCAATCCGCTTTCGTCTAACAGATTGACATAGCCAGCCAGAGTGACCGTGTTTCCTGCATCTTGTAACGAACCAAGCATCTTGTTCAGCGAAAGCAATTTGCCAGAATAGGAAGCCCCCAACTCAAAAGTCTGACGCAGAAGGGCAGGCTTGCCAATCGGCGTGTTCATCAGAATATCTTTATTGATGGTAGCATCGATGATGGCCGACTGAATATACTGCTCCCATCGGTCTGTGTCACCAATCAAGTCAGCCGCACCTGGATAGCCGCCGTAAAAAAGATATTGGTCGAGCGTAAAGCCGAAGCACTCGTTCATTTCCCGATAACTCCAATGTGTCATACGAATTTCTTCGAAACGACCGCCCAAAGACTCGGAAAGTCCCTTTTCCAACAACACACGACTACTCCCCAACAGCAGCACCTTGATATTACAGTCGTGGAAAGTGTCGCCGTCCCATTCATTCTTGACAACCTCGCTCCAGTTGCTGACTTTCTGAATCTCATCAATGACAAGGATAATGCTCTCCAACCCCTTGTTTTCTTTTAGGCTTCTCACAGCCGCCCAACAATTTGAAATCCACGCTGTATTGCTTGCAGGAACATTGTCCGCAGAAAACAGTTGATACGGCATGTCCAAATCCTGAAGCACCTGCTTGACGACGGTAGATTTTCCCACTTGTCGGGGACCCATAACCACCTGAATGAACTTTCTTGGCTCTTTAAGCCTATTCATAATCACTTGATATTCAGCCCGTTTATACATACAAAAACATTTTACTCAATAAACTAAGTATTTTTACTCAGTGCAAAGATAATAACTTTTTTCTTTGCCACCAAATTTTTTCATCATTTTGAAACGATGATACGAAAAAAATGCGAACCTTTGCAAAAGATTCGCATTTTTTTAGGAAGTTATTGCTTCGCTCAGGAGTTAAGAAGTTAAAGAAGTTAAGCCAAATGCATTTCTCACTTCACACTCCTCACTCCACACTTCACGATTTTTTTCGTTTCACATAAGGGAACTCCTTTTTACTTTTTTACCTTTTTACCTTTATGGATATAAACGCCCTTCTTCGTCGGCTCACCGCTCAACTTCACACCATCAATGGAATAATAATTGTCATTTATCATTTTTCCATTGTCATTGAGCGAAGCGTCAATTGCCGTAGTGTCGTCGCTTCCCTCGTATTCTTGTTCAGAACCTCCGTTGTTATCATACACCGTCCAGCCCTTTCCTTTGGCGACAGCAACCTGCGCCTTCGTGCAAACGTTCCCTTCGTTTTCGTTTTTCGTGTCGATAACATAAAAATTACTACTTTCAACCGTCGGTAGACTCGCAACGAGTGCATCCATTTCTTTGCCTTTAATTTGGTTGTTGGTGCAGGACAAATATTCCAGCGCGGTGTTTTTCGACACATCGAGCGCGGTCAATTTGTTGCTGAAGCAGTTCAAACTTGTCAGTGCGGTGCAGCCCGACACATTGAGCAAGGTCAGTTGGTTGTTGAAGCACCACAACGTTGTCAGCGCGGTGTTTTTCGACACATCGAGTGAGGTCAGTTGGTTGTTGTCACACATCAACGTTGTCAGTGCGGTGCAGCCCGACACATTGAGCAAGGTCAGTTGGTTGTTGAAGCACCACAACGTTACCAGTGCGGTGCAGCCCGACACATCGAGCGAGTTCAGTTGGTTGTTGTCGCAAAACAAGTATTTCAGCGCGGTGCATCCCGTAACATCGAGCGAGTTCAGTTGGTTGTTGTCACAGTACAACCTAAACAACGCGGAGCATCCCGACACATCGAGCGAGGTCAGTTGGTTGTAGCCGCAGTGCAAAAAAATCAGCGCGGTGTTTTTCGACACATCGAGCGAGGTCAGTTGGTTGTCGTCGCAGAGCAACAGTGTCAGCTCAGTGTTTTTCGACACATCGAGCGAGGTCAGTTGGTTGTTGTCGCAAGACAACTCTGTCAGTGCGGTGTTTTTCGACACATCGAGCGCGGTCAGTTGGTTCATGTAGCAAAACAAACTTGTCAGCTTCGTGTTTTTCGACACATCTAGCGAGGTCAGTTGGTTGCTGGAGCAAGACAAATATGTCAGCTTCGTGTTTTTCGACACATCGAGCGCGGTCAGTTGGTTGTTGTCGCAGCCCAATTTTGTCAGCGCAGTATTCTTCGACACATCGAGCGAAGTCAGTTGGTTGTCGTCGCACCACAACGTTGTCAGCGCGGTGTTTTTTGACACATCGAGCGAGGTCAGTTGGTTGCCTAAGCAATTCAACTCTTTCAGCGCGGTGTTTTTCGACACATCGAGCGCGGTCAGTTGGTTGCCGTCGCAGCGCAAGCCTGTCAGTTTGGTGTTTTTCGACACATCGAGCGAGGTCAGTTGGTTCATGTAGCAAAACAAACTTGTCAGCTTCGTGTTTTTCGACACATCTAGCGAGGTCAGTTGATTCCTGTAGCAGCGCAACGCTGTCAGCGCGGTGAAATATTCGATTCCTGTGAGGTCGGCGATGGGTTTGCTGTTGACATCAAGCGAAATCGTGGCGGCGATTTTTGCTTCGGATATTTCGTCGCCCTCGCTAATTCCGAGAATCGAGGCCAATGCTGCGCGGAAATTCGCGTCGGGGAAGTTCGTTTCGTTTAAAACGACTTGCGCCTTCGCCGTCGTCGCAATAGCAACGAGCGCGAGCAGTAGAATTAATAGTTTTTTCTTCATAAATGTAAATTATTATTAGTTAGTACTTAATTTGTCTTCTTGAAATCCGCACTAACTCGCATGTATAAAGAAAGCGCAGACCTGCCATACACTTACCAGGCCTGCGACAGCCTCTAACCTATTATGGAAGTCTGCACTAATGCATACTCCAATACAGGTTAGACTTTGCTCGTTAAAATCCCTTTCGAGGTCGCAGTTCGGTAAGTGATTTGAGCAATTAAAACTGTATTCTCTTTCGAGAATTACGGCTACAAAATTACAAAATTTTGTGTAAGTGAGAACAAAAATAAAGATTTTTTTGTCGAACAAGTGAATTTTTAATCAAAAAAACATCAGTCGTCTCTTCATAGGGACGACTGACGCCAACAAATAAAATTATGAAAAATTATACTCCTCCGCGCTGTTCTCTCTCACGAGTTACTACACGTGGTACAGAGTATCCAGAACAATGATTCCTTACTCTGCTACAAGCGTGAAGCGCTTGAAGGCGACGATTTGAAGCTCCTTGTCCTGCTGGGCGAGCCACTGAGCTACAGTGGCCTTGTCGCCGTCGCCGAACTGGAATTCCTGATCGACGAGGCAGTTTTCCTTGAGGAACTTCTGCACGCGACCTTTGGCAATGCCTTCAATCATCGGCATCTTCAGCTGGGCTTCGCCCTCGACCTTCGCGTCGGCGATGATCTTGCGAGCTTCGTCGGCCTGCTCTTGCGTGAGCCAACCTTTCGCCATGTTCGACTCGATGTGGTCTTCGCTATCGACGAGGTTGGGGTTCAGACCTGCCTTCTTGAGCTTCATTTCGACGAATTTCTCGACCTGCTCGAGCTTGGTCTTCTCGACGGCGGTCTTGTATTCTTCGTCAAGCACCTTCTGCTCGACGCTCTCGGCGTTGAGTGCGACGGGCTTCATGGCTGCGACCTGCATGGCGAGCTTGTGGCCGGCATCGACGTTCTGCTTGTTGAGCTGAACCATCGTGCAGAGCGTGTGCTTGCCCATGTGGTCATAGACCTCGATGTTGTCGCCCGTGAGGGTGAGGTAGCCGTCGAGTTCCATCTTTTCGCCGGTGATGCCCGAACGCTGCGTGACGGTGTCCTGAACGGTTTGGCCGTCGGCGAGCGTGAGAGCCTTCACTTCGTCGATATTTTGGCACTTGTTGGCGATGGCTGCGTCGAGGATGGCCTGTGTCATGGCGATGAAGTCGGCTCCGTTGGCAACGAAGTCGGTCTCGCACTTCACGGCGACCATTGCGGCAAAGCCATTGACGGCCTTGACGAGTACACAACCGTTAGAGGTCTCGCGGTCGGAACGCTTGGCGGCAATGGCCAGTCCGCGCTCGCGCAGCAAGTCCTTTGCTTTGTCGAAGTCTCCCTCGGCCTCGGTCAGTGCTTTCTTCACGTCGGCAAGGCCTGCACCGGTCATGGTGCGGAGCTTCTTGATATCTTCCATACTTACTTGGTAAGCCATAATCTAATTTACAATTTAAAGATTTACAATTTACAATTTATTTTACTCTGCGGCAGGTGCTTCTTCCTCTGCTTCGGGAGCCTCTTCAGCGGGTGCTTCGGCGACTTCCTCGGCGGCGGGAGCGGCTTCGTCCTTGCGGTTGCGACGCTGACGGCGCGGCTTCATCTCGGCTGCTTCCTCAGCTTGCTCGGCTGCGGCTTTCTCGTCGGCTTTCTCGGCCTTGCGCTCCTCGATACCTTCGGCGATGGCCTGGCAGCAAGCGCTCAGAATCACATCGACGGAATCCTTCGCGTCGTCGTTGGCGGGAATCACGAAGTCGATGTTGTTGGGGTTGCTGTTGGTATCGACCATGGCAAACACGGGGATGCCGAGGCGGTTGGCCTCGCGCACGGCGATGTGCTCTTTCATCACATCAACCACAAACAATGCGCTGGGCAGACGGGTCAGGTCGGCGATGGAACCGAGGTTCTTCTCGAGTTTCGCACGCTGACGGGTGATCTGCAGCAGTTCGCGCTTCGACAGGTTGGCGAAGGTGCCGTCTTCCATGAGTTTGTCGATGTTGGCCATCTTCTTCACTGCCTTGCGGATGGTGGGGAAGTTGGTGAGCATTCCGCCCGGCCAGCGCTCGATGACGTAGGGCATACCGACCGAGATGGCTTTCTCGGCGACGATGTCCTTGGCCTGCTTCTTCGTGGCTACGAAGAGGATGCGCTTGCCCGATTTGGCAATTTGCTTGAGTGCTTCTGCTGCCTTATCGACACGTTCGACGGTCTTGTGCAGGTCGATGATGTGAATGCCGTTGCGCTCCATGAAGATGTAGGGAGCCATGGCGGGGTTCCATTTGCGGGTGAGGTGGCCGAAGTGGCAACCTGCCTGCAGGAGTTGGTCAAAATTTGTTCTTGACATAGTTTTTTTTCTGTTTTTTGTTAGTTTACTTTCTTTTTTGATTCTCTCTTAGAATCCAACCGATGAGTAATTGGAATTTGACGATTTGACAATTTACCATTTGACAATTGCCTGTTGTCCATTCAAGTCTCAAGGGTTTAGATGCTAAACTTGTCCAGTGATTAACGCTTACTGAACTGGAAGCGGCGGCGTGCCTTGGGCTGACCCGGCTTCTTGCGCTCAACCTCACGAGAGTCGCGGGTGAGGAAGCCCTGAGCCTTCAGCGCCTTCTTGTCGTCGGCATTGATTTTCACAAGCGCACGTGCGATGGCCATACGAAGGGCCTGGCTCTGACCGGTGAAACCACCGCCGTCGAGGTTGACCTTGATGTCGTACTTGCCTTCCACGCCGAGCAGCTGCAGGGGCTGCTTCACAACGTACTGCAGAATGCCCGAGGGGAAATACTGCTCCAGCTCACGCTTGTTGATGACAATTTTGCCGGTTCCCTCCGTCAGATAGACACGAGCAACAGAGCTCTTGCGACGACCGACTGCATTGATTTGTTCCATATAATCTGTTTTTTTACTTTACTACTTGATTTTTTACTCCCTCAATTACTTATAGAGATTGATGTCGATGGCCTTCGGCTTCTGTGCCTCGTGCGGATGCTCCGTGCCGTTATAGACATAGAGGTTGTCGAGCAGATGGCGACCCAGACGGCCTTTCGGCAGCATACCCTTCACGGCGTGCTTGATGATGCGCTCCGAACCGTAGGGGTGCTTGCGCAACTCGGCGGGCGAGTTGAAGCGCTGACCGCCAGGATAGCCCGTGTAGCGTGTATAGACCTTGTCGGTCTCTTTCTTGCCGGTGAAAACCACCTTGTCGGCATTGATGATGATTACGTTGTCACCACAATCGACGTGCGGGGTGAATGTGGGTTTGTACTTTCCGCGCAGCAGCTTGGCAACCTTCGTGCACAGGCGACCAACAACTTGGTCGGCAGCGTCGATGACCACCCACTCTTTGTTCATTGCGGCTGTTTCCTTCGTCACGGAAATAGTCTTGTAGCTTAAAGTGTTCATTTCAATTTTAAAATTTTACTTCAAAAACGTTTTCAATTTAATTATTAATGTACACGAGCGATTCACTAACCACAATGCCCGGCCAAAGACATTGCTATTAACACCCTCATGCGCGGGGATTCTAAGACCTCCCCAAATAATCGGACTGCAAAGGTAGTAAGAAATGATGAAATGGTGAATGGTGGAAATGGCAAAAATAGCAAGAATTACGAAAATTTAACATTATTGAGAATTTTTAATAGTTGATTTTTGTGTTTTTGGGTAGTTTTTTATAACTTTGCACGCAATATTTTCATCACGAAGATGCGATTGACTACGAAAAATTTCAAAACCAAATAAAACGATTGACAATGAAAAGACTATTCTTTTTGGCCGCCCTCGCAGGATTGGCCCTCAGCACGCAGGCTGCGAAGAAAAAAGTAGTGAAGCCCATGAAACTCGTTCCGGCAAGGGTGATTCAGCCGACGATGACCGAAATCGAGGACTTGGACGTGAATGAACTCAACCGACTGCCGTTGCACACCACGTTTTTCGCTTACGAAAACGAGGCGTTGGCGTTGCAGGGCGACCGCACGAAGTCGAAAAACTTCCTGTCGCTCCACGGCACGTGGAAATTCAACTGGGTGGAGAACCGCGACCAGCGTCCCGCCGACTTTTTCGAGCCGAACCTCGACGATTCGAGTTGGGGAACGATACCCGTGCCTGGCATTTGGGAGATGAACGGCTACGGCGACCCGATTTATGTGAATCCGGGTTTCGCGTGGAAAACTCATTTCGACGGAAAACCGCCGAGAGTGCCCGTGAAGGACAACCACGTGGGCTCGTATCGCCGTTCGTTCACGATTCCTGCCGACTGGAACGGAAAACAAGTCATTGCCCACTTCGGAAGCGTCACGTCGTGCATCTATCTCTACGTGAACGGCAAGTTCGTCGGCTATGCCGAGGACTCGAAAGTGGCTGCCGAGTTCGACATTACGCCCTTCGTGAAGGCTGGCGAGGAGAACCTGATTGCGTTTCAGGTGTTCCGCTGGTGCGACGGTTCGTGGTGCGAGGACCAGGATTTCTGGCGATTGAGCGGTGTAGCGCGTGATTGTTTCCTGTATGCGAGGAATAAGGAAATGCACGTTGATGATTTGAAAATCACGGCTTCTTTGACTAAAGATTACAAACAAGGTCATTTGTGGATCAATGCGAAGAAGAGCAATCCGGAGGTTGAAATCCTTTGGGAATTGTTGGATGCCGACGGGAAGAGCGTTGAAAAAGGATTTGGTGTAGAAGAAGTATATGGTCTTAATATAAATAAATGGACAGCAGAAACGCCTTATTTATACACGCTTGTAGCAAAACTTTATCAAACCACCCCGACAATCAAGAAACTTTACCAAACCAATCAAGGTTGTTTAGAATCTCCATATGAAAAAATATATAGCGAGTTGGCCAAACAGCAGCCCATCGAAGTCATTCCCGTGAAAGTCGGTTTCCGCCGCGTGGAAATCAAGAATTCGCAGTTGTTGGTGAACGGAAAACCCATCTTAATCAAGGGTGCGAACCGCCACGAAATCGACCCCGACGGTGGCTATGTCGTGTCGCGTGAGCGGATGATTCAGGACATTCAGATTATGAAACGACTGAACATCAACGCCGTGCGCACCTGCCACTATCCCGACGACCCGATTTGGTACGACCTTTGCGACGAATACGGGCTTTACGTCACAGCTGAGGCCAATCAGGAAAGTCACGGTTTCCAGTATGGCGACGACGCCGAGGCCAAGAAACCGACCTTCGCCAAGCAGATTCTCGAGCGCAATCAGCACAACGTGGCGGCGCATTTCAACCATCCGTCGGTCATCGTGTGGTCGCTCGGCAACGAGACGGTGAACGGACCGAACTTCGAGGCAGCCTACGAATGGGTGAAAAAGGCCGACCAGTCGCGTCCGTGCCAATGGGAACAGGCCGGAAAAACGGGTTGGAACACCGACATCTACTGTCCGATGTATCGCACACCTGCGGAATGTGAGGCTTACTGCAAGAACGACAGCCTGACAAAGCCGCTGATTCAGTGCGAATACAACCACACGATGGGTAACTCCGGCGGTGGACTGAAGGAATATTGGGAACTCATCCGCAAATATCCGAAGTATCAGGGTGGCTACATTTGGGACTTCGTCGATCAGGCCCTTCACCGCAACATCAATCCGAAGAATCTCACCGCTTCGCTCGACGAATTGAACAAGGTGGCGAACCTGCCGTATTCCGAACTGAACAAGATTCACTATACCTACGGCGGCGACTACAACGACTACGACTATTCCGACAACAACTTCAACAACAACGGCATCATCGGTCCCGACCGCCAACTGAATCCCCACGCCTACGAAGTGGCGTATCAGTATCAGAACATTTGGGTGAAACCCGTTGGCGACATCAAAGAGACGAAAACCATTGAAGTGTTCAACGAATATTTCTTCCGCGATTTGAGCCATTATAAGATGGGTTGGAGGTTGATGGTCGATGGCTATGTCAAACAAGCTGGTTTCATTGAAAACCTCGATGTGGCACCGCAGACAAAGAAAACCTATCAGATTCCGTTTGATCTCGAAAAAGTTGAAGACGATGAGGCAGAAGTTTTGTTGTACATCGGTTTCTGGCAGGAAATTGAAGAGCCGCTCATCAAAAAAGACCAAAACGTGGCTTATGCCCAGATTCCCATCAGGAAATGGGGTCACCGCTGCTGCGATTTCAAGTTGCCGTCGATGGCCATTCCGAAAGCGAAAATCAAGGTGGAAAACAAGAAAAAGAGCGATGAAATCACGGTCTGGAACGCCAATTTCAGCATCAAATTCGACAAAACGACAGGTCTTTTGAAGCAATATCAGGCATACGGCAACGACCTTTTGGGCGAGGGCGGTACGCTGCGTCCGAATTTCTGGCGTGCCCCGACCGACAACGATATGGGCGCTGGCCTGCATAAGTTCTTCAAGGTTTGGAAAGACCCGAAAATGACGCTCACTGAACTGACTTCCTCGTATGACAAGAAGAAAAACGTGGCAACGGTGAAGGCCGTTTACGATATGCCCGACGTGAAAGCCCAGTTGATGATGGCCTACGTCATTGTCGAGGGCGGAGCCATCCACGTTTTCGAGAAGATGACGACCGACCCCGAAGCCAAAGTTGAAAAAATGTTCCGCTACGGCGTGGTGATGGATTTACCCTACGACTTCGAAAATAGTTATTTCTACGGACGCGGTCCGAAAGAGAACTATGCCGACCGCAAGGACTATTGGTATATCAGCCAATGGCGGCAGACCGTCGATGAGCAGTTCTTCCCCTACATCCGTCCGCAGGAGACAGGCACGAAGAGCGATATTCGTTGGTGGCAGCAGACGAACAAGAACGGTGTCGGCCTGCGCGTTCAGGCCAGCGGCACGTTCTCGGCCTCTGCGCTGCACTACAACATCAGCGACCTCGATGAAGGCGAGGAGAAGCACCAGCGCCACTCGCCCGACGTGCCGAAATCGAAATACACCGAACTGACGCTCGACCTTGAGCACGCAGGCGTCGGCGGCATCGACAGTTGGAGCAATAAGGCAGAGGCGCAGCCGCCTTATCGCGTCGAATACAAAGACCGATTGTTTAAGTTCTGGCTGATTCCCGTGGTGAAGAAATAAATCTAAATGAGCGAAACGCTGAAGGAAAAAACGGCAAAAGGGCTGTTCTGGGGCCTCACCAACAATGGCGTACAGCAGTTGATTGGAGTGGTTGTTGGCATCGTGCTGGCACGTCTGCTCTCGAAGACCGACTATGGAATGATGGCGATGATTGCCATTTTTCCGCTCGTCGCCAAAGAAATCCAAAATAGTGGTTTCACGGCAGCCTTGACCAACCTGAAAAATCCAACGCATCGCGATTACAACTCGGTGTTTTGGTTCAACATCATCGTTGGAACAGCCCTTTATGCCTTGCTTTTCTTCGTTTCGCCGCTGATTGCGAATTTTTACAACGAGCCAGCGCTGACGAAACTTTGTCGCTACGCATTCCTTGTCATTCCGCTGTCGGCTTTGGGTACGGCGCAGTCGGCCGTGCTTTTCAAGAATTTGAGAGTGAAGCAGCAGGCCAAGGCAGGAATGTTCGCGGTGCTGGTTTCCAGTGTTGTCGGTGCGACGATGGCGTGGTTGGACTTCAAATATTGGTCGCTCGCCACGCAAAGCATTGTCTATATCGGCCTGAACACGTTGATGTTGTGGCATTATTCGCCTTGGCGCCCCACTTTCGACCTCGATTTTGAGCCTGTGAAGCGGATGTTCCCCTTTTCGTGCAAGTTGCTTGTCACGAACATCGCCATTCACATCAACAACAACGTGTTGAACATTCTGTTGGGCAAATTTTTCACGAAGGAAATCGCTGGAACCTATTCGCAGGCCAACACGTGGGCCAGCAAGAGTTCCTATCTGG
>Ga0256404_1009080_pt1 | contig 14466 bp, 15 predicted proteins | sample RumenRJG_01DNA_FD_185990 | JGI IMG/M metagenome (GOLD analysis project Ga0256404, IMG submission 185990) | Bovine rumen microbial communities from Lethbridge, Alberta, Canada - RJG_01 | ecosystem: Host-associated > Mammals > Digestive system > Stomach > Rumen | place: Canada: Alberta | collected...
TTAAATTAGAAAAAAAAAGACGTGCCAGTTCGCCGGCTGCGTGTGGAGGAACAGTGATGAATATTATAATCAGAGAGATGACAGCAGAGGACTATGATGAGGTGGCAGCCCTGTGGAAGAAGATCAAGGGCTTCGGCATCCGCAGCATCGATGACACCAGGGAAGGCGTGGAACGTTTTCTGCAGCGCAATCCGCACACCAGCATGGTGGCGCTGGATGGCAGTCGGATTATCGGCTCGGTCCTTTGCGGACATGACGGACGGCAGGCATGTTTCTATCATGTCTGTGTCGATGAGCAGTACCGCATGCACGGGATCGGCCGTCAGATGGTCAGCCGATGCACGGACGTGCTGAAGGCGGAACACATCAACCGGGTATATCTGATTGCGTTCAAGACCAATGTCGGGGGCAATGCGTTCTGGCGGCGGATCGGCTATGAATACCGGGAAGACCGGAATTATTATGAACTTTATCTTAATAAGGAAAATAAAACCGTATTTAATGTATAATCGGCGGAGGACAGGAATATATGAAGTTTATTGACGGCGGCGTGACAGCCGCAAAGGGATTTCAGGCAGCCAGTGCGGCAGCCGGCATCAAATATACCGGCCGGACGGATATGGCTATGGTATACAGCGACAAACCGTGCGCGGCGGCCGGGACATTTACCCGGAACGTCGTCAAGGCGGCACCGGTCAAATGGGATCAGCATATCGTGCATGATCTCGGCACAGCGCAGGCGGTTATCTGCAACAGCGGCATCGCCAATGCGTGCACCGGACAGGAAGGCATGGACTATTGCAGCCAGACGGCAGACAGGGCTTCGGCAAGACTTGGCATCCCGGCAGACAGCGTGCTGGTCGCCTCGACCGGCGTCATCGGTATGCAGCTGAACATCGACAGGGTGTGCGCCGGCGTTGACATGCTGTCCGCATCGCTGGCCGATTCTATCGAGGCCGGCCATCAGGCGGCGCGTGCCATCATGACAACCGATACGCAGCCGAAGGAAGTCGCCGTGGAATTTGAAGTCGGCGGCCGCAGAGCCGTGATCGGCGGCATGTGCAAGGGATCGGGCATGATTCATCCGAATATGTGCACGATGCTCTGCTTTATCACAACCGATGCAGCTATTTCACAGGAGATGCTGCAGAAGGCGCTGAGCGATGATATCCCGGATACCTTCAACATGGTTTCCGTCGACCGCGATACATCGACGAATGATACGGTTCTCCTGCTTGCCAACGGGGAAGCGGGCAACGCGGAGATCACAGAGGAGAATGAAGATTACCGCACGTTCTGCCAGGCACTGCGGATGGTCAACACCGCCTTCTGCCGGAAGATTGCCGGCGACGGCGAGGGTGCAACGGCGCTGCTGGAGATGAAGGTCATCGGCGCGCAGACGCATGAGCAGGCAGCTGTTCTGGCCAAATCCGTCGTCACCTCCAATCTGGTGAAGACCGCCATCTGCGGACACGACGCCAACTGGGGCCGTTTCCTTTGTGCGATGGGCTATTCCGGTGCCGATTTTGACCCGGAGAAGGTCGATCTGTATTTTGAGAGCGCGGCAGGTAAGATTCAGATCATGAAGGACGGCATTGCAGCCGATTACAGTGAAGAAGAAGCAACCAGAATTCTGTCAGAGCCGGAGATCACGGCGACGGCGGATATCAAGATGGGTAAGGAGAGCGCCGCTGCATGGGGGTGCGATCTCACCAAAGAATATATAACAATCAACGCAGACTATCGTTCATGACAGCCGGATAGGAGAGAAAATGGGCAATCTTGAGACATATCAGGAAAAAGCAGATGTGCTGATCGAGGCACTTCCTTATATACAGCGGTTCAACCGCAAGATCATTGTTGTGAAATACGGCGGCAGCGCCATGGAGAATCCGGAACTGCAGAAGAGCGTCATCGAGGATGTTGTTCTTCTGAAACTGGTCGGATTCAAACCGATTATCGTGCACGGCGGCGGCAAGGAAATCAGCCGCTGGATCAAGAAAGTCGGCATGCAGCCGGAATTTGTCAACGGCCTGCGTGTTACCGATGAGGCGACGATGGAGATCGCAGAGATGGTTCTCAATAAGGTCAACAAGAACCTTGTCCGCATGATTGAGGAACTCGGCGTGCATGCGGTCGGCATCAGCGGCAAAGACGGCGGCCTCCTGAAGGCGAAGAAGAAGTATTCAGAAGGACGTGACATCGGATATGTCGGCGATGTCGAGACAGTGGACACCGGGATCCTGCAGGATCTGCTGGACGACGATTTTCTGCCGGTTGTATGCCCGGTCGGCATGGATGAGCATTACAATACATTCAATATCAATGCGGACGATGCGGCCTGCGCGATCGCCAAGGCGATCAAGGCGGACAAGCTCGTTTTCCTCAGCGATGTGTGGGGTGTCTGCCGGAATCCGGAGGATGCGCACAGTCTGATCTCTGAGCTGACAATCAGCGAGGCGAAGGATATGATTGCAGATGGCACGATCAGCGGCGGTATGCTGCCGAAGATTGAAAGCTGCATCGATGCGATCGACAACGGCGTAAACCGTGTCCATATTCTGAACGGCAAGATTCCGAGATGTCTTCTCCTGGAAATCTTCAGCAACAAGGGTATCGGTACGGCAGTAATGAATGATCATGAAAGAAGGTATTATCATGAAGACCAATAAAGAGATCATGGATCTGGCGGAACAGGCGCTGATTCATACCTACAATCGTTTTCCGGTTGTGCTCGACCACGGCAAAGGCGTCTATCTGTACGATGTGGAGGGCAAGGAATACCTGGACTTTGCTGCAGGCATCGCCGTCAATGCTTTCGGCTATGACGTGCCGGAGTACAAGCAGGCCCTGAAAGACCAGATCGACAAGGTGATTCATGTATCGAACCTTTATTATACGGAACCGCTTGCCAAGGCGGCAAACAAACTTGCCAAAGCGACCGGACTCCGGAAGGTCTTCTTTACCAACAGCGGTACGGAGGCCATCGAGGGAGCGATCAAGCTGGCGCGTAAATATGCCTGGAACCGCGATAACGGTTCGACCGACCATGAGATCATTGCGATGAACAATTCCTTCCACGGCCGCAGCATCGGTGCGCTGTCCGTAACCGGCAACCCGCATTATCAGGAAGCATTCAAACCGCTTATTGACAAGGTGGTGTTTGCGGACTTTAATAATATAGAAGATGTCAGATCAAAGATCACGGATAAAACCTGCGCGATTATTTTTGAGACCATTCAGGGCGAGGGCGGTATCTATCCGGTCGAGGCGGACTTTATCAAAGAAGTGCGCCGCATCTGCGATGAGAAGGATATTCTGCTGATTCTGGATGAGATTCAGTGCGGCATGGGCCGTTCCGGCAAGATGTTTGCCTATGAGCATTTCGGCGTCAAGCCGGATATCGTAACCGTCGCCAAGGCGCTCGGCTGCGGCGTGCCGATCGGTGCGTTTGTCGCCGGTGACAAGGTATGCGACAGCATGACGGCCGGCGACCACGGTTCGACCTACGGCGGCAATCCGCTGGCGACAGCCGCCGCCAATGCTGTTTTCGATCTTTTCGAGAAGAAGCATATTCTGGAGAATGTCAACGAGACGGGCAGTTATCTCGGAGAAGTGCTCGATCGTTTCGCCGCGAAATATGATTTCATCACGGAAGCGCGCGGTATGGGTCTGATCCGCGGCCTCGAATTCAGTGTGCCGGTCGGCCCGATTGTCAACAGATGCATCGAAGAGGGCCTGCTGCTGATTTCCGCAGGCACCAATGTGATTCGTTTTGTACCGCCGCTTGTCATCACGAAAGAGAACGTGGATGAGATGGCGCAGAAGCTGGACCGCGTTCTTTCGGAGGTCTGAATGAAGCTGGACGGATTGATTTTTGACCTGGACGGCACGCTCTGGGACGCGACGGACGGCATTGTGCAGACATGGAAGATCGTGCTTGCCAATCACCCGGATGTAAAGCGTGAGGTGACGCCCGCCGATCTGGCGGCCAATTTCGGCAAGCCGCTGACGGACATCGCCGATAATCTTTTTCCGGACCTTGCGCCGTCATATCGCTATCAGCTGATGGATGAGTGCTGCAATCTGGAAAATGATTATCTGAATGAGCACGGCGGGACGCTTTACCCGCGGGAGCGCGAGGTGCTCGGCGAGCTGCGCCGGCATTTTCCGCTGTTTATCGTCAGCAACTGTCAGGACGGCTATATTCAGAGCTATCTGAATGGCAATCAGATGGGAGAGTATTTTACGGATTTTGAGAGCATCGGCGTGACCGGGCTCCCGAAGGGGGAGAATATCAAACTGATCATAGAGCGCAATCACCTGAAAAATACGGCTTATGTCGGCGATACCATGGGCGATGCGGAAGGCGCTGCCGTGGCAGGCATTCCGTTTATTCATGCATCTTACGGCTTCGGACGTGTGGACAGATGCGACATGCGTCTTACGTCGATCAGTGACCTGCTGAAACTGCTGTGACAAGATAATTTTTATTATAGAGAGGTAGAGAGTATGAAACCGTATACTGAGATGACAAGAGAAGAACTGCAGGAAGAATTCAAAAAACTCAAAGTTGAATTCGAACGGTATCAGGCGATGAACCTGAATCTCGACATGTCGAGAGGCAAGCCGTGCAAGGAGCAGCTTGACCTGTCCGTCGGTCTGATGGATGCGCTGAATTCAGAAGCCGATCTGTACTGCGAGGACGGTACGGACTGCCGTAATTACGGTGTTCTCGGCGGCATTCAGGAAGCCAGGCAGCTGATGGGTGATATGATGGAAAACAATCCGGACAACATCCTGATCTACGGCAATTCTTCCCTGAGTATCATGTACGATTCCATTTCCCGTTCCATGACGCACGGCGTTATGGGCAGCACGCCGTGGTGCAAACTGGACAAGGTCAAATTCCTCTGTCCTGTGCCGGGCTATGACAGACATTTTGCCATTACCGAATATTTCGGCATCGAGATGATTCCGGTGCCGATGCACGAGGATGGCCCGGATATGGATATGGTCGAGAAGCTTGTGTCCGAGGATGAATCTATCAAGGGTATCTGGTGCGTGCCGAAGTATTCCAACCCGCAGGGCTATTCCTACTCTGACGCGACGGTGCGCCGTTTCGCGCGTCTTGAGCCGGCAGCCAGGGACTTCCGTATTTACTGGGACAATGCCTATGGCATTCATCATCTCTACGACGACGACCAGGACTACCTGATTGAGATTCTGGCAGAGTGCAAGCGTGCCGGCCATCCGGATATGGTCTACAAGTTCGCTTCCACCTCGAAAGTCACTTTCCCGGGCAGCGGTATTTCCGCCATCGCGACCTCTTTTAACAATCTGGAGGATATCAAGGAGCAGCTGCGCCATCAGACGATCGGCTACGATAAGGTCAACCAGCTGCGCCACGTACGTTTCTTCGGCGATATTCACGGTATGGTCGAGCATATGCGCAAGCATGCCGACATCATCCGTCCGAAGTTTGAAATGGTAGAAGATATCTTTGAGAAGAATCTCGGCGGCCTTGGCATCTGCACATGGACCAAGCCGAAGGGAGGCTATTTCATCAGCTTCGACGGCCTGCCGGGTACGGCGAAGAGAATTGTCGACAAGACGAAGAAGGGCGGCGTCACACTGACGAAGGCCGGTTCCACCTGGCCATACGGCAAGGATCCGTATGACACGAATATCCGTATTGCGCCGACTTATCCGTCGATGGATAACCTGCGCACGGCGGCACAGCTTTTCACTGTCTGCGTCCGTTACATCTCTGTCAAGAAGCTGATGGAGAATATGGATGAGGCGGAGAAACAGGCGCAGGAGCAGCCGCAGCAGTAAATTGATCCCATATATGAAATATGACCGTAAGTCCGCAGGTGATGCGGATTTACGGTCATATTTATATCTCAGAATATAGCACTGTCTGCGCCGGGGCTCAGACGTTGAAACGGAATACGACGATGTCGCCGTCCTGCATGACGTAGTCCTTGCCCTCCATGCGGACAAGTCCCTTCTCACGGGCAGCATTATAGGAGCCGTTGCTGACCAGATCGTCGTAGCTGACAACCTCGGCCTTGATGAAACCGCGCTCAAAATCGGTATGGATCTTGCTGGCAGCCTGCGGTGCCTTGGTGCCCTTTTTAATCGTCCAGGCACGCGTCTCCTTCGGACCGGCGGTCAGGAAACTGATCAGACCGAGCAGACTGTAGCTGGCACGGATCAGCTTGTCAAGACCGGACTCCTTCAGGCCAAGATCCTCGAGGAACATGGCTTTCTCTTCCGGATCGTCGAGTTCGGAAAGCTCAGCCTCGATCTCGGCACAGATCACGAATACCTCGGAGCCTTCCTTCTCTGCGTAGCTGCGCACAGACTGGACGTACTGGCTGGATGCGCCGTCATCGGCGAGGTCATCCTCGGAGACATTCGCGGCGTAGATAACCGGTTTGCTGGTGAGCAGGAAATAATCATGCAGCATCGCAGCTTCGTCATCATCCTCCGGCTCGTAGTCTCTGGCCGGTTTGCCGGATTCGAGAAGGTCAATCAGCTTCTTGAGAAGATTGCTCTCTTTCGTGAGATCCTTGTTGATTTTGGCATTCTTGCCGACTCTGGCGTAGCGACGCTCGAGCACTTCAAGATCTGCGAAAATCAGTTCCAGATTGATGGTCTCAATGTCACGGATCGGGTCAACGTTGCCATCCACATGGACAACGTTCGGGTCCTCAAAGCAGCGGACGACATGGACGATGGCATCGCATTCACGGATATTGGCAAGGAACTGGTTGCCAAGGCCTTCACCCTTGGAAGCGCCCTTGACCAGTCCGGCAATATCGACGAACTCGATCGTGGCCGGAATCGTCTTGGCAGAATCATACATCTGCGTCAGCACATCGAGACGGTGGTCCGGAACGGCGACAACACCGATATTCGGATCGATTGTGCAGAAAGGATAATTCGCGGATTCTGCACCGGCGCTGGTCAGTGAGTTGAAAAGTGTACTTTTACCGACATTCGGGAGACCGACAATGCCAAGTTTCATAGTTAAAAGCCTCGCTTTCTCTATTTCTATTGAAATTTCTGCGTAAAAAACACGTTCTGCTTATTTTATCATATTTTCGCATAAAAAAACAGCCCTCGCGGACTGCGGTATTTGCCAATCATGGCAATCATATGATATGATAGTAACCCGAAAAGAGGAGATGCCGATGAACCGGGGGAAGTTCATCGGCATGTATGAATATGAAAAAGAAATCTGCAGGGGTTTTGTTCCCTTTTGCAATTATCAATATACGCTGGGTTTGTGTTCAAAAAATGCATATCCTGTGAAATTTCTGTGAACGGCTTTTCTGCTGCAAGCCCAAACCTGTTCTGATGGGAGATGATTTTATTTTCTGGGATTCACTGATTGAAGTATTAACCGATACACTGAAGACGCTGCCCTTTCTCTATGTTACCTACCTGATTATGGAATATATAGAGGACAAGGCAGAAGAGAAGACGATACTGGCACTGCGCAAGGCCAGAGGGGCGGGACCGCTTGTCGGTTCGCTGCTTGGCCTGCTGCCGCAGTGCGGTTTCAGTACAGCGGCAGCCAGTCTGTTCTCCGGCGGCGTGATCACGGAGGGTGCGCTGATTGCCGTTTTTCTGGCGACATCGGATGAGATGCTGCCGGTCATGATTTCGGAATCGGTCAGCATGTCCGTGATCGGTCACATACTGCTGATCAAGTTTCTGTGCGGATGCATTTTCGGCTATCTGATCGATTTCAGCCGACGGCTTTTCTTCCGCCGCAGACTGAAGATGCATATCCACGATCTGTGCGAGCAGGAGCACTGCCACTGCGAAGAAGGCAACATTTTCCTGTCCGCGCTGCGGCATACGGTCAACATCATTGTGTTCATATTCATCATTTCGCTGGCCTGTGAGCTGCTGGTGGATTCCCTGGGCGTGGACGCGGTGGCCGGCTTTTTCTCCGGCAACGATGTGCTCGGCGTCTTCATGGCGGCGCTGATCGGGCTGATTCCTAACTGCGCGGCATCCGTTCTGATCACGCAGCTTTATCTGGAGCAGATCATCACGGTCGGCCAGCTGATGGCCGGACTGCTCGTCGGTGCCGGTGTCGGTCTTATGGTTCTCTATCGTACCAACCGCGGCATGCGCAGCAATCTGATCATTACATTGCTGCTGTACGGCGCCGGTGTGATCAGCGGCCTGATTATACAGGCAGCCGGCATTGTTCTGTGATGACGGCATAAGAAAAGAGGAGACAGAAGTGGGGTGGCTTCTGTCTCCTCTTTATATATAAAGCAACGTAGATATCAGGCGATACCGGTTACCTTATAATCCTTGTCCTCAACGGCTTTCTTGAGTACCGCGTTGTCCACATCGGCTGTCAGATCAACGACAGCGGTGCCTTTCTCATGGCTTACGGTTGCTTCCCTGACACCGTCGATGCCTTCCAGCGCCTTCTTGACGGTTGCCTCGCAGTGTCCGCACATCATACCTTCGATTGTGATAGTCTTTGTCATTTCTTTTTCCTCCTTGGAATTTTTCTTCTTAAATTTTATTTTCTTATCATGACTGCTGTCATGAACTTTAACAAGATTCAGCCTCAGGGCGTTCATGCAGACGGTAAAGCTGGAAATACTCATCGCAGCCGCACCGTACATCGGGTCCATCGCGATGCCGTAAAGACCCATTGCCAGCGGAATGCAGATGGCGTTGTAGATAAATGCCCAGAAGAGGTTTTCGTGAATGTTGGTAATCGTCCGGCGGCTCAGACGGATCGCAGCGGCAACGTCTTCCAGTGTGCTCTTGGTGATCACGACATCCGCCGCGTCGATGGCGACGTCTGTGCCGGCGCCGATTGCCATACCGACGTCAGCCCTTGTGAGTGCCGGTGCATCGTTGATGCCGTCGCCGACCATGGCGACAAGACCTTCCTTCTGGAAACGGCGGACAACGCTTTCCTTGCCGTCCGGCAGCACGCCGGCGATGACTTCGTCGACACCGGCATCCTTGCCGATTGCCTGCGCCGTGCGCTCATTATCACCGGTAAGCATGACGGTGCGGATGCCCATACCGCGCAGCTCTTCGATGGCCTGCCGGCTGTCTTCCTTGATGACATCGGCAACCGCGATAATACCGATCAGTCTGCCGTCTTCACTGAAGAAGAGCGGTGTCTTGCCGGCCGAGGCGAGCTCGTCGGCTTTGTCCATCATATCCTGACTCACCGTGCATTTGGTCTGAATAAATGCTGCATTGCCGGCATAAAGCTGTCTGCCGGCCAGCTTTGCGCTGAGACCGTTGCCCGGCAGAGCACTGAACTCTGTTGTATCGGAAATAAATACGTCATTTTCCTGACCGTAGCTGACGACCGCCTTTGCAAGCGGATGCTCGCTTTTCTGCTCCAGCGAGCAGGCATTTTCGAGAAGCTGTTTTTTCGTGAAGCCTTCCGCCGGGAAAATGTCGGTGACGACCGGATTGCCGCTGGTGATCGTGCCGGTCTTATCGAGGCAGACGATCTGCACACGGCCGGCCATTTCCTGTGACTCGGCGGTTTTATAGAGAATGCCGTTCTTCGCACCGACACCGCTGCCGACCATGATGGCCACCGGCGTCGCAAGACCCAGTGCGCAAGGGCAGCTGATGACGAGGACGGAGATGGCACGCGCAATCGCAAAACCGAACGTCTGTCCGGCCAGAAGCCATCCGACAAAGGTGCAGGCGGCCACGATCATGACGGCCGGCACGAATACGCCGGATACCTTATCTGCCGTACGGGCGATCGGCGCCTTCGTGGCTGCCGCGTCGCTGACCATATTGATGATCTGCGCCAGCGTCGTATCCTCACCGACGCGGGTGGCGCGGCAGCGGATGAAACCGCTCTGGTTGACGGTAGCCGCCGATACCTGGTCGCCCACCGCCTTATCGACCGGAATGCTCTCACCGGTCAGCGCGGATTCGTTGACAGCACTGGTTCCTTCGATGATCACGCCGTCGACCGGGATGCTCTCGCCAGGCTTGACGACAAAAATATCATCTCTCTGCACATCATCGATGCCGACCTGTACCTCTTTGCCGTCTCTTTCGATGACGGCGGTTTTCGGCGCAAGCGCCATCAGGCTTTTCAGCGCATCGGTCGTACGGCCTTTGGACATGGCCTCGAGCATCTTGCCGATCGTGATCAGCGTCACGATCATGGCCGCGGATTCGAAATAGAGGTTCATACCGTACTTGTTGACGGTATCCATATCGCCGATGCCCATTGCCCAGATCATGATGAACAGCTCAACCAGGCTGTAGCCGAAAGAAGCGGAGGAACCGAGTGCAACGAGCGTATCCATGTTCGGTGCGCCGTGGATCAGTCCCTTGAAGCCGCTGGTGAAAAATTTTTTATTGATGGTCATGATTATGATCGCCAGCAGCATCTCGAAGACAGCCAGTGCCACTTTGTTGTCAAACAGAGCCGGCGCCGGCCATCCCCACATATTGTGGCCCATGGAGAAATACATGAGAATCAGCAGGAAAACAACGGATGTGATAAGCCGTTTCTTCAGAACCGGCGTATCTTTATCCTTCAGCGCCTCTTCCTGTGCGGCAAGCTTTGCGGAGGCGGACTGGCCGCCGCTTTTTGCCGCACCTCTGAGTGAAGCTCCGTATCCGGCATCCTCGACTGCCTTGATGATGTCGGAAGGCGAGGCGCTGCCTTCCACATTCATGGAGTTTGTCAGCAGGCTGACTGTGCACTGGTCCACGCCGCTTACGCCGTTTACGGCTTTTTCGACGTGGGCGCTGCAGGCGGCACAGCTCATGCCCGTAATATCATAAGTAGCCATAAAATCACCTTACTTCATTAATTTCTGCAGTACATTTACGAGTTCGTCAATCGTCTCATCATCGCCATTGCGGATGTCATCCACCACGCAGGATTTGATGTGGCTTGCCAGCAGCACCTTGTTGAAGCTGTTCAGCGCCGAGGTCACCGCGGATACCTGAATCAGGATATCAGGACAGTAGGCGTCCTTCTCCACCATACCCTCGATGCCGCGGATCTGTCCTTCCACACGCTTGAGGCGGTTGAGGAGATTGCGCTTTTCCTTCTCGGTGCGCATCTTTGTCCGGCCGTTCATCGCGCAGTGCTCACACGAAGCCGTATTGTTATCTATCTCAGAATTCATCTGCTCATTTACAGGATCATTTTCATTATTCATCTGTTCATTCATAGGATCACCTCCGTTTTGTTTTCACTTGCATAGTATACCCAGGTAGGGTATTTGTCAATAGGTTTGATAAAAATTGATTATTATGGAAGATTTTATTCAGAACTTTTTGCTTTCGCGCAGCATTCGTCTCCATTTGCTTTACCATTAAACAGATTCGGCTTTTTTGTGGCATAATGGATTAAACAGTTAAACGAAGGAGATAGACGATGGTATCCAGAAGGGAAATTGAAAAGCTCACGCAGGAGCTGCAAAGCAGCCGGAAATTGCTGACGGCGCTCGGCGATGAGGTACGGCAGCACTTGATTCTTGTCATGATGCAGTCGGATGACTGCACGGGGCTGCGCGTCAATGAGATTGCAAAGAAGACCTCGCTTTCCAGACCGGCGGTGTCGCATCATCTGCAGATTCTGAAGGATGTGGGCATTATCCGCATGCGGCGGGAAGGAACAAAAAATTACTATTATTTTGATGAAAGCGCGGCGGCTATTGACAGTCTGATCGCGGTGCTCGAGCACGCGAAGAGAATTGTCACCACGCTGCCGGACAGGAGCGGAGACGATGATTAAAGTACATGTTCTGCGCTGCGGCAGCACGACCGTCGACGAGGCGCTGCCTTTTTCCGATAAATCGAAGAATCCCCTGGCTTTCACAGGCCTTTTCCGGGGAAAGAAGCATAAAATTTCCGTGCCGGTCAGGGCGTACCTGATCGAGCACCCGGACGGACTTGTTCTGGTCGATACGGGCTGGGACGATGCGATCCGGCAGGATGCCAGAGCCTATGAAGGCTTTTTCAACTATTTCGCCTCGCCCGGTGTCCTGCCGGAGGGCGAAGGCATCATTGATCAGCTCGCATCACTCGGGTATCAGACCGAAGACCTTGCCTGCTGCCTGCTCACGCATATGGATATCGATCACGCCGGCGGGATCGGCGAGGTCAGGCATGTCCGGCGTGTGCTGTGCAGCGCCGCCGAGTGGCAGGCAGCCAATAAACATAATCCCCGGTATCTGCGTAGGCTCTGGAAAGATGTCCATGTGGAGACGATTCCGGATGCGCCGTTTGATCTGATGGGAGACGGCAGCATTATCGCGTTTCCGATGCACGGGCATTCCGCCGGCATGACGGCTGTGCGTGTCGGCTCGCCGGAGCATTATCTCATCATCGCCGGCGATGCTGGCTACGGCAGGCCTTCGTGGGAACGCCAGGTTCTGCCGGGCGTCGAGTGGAACCGCAGGGAGACGGCAAAGTCACTGGCAAAGCTCCGGGAACTGGCGATGGATCCGCACTGCGAAGCCGTTTTGATGACACATGATACGCAGGAGCCGCAGGCGGTATACGAGCTCTGATAACGATTTAATAAGGAGAGATAAAGAAAATGAAGAAAAAAACAGCAGGATTTTTACTGACAGGTGCGGCAGCGGCAGCAGCAGCGGCCGTGATGGTGGGCAGAAAAAGGCAGCAGCAGGCCGATGAGACGGACGGGACAGGAAAGACGGTTTTGATAACGGGCGCATCCGGCGGGATCGGCAAAGAACTGGCCTTCGAGTTCGCACGGCATCATTTTGACATCGTCGCCGCTGCCCGGAATAAAGAAAAGCTTGAAGAGCTGAAAATGGAGCTTGAAAACTCCTATCAGATCAAGGTCACGGTGATCGTGAAAGATCTGAGCGATGAAAATGCGGCAAAGGAAATCTACGAGGAGACGAAAGAGGCCGGCATCACGGTCGATCAGCTTGTCAATAACGCCGGTGCTGGAAAGCAGGCGAGGACTGTCGAAGCGGACCCGGATGCCATGCGGGATCTCCTTCACCTGAATGCGGTCAGCGTGACCATGCTGAGCCGGTATTTCGGACAGGATATGGTAAAACGCGGCAGCGGACGGATCATGAATGTGTCTTCTATGGGAGCCTTCATTCCGGATCCCTATTTTAATGTATATGGACCGACAAAAGCATATGAGATGTTTCTGACGAAAGCCATGTACGGCGAACTGCAGGGAACCGGGGTTACGGTGTCCGCGCTTTGCCCGGGACCGACGAAAACGAACTGGGCCGCGAATGCGGGCAAGGCGGATTCCAGGATTGCGAAAAGTCCGGAAAAGGCTGCCAGAGCCGGTTTTATCGGCATGCAGGAGGGAGAGCTGATCATCATTCCGGATGCAGATTACCGGGCCGTCCGGTATCTGATGCGCCCGCTTCCCGCAAAGCTGCAGGCGCGGCTGATCGCCGGGTGGCAGAAAGGACTGATTGAAAGAAACCGATAACCGGCAGGCATAAGGTTGCAGGGAGCCGGCAGATGCTGTATTATTTGATGAGAAAAGGAAAGGTGAACTCATATGTACAATAATCTGCTGACACTCGGACCGGTTACCATTCACGGCTACGGTCTGATGATTGCCATCGGCATCATTGCCGCATTCACCGTTTCCAGCCGGCGGGCGAAGAAGGTCGGGCTGGATGATGAGGCCATATGGACGATGGGGTTGATAGCCGTGATTTTCGGCTTTGTCGGTGCCAAACTGCTTTATTATCTGACGATCCTGCCGGATATCATCAAGGACCCGTCCATCCTGAAAAATTTCAGCGGCGGCCTGGTGATCTACGGCGGCATTATCGGCGGACTGCTGTCCGCATGGATCTACTGCCGCAGGAAGAAATACAGCTTTCTTTCCTATGCCGATGTGGTTCTGCCTACGGTGGCGCTGGCACAGGGATTCGGACGCATCGGCTGTTTTCTCGCCGGCTGCTGCTACGGAAAGGTGACGGACGGACCGCTTTATATCGTCTTCACGAATTCGGATTATGCCCCGAACGGCGTGCACCTGATCCCGACGCAGCTGATTTCCAGTGCGCTGGATTTCCTGAACTTTGCGGTGCTGTCGGTGATCTTCAGAAAGCAGCGAGAAAAGACCGGCGTGACGACGGTATGCTATCTGCTGTTTTACTGCACAGGGCGCTTTATCATCGAATTTTTCCGCGGCGATCTGGCCCGCGGCAGCGTCGGCGTGCTGTCGACGTCGCAGTTTATCTCGATTCTCGTGGCCGTGCTCGCCGTTGTGATCCTGCTTCTGATCGGCAGAAAGCCGAAGACGGCGGCAGAGACAGAAGAAACGGAATCCGCAGCGCAGGATACGGATAAATAACTAAAACTTCCCACACTCAAAAGGTGTGTTGAACCTTGAAAACTCAATAATGTAGGCAATTAAAAAGGCATAGACGCTGTGCCTTTGGTATAATTGAGTTGACT
>Ga0256404_1009081_pt1 | contig 14465 bp, 11 predicted proteins | sample RumenRJG_01DNA_FD_185990 | JGI IMG/M metagenome (GOLD analysis project Ga0256404, IMG submission 185990) | Bovine rumen microbial communities from Lethbridge, Alberta, Canada - RJG_01 | ecosystem: Host-associated > Mammals > Digestive system > Stomach > Rumen | place: Canada: Alberta | collected...
GGGGTGGTTTGGCGATTACCATTATACAAGAAAAGGGGGTGTTGCTCATTTTTTATGCAAAAAGAGCTCAACCTCCTGAAATACAAGTGGTTTGAGATATTTTTAATAGAGGTAGTTTGACACTACCCCTTAGACAGGAGGGGAGACGATATGGATCTCAGCAAACTGTTAAATCCTAAGAAAATAGTAATAGCCGGCGCCACCGAGAAGGAGACTTACGGTGGATTCGCTGTAAAGCTCATGGAACAGCACGCGGCTGACAGAATGGATAAGGACATATATCTTGTCAATCCTGGAAGGGATACTGTCTTCGGGCATAAGTGCTATCACAGTATCGGCGAGCTGCCTGAGGACATCGACCTTGTGATAATCGCTTCTGCCAAGAAGACTGTGCCTGATCTCATCAGACAGGCTGCAGCAAAGGGCGCAGGCGGAGCAGTCGTGTTCGCTGCAGGCTACGGGGAGACCGGCAAGCCTGAAGACAAGGCTGCAGAGGCTGATCTCAAGGAGCTGTGCAGGGAGCTTGACATGGCTCTGATGGGTCCTAACTGTGCGGGATATATCAATGTTCTGGATCATATCCCTGCAATGGGATTCATGACAACTATACCTGAGAAGAGCGGCAGAGTCGGACTCGTATCGCAGAGCGGCATGATATGCACGCTGCTGCTTGACAGCGGAAAGATCGACTTTTCATATGTCATCTCATGCGGCAACAGCAAGATAGTAGAAGTCGTGGACTACATCGACTTCCTCGTTGACGATGAGAACACGGACGTGATCGTTTCATACATCGAAGGTGTAACAAGTCCTGCCAAGTTCATCGCGACACTGAAGAAGGCTGCGATCAAGAGAAAACCTGTCATCCTGCTCAAGATCGGCAGATCTGAGAAGGGCAGCAAGGCAGCGAGCTCTCACACGGGAAGCCTTTCGGGTTCGGATGCGACATTCAATGCCATATTCGACAAGTATGGTGTCATCCGTGTCGATGACCTTGAAGACCTGGCATCACTCAGCAACATGATAGCTACGATACCGGAGCTCCCTAAGGGAGACAGGGTAGTATCGCTGAACGGATCGGGCGGCGAGAATGGCGTCGCGTGCGATGTCGGCTCGCTGTACAACATCAACTATCCGGATTTCACTGAAGAAGGAAAGGCAAAACTGCGCCCGATGCTCGCGGATTTTGCCACCATAAGCAACCCGCTGGATACTACGGCGGACATCTGCTACGACACTGACCAGTTTGCGGATGCAGCGGAAGTCATCATCAATGATGACGCATTCGACATGGCTGTCGTGGGAATAACTATTGTCAACGAACTTACAGACCTCTGTGTCAAGCACATGTCCGAAGCGCTCATCAAACTCAGAAAGGAAGGCCGCATCACCAAGCCTGTATTCGTGGTGCCGGCTGTCGAGTCAGGGCGCATGGCGGATTATGTCGGAGCACTCAAGGAGGCGGGTGTACCTGTTACGGCTCCTTGTTACTACGGGTACAAGCACGTTGCATTGCTCGGGAAATATGTCAGATGGCTCAATGAGACAGACATAGAATCACTGAGCGATGCTGTTCCTGACGCTCCGGCCGGAGGGGAAAAGTTCGCGCTCTCAGAGCACGGCTCCAAGGAGCTGCTCAAGGAGTACGGTGTGCCGGTTCCTGCTGAATACATAGCGGGAAGCGAAGATGAGGCTGTTAAGTTTGCAGAGGAGATCGGCTGGCCGGTCGTCATGAAGATCGAGTCGGCAGATATCCTGCATAAGTCCGATGTCGGAGGAGTCAAGCTCGGCATCAATTCAGAAGACGGGGTAAGAAAAGCCTACAGAGAGATAATGGACAGCTGCAAAGCGGCATGTCCTGACGCTGTCATCAACGGCATCCTGATGCAGAAAATGCTGAAGAGCGGCACAGAAGTGATCGTAGGAGTCACCAATGATCCTGCGTTCGGTCCTATGGTGCTCTGCGGCATGGGTGGAGTATTTACGGAAGTGTTCAAAGACGTATCACTTTTCCCTGCACCGCTCACTAAGGATGATGCGCTGAGAATGATCAGATCTCTCAAGGCTTACAAGTTGATGACCGGTTACCGCGGGCAGCCTAAGCTGGATGTGGACGCTCTTGCTGACCTGCTCGTAGGAGTCGGGGAGTTCGCGGTGGGACACAGAAACGATCTTGCTGAAATGGACATCAATCCGGTCTTCGTATATCCGGAAGGAGAGGGGGTAGCGGCTGCGGATGCACTCGTAATACTCCGTCGTTAGGACTCCGGGATGTAAAGGAGGAAAGAAATGGCCAAATCAAACAAAGAAGTCAGAGAGGAGAAGCCTGCACGGACAAGACGCCAGCCTACAGCGCTGGAGAGCCTGATACTGGTGGCTTTCTCCCTGGGAATCCTCATGTACAACGTAGTCATCCTCAGAGGAGATGCCCACATCCCTCTGATAATCGCTACGGCAGTCGTTTCAGCCTATGCAGTGTACATGCTCGGATTCAACTGGGAAGAGCTTATGTCCGCCATAGGGCACGGGATCAGAGAGATAGCCGTAACCATACTGATCTACGGCATCATAGGAATGATGATCGCGTGCTGGATTCAGGCCGGAATCATTCCTACACTCATTTACTACGGACTCAAGATACTGAATCCTAAGTTCTTCCTCGTACTCGCGATGATAATCTGCGCGATCGTATCCACTGCAACAGGCAGCAGCTGGACGACAGTAGGAACTATGGGAGTAGTATTCCTGAGTATAGGCGCGGGATTCGGGATCCCGATGGCAGCGACCGCAGGTGCTGCTATTTCCGGAGCGTATTTCGGCGATAAGATCTCACCGCTGTCCGATACGACCAACCTTGCACCGGCAGTATCCGGAGCGACTCTGTTCGATCATATCCGGCACATGCTGGTAAGCAGCGGCATATCGCTGGTGATCGCAGGAGTTATCTTCACAATAATGGGGTTCAGATACAATGCTGAGAATGCGGACCTGTCAATGGTAGACGAGATCACAGCCACCATCCAGAACGGCTTCCATCTGTCACCTGTACTGCTGCTGGTACCTTGCCTGGTCATTTTCATGGGCATTCTCAAGAAGCCTGCAGTTCCGAGTCTGTTCCTCGGTGTACTTGTCGGCGCGATACTCGGAATGATCTATCAGGGAGTATCCTTCAACGACCTGCAGACAGCTCTGAACTACGGATTTGAATTCGAAAGCGACTCAGAGATGATGAACGAGCTGCTCTCGGGAGGCGGCATCCAGAACATGATGTGGTCGATGTCACTGACACTTTGCGCTATCAGCTTCGGAAGCGTTCTCGATGCGACAGACATGCTGCACATCCTCGCAGCCAAGCTGCTCAGGGTGGCAAAATCAACGGGCGGTCTTATCACATGCGTTGTACTCACCTGCCTCGGGACCAACATCATCACAGGAGACCAGTACCTCGGTATCATTCTCCCGGGCAAGATGTATAAAGCGGAATTCGAAAAGAGAGGACTTGCTCCGCAGAATCTCTCAAGAGCGCTTGAGGACTCAGCTACAGTTACTTCACCTCTCGTGCCATGGAGTTCGTGTGCTGCTGTAATGGTGGCTGCACTCGGCGTTCCGACACTTGAATATCTGCCTTACACATTCTTCAGTCTGATCTCGCCTGTAGTATCGATCATACTCGGATTCACAGGGATCACGATCTACTACACCAACAAGGGAAAGAAGAAAGAAGCCGCACAGGAGGCAGATGCGTAATGATGGATACCGGAAACGGTTTTCATATACAGAACAAATAATTACAGGGGATTATGGAATCTAATGAAAAGGAGGTTAACGTTATGGTTGAAAAGAAACCTTTCAGGCTGACGCCGAAGATCTATATGGCGATCATAGCCATAGGTCTGTGTAACTCCATCGTATTCACCATTCCGTACATCAAGTACACGTTCTATCACGGAATGATCGAAATGACAGGATGCACCAATGAGCAGCTCGGACTTCTGATGACTATCTACGGACTCGGAGAACTGTTCGGACTTCCGATCGGCGGACTTCTTGCGGACAAGGTCGATTCAAGAAAGGGACTTTGCATATCCACAGCAGCTACAGGTATCCTGTGCTATATGCTGGTAGCTAAGCCTACATATGCAATGACAGCGCTCGTATGGTTCCTTCTGATCTTCACCTCACTGTTCATCTTCTGGGGAGCTATCTTCAAGGGCCTCAGAGAACTCGCACCGGCTGAGTATCAGGGCAGAATGGTAGGATACTATTCAGGAGCATCCGGCATCGGATACTGGGTCGTAAACACTGCAATGGTTCCTGTATATGCTCACTACTCTGAAGTAAGTGACGGCAAGGGAATGGTCGCTGTATTCGTATTCTTCGGAGCACTCTGCTTCCTCTATGCTATCGGTGCATGGTTCATCATCGGAATGTGCCGCAAGGAACAGCAGGAGAACGGATGGGACTTCCTCCACGAAGAAGGAGAGACCGAATCCGACGAGAGGGGCTTTGCAGGTCTTATCTCCGACCTCAAGCAGGTAGTAAAGTACAAATCAGTATGGGTATTCGGACTGGTAATGTTCGGAACATACGGTATCCAGATCGCACTTTCATACACAGAGACATTCTTCACCGACGTACTCGGAATGACAGTAGTATTCGGAACATTCCTGTCTGTAATGCGTTACTACGGCATGCAGGCTATCGGAGCTCCGATCCAGGGCTGGCTGTCAGATAAGGTCGGCGGAGCATCAAGAGTAGTAACCTGGGGTAACATCCTCACAGCACTCATTCTCGTGCTGCTGATGGTACTGCCTACATCGATGCTCAAGGTCGTTCCGTTCCTGATCGCAGTCATCCTGCTCGGCGGATTCTTCAACAGCGGAAGCTACGGCGCAATGTTCGCACTTCCTACAGAGGGCGGTGTACCTGCAAGCTTATACGCTGCTGCAGTAGGCCTGTCATCCGCTATAGGATACATCCCTGATATCTTCGAGCATGCAATGTTCGGAAGATGGCTGGACAATCACGGCAATGCCGCATATCCTATGATCTTTACCTTCGGTATTGCAGTAGCTATGATGGCTGTAATTGCTCTTACTATATTCCGCAGAGACAAGAAGAAGGGAACACTCAAGATCGGAGACAGTAAGGAAGCTGCTGAATAAACAACACAGAAGAAGAGAAAAAATACCTTCTTATCAAGCCTGAATAGAAAGGTTGGGGAACCTCTATAAGGTGGAAGCGGGGCTGCGGCGGCGGCCCCGTTTTCTGCTGAAAAACTGCAAACAAAAAGATGACAGTGAGAACCGTCCCCACTGTCATCTCTACCTATTCCTTGACGCCTTGATCGCCTTATCCATCTTGCGGTCTGCATCGCGTTTTGCTTCTGCTTCCCGCTTGTCGTAATTCTTTTTACCTCTGCACAGTCCGAGCTCCACTTTGCATCTGCCGTTCTCATCGAGATAGACAGACAGCGGTATCAGGGTCAGGCCCTGCTGCGTTTTGACAGTGCCGTACAGCTTGCTGATCTCTTTCCTGTGCATAAGAAGAGTGCGCGGTCTAAGAGGGTCAACGTTGTATCGGTTGCCCTGCTCGTAAGGCGCTATATGCATGCCTGTCACGATGAGTTCGCCCTTGCTCGTTATCTTGGCATAACTCTCCTTGATGCTCACGCCGCCCTTGCGGATGGACTTGATCTCAGTCCCTGTCAGCACGATGCCCGCCTCATAACGCTCTTCAACGAAATAGTCGTGAAAGGCCTTCTTGTTATTTGCTACTACCTTTCTTCCTTTTCCCTTACTCATTTCCTCTGATTAATGATTATGCCTAAAATCTCTGAATCTTGTTGAACGGGAACAGCCTCAGGACTACTTTTCCCTGGATCTGATCAAAGGCCACTGTCCCGACCTCGGACCGTCTCGAATCTATGCTGCCTGCACGGTTGTCTCCCATCACGAAGTACTGCCCGTCAGGGACCGTGAAGGTCTCGCCTTCAGCCGGGATCTCGAAGGCCGGTGTGTAGCCGTCCTTGAGATAGTCCTCATGGTATGCCTCGCCGTTGATGTACAGCTGATCATTGATGATCGAGATATCGTCTCCCGGCAGACCTATGACTCTCTTGATCAGAAGCTTGTCCTTGCCGGTGTTTTCATCCGGCATGGTGCTCTGGAATATGATTATGTCCCCGCGCTCCGGAGTATTGCTGCGGTATGCCTGCTTGTACATGATCATATAGTCGTTCTCATGAAGGGTGTCCTCCATAGATGACTGCTTGACTATCGTCGGTCTGATGAAGAACAGAACGATAGCAGCAAGAATGACCGCTATGACAACATCGATAAGCAGACTTTTAAGAAAGCTGCCTGCTGTCTCACCGGCATCCGGCTTCACATCTGATGCTTCAGGTTCAGTTGTATTCAGATTCTCTTCGCTGTAATTATCCAATGTGGTCTCCTGTGATTCTCTCAAATGCAGGCGGAAGAGGTGCTGTAAAGCTCTTCCCTGCGAGGTATTCTATCTCTTCCGGCAGACCGTTCTCCGCAAAGCTGATCCTCTGTGCGTGGAGCAGCTGAGTTGTGATGCGGTATCTGCGGGCAAAATATTCATTTATATTGTCGACATCCTTCCGCGATGCCGGAACGGTTCCGGACCCGCGAACTGAGTCTTCGTTCATTGCGTGGGCGTACTTGACATCTCCTGCAAGAGGATGTCCGATAGCGGCAAGGTGAGCTCTTATCTGATGAGATCTGCCGGTCACCAGCCTTATATCCGTGAGGGTGACCTCTGATGCACCGCTGATCATGAAGTGCCTCCGCGGCATGACTTCAGTTATGACTTCACGTGCCTTCGCGGAAGATTCCGTGAGGCCTGCGCGCCCGGGTACTATGCTGACCCTGTTGGCATTCTCGTCCTTGGTCAGGCTGCCGGTCAGCGTGAGCTCCTTATCTATGACTCCGCATGCAACAGTCAGGTAATACTTGTCTGTCAGGTCCTCTCTGATGGCTTCATTCAGGGCCTTGAGGGCTGCCGAAGTCTTGCCGAACAGGACCAGTCCTGTCGTGTTCCTGTCGAGCCTGTTGGCCGGAGCAGGTGAAAAGACCTTCTCGGAACGCGGATCATACTCGCCTTTTTCGATCAGATAGTCCTTGACCTGGTTGGCCAGGTGGTTCTTCTTCTCATGGCTGTCGCCATGGGTAAGGAGTCCGTACGGCTTGCTGACGATCAGCACCTTGTCATCCTCGTATATGATGCGGAACTGACGCTTTGCCTTGTCGGAAGATGAAGCGGCGCGCGTTTTGCCTGAACCGGCTCTTCCTGCTGAGCCTTCGCCCGTAAGAGAGGCGAGGACCTCATCGGATATGTACAGCGTCAGGACTTCTCCTTCGTTCAGCATATAGGACTCATTGCGGCGTCTGCCGTCCACCTTGACGTCTTTGCGGATGAGCTTGTATATCTCACCGAGAGACGCGTTCCGGAGATATTTTCTCAGAAACCGGTCGAGACGTCTTCCTGCGTCGTTGGCTGTAATGGTGATGTCGCGCATGTATGCTCCTTTCCGTACAACGTAGCAATTCTACCACAGATACGCCGTTTGCCACAAGACAGACTCATTGCAAACAGTAGGGATAAAGCATATAATTACAATGTATGCGGACTGACGGCAGAGACCGGCACAAGACGGCCGGATCTGCGGAAATGTGAGAGTGGCAAATCACTTTCGGTCCGGGACTGATTGCCAGGAAACGAGGAGCAAAATGAGGCATATCAAGAATTTTCTGCACAACATCAACGACGTTGTCCTTGCCATTGTCATAGTTGCACTGGCTGCGGGCATCATCTACTGGCGTATGCAGATCATACTGGATTATCCTAAGCAGCTTGCGGAGCAGCAGGCTGTGTATAATGAGGAGCAGGCTGCAGAGGCGGAGGCCGGTGCTGAAGCAGAAGCGGCTGAGGAGGCTGCCCCAGAGGAAAAGGCGGAAGAAGCGCCTGCAGAAGATAATGCGGAAGGCTCATCCGCGGAAGAAGCGCCTGCAGAGGACGCAGCAGAACAGCCGTAAGGCTAGAAAGGACCATCCCCCGGTATACTGAAATGAAAAACTTTTCAAGACTTAATGACTACAACCTGACGATGCTGACTGATTTCTATGAGATCACGATGGCCAATGGTTATTTTAATTCCGACATGCGCGATGCAGAGGCCTGCTTCGATGTATTCTTCAGAAGAGTGCCTGACGGCGGAGGTTTTGCCATCATGGCAGGCCTTGAGCAGATCATCGCTTACATGAAGAGACTCAAGTTCACCGATGCAGATATAGAATACCTCAGGACCAAGAACTGCTTCTCAGAAGAGTTCCTGGACTATCTGCTGGATTTCAAATTCAGCTGTGATGTATGGTCGGTACCTGAAGGCTATCCGATATTCCCGCATGAACCTGTAATGATCGTCAAGGGACCGCTGATCCAGGCGCAGTTCGTTGAGACATTCATCCTCATGCAGTTTAACCACCAGAGCCTGATTGCTACCAAGGCCAACAGGATCGTAAGATCAGCTCTCGGCCGTCCGGTAATGGAGTTCGGTACAAGAAGAGCTCACGGTGCGGACGCTGCTGTATACGGAGCCAGAGCTTCATACATCGCAGGATGCGCAGGAACAGCATGCACCATCGCCGACAGAAACCACGACACTCCGGCTCTCGGAACAATGGCGCACAGCTGGGTCCAGAGTTTTGACTCCGAATACGAAGCGTTCAGAAAATACACCGAGCTGTATCCGCAGAATGCGACTCTCCTGATAGATACATACAACGTACTCAAGTCCGGCCTTCCTAATGCCATCAAGGTGTTCAAGGAACTCAAGCCGAAGAGCATGGGCATCCGTATCGATTCCGGAGATATCACTTACCTCACAAGAGAGTGCCGCAGGATCCTTGATGAAGAGGGCCTGCAGGACTGCAAGATAGTCATCAGCAACTCCCTCGATGAGTACATCATCAGAGACGTCATCCTTGAGGGCGCGCAGATCGATTCCTTCGGCGTAGGCGAGAGACTGATCACTGCAAGATCGGAACCTGTTTTCGGCGGAGTATACAAGCTCTCCGGCATCATGAAGGACGGCGAGATGGTCCCTAAGATGAAGATCTCTGAAAACGTTGAGAAGATCACCAACCCTGGATTCAAGAAGGTCGTAAGATTCTTCGAGAAGGAGACGGGCAAAGCGCTTGCAGACGTTATCATGCTGCGCGATGAACCGATGCCTGACGGCAAGCCGTACGAGATCTTCGATCCGAACGCTGTATGGAAGCGCAAAGTCCTCGAGGACTACGAGGCTATCGAGCTTCTCGTTCCTATCTTCGAGAAGGGCGAGCTCGTATACGAGGAGCCTGATATCGACACTATCAAGAAGACCTGCGCTGAGCAGATCGACAAGCTGTGGGGATCACACCTCAGATTCGAGAACCCGCAGACATACTATGTCGACCTGTCCAAGCCGCTCTGGAACCTCAAGCACGATCTGCTGAACAAGTACGGAGCATCGAATCTTTGATAAGTAAATAATTAATCGGCGGAAGGCGTGACCTTCCGCCTTTTTTCGTTGAATTGTCAACCGGCATGAAGTAAAATTGTGGAGATTATGGGACGAAGAGAACCATGCAAATACTGAGCTTTAACAAGATTATTGTGCTGATAACAGGAAGGCGCATAATCGGGCAAAATGCATGTCAGATAAGAGAGGGAAATCATGCCTATCACACCAAGAGTTGAGAAAATAAGACAGAACTACGTTAACACCAAGCCGCACATCTCATATGAGCGTGCATGGAGCTATACCAAGTCCTTCCAGAGGACTGAAGGGCAGCCGCACATCCTGAGAGTAGCGCAGGCTTTCAATGATACATGCCATGAGCTCTCGGTCAACATCTGGGAGGGTGAGCTTATCGTAGGAACGAGCGGTGAGTACCGCAAGTGCGCGATCCTTACTCCTGAATTCGGATGGCTCTGGATCAACGATGAGATCGATACCTTCCCTGAGAGGGGGCAGGATCCTTATGATGTGACACCTGAGCAGACTGAGTTCATCAGAAAGAACATCTTCCCTTACTGGAAGGGCAAGTCTATTGAGGAGGCATTCCTGGCAAGGACTTCCGAGGCAACAAAGAAGATCGGCGTGGACACCGGATTCCTCGATACTGACTCCAAGTGGCGCAACGGAATCGGCGAGATTTCGGCAGACTATATAGACGTCCTTCTGCCTAAGGGGTACGGCGGGATCAAAGCTGAGGCTGAGGCCTACATGGCAGAGCTCGACGAAGCGATCCCTGCAGAGAAGGAAAAGATCAACTTCTACAAGTCGATGGTGCTGATAGCTGATGCGATGATCACACTCGGAAGACGTTATTCTGCAAAGGCTGCAGAGATGGCGGCTGAGGAGACTGACCCTGTAAGGAAGAAAGAGCTCGAGGAGATCGCTGACGTATGCTCAAGGATCCCTGAGCAGCCGCCTAAGTCATTCAGAGAAGCTGTTCAGTTCGTATGGTTCGTCCAGCTCGGAGGCATCATCGCTGAGAATCCTCTTGCATGGAACCCGGGCAGATTCGACCAGTATATGTATCCGTATTACAAGGCGGACAAAGAAGCAGGCCTCATAGATTACGACGCAGCTCTCGAGCTCGTTGAGTGCCTGTGGCTCAAGTACAGCGAATGGGCATGGACCATATCAAAGAACACGGCCAGCTTCTTCGCGGGCTATACCAACTTCGAGAACCTCACGGTAGGCGGAACGAAGGTCGACGGATCCGATGCCACCAACGAAGTATCCTTCATGGCGATCCAGGCGACAAGAGAGTGCATGACCCACCAGCCTACACTCAGCTGCAGGATCCATCCGGACTGCCCGCCTGAATTCATGGAGGCAGTTACCGAACTCGTATCCACAGGATGCGGATTCCCGGCTATCCACGGCGACCGCACCGGATACCAGATGCTTTCCAACCTCGGATATGAACCGAAGGATGCAAGAGACTGGAACAACTGCGGATGCGTAGTTCCTCACTCACGCAAAACCTTCGAGTGGACTTCGGCGGCAAGCATCAGTTTTGCGGCGGCTCTCGAATTCGCACTTAACAGAGGCTGCAGCCGTCTGAGCGGAGAGCAGGTATCTCTCCCTGAGAAGGATCCGAAGACCTTTGAGTCGATGGATGAGATCCTCGAAGCATGGAAGAAGCAGTTCAGATATCTCGTAAGGCACGGTGTCATCAGCCTGTGCACTGCCCAGCAGATCCATAGGGAGATCGGACACAGACCGTTCATGTCGGCATGCAACGAGTACTGCATGAAGAACGGAAAGGACCTCGTAGACGGCGGAGCCAAGTACAACATCGGTCCGGTATTCACAGGTGTCGGCCTCTCGGTAACAGCCAACTCGCTCGCAGTCATTCAGAAGCTCGTCTTCGAGGAAAAGAAGTGCACTTTGGCAGACATCATCGATGCGATCGACAATAACTGGGAAGGCTATGAGGACCTCAGAGAGCTTGCACTCGCATGCCCTAAGTACGGCAACGACATCGACTATGTCGACTCGATCGCAAGAGACCTCGCAGACTTCTTCTACGATGAAGTTACTAAATATGACGATATATACGGAAACCACTTCGTGACAGCCTTCATGGGCATCTCGAACTACCTGCCTACGGGCAAAGTCCTCGGAGCCACACCTGAAGGCCGCCATGCGAAGGATCCGATCAATGAAGGAGTATCACCGTACACCGGAAGTGACAAGTCGACATGCCTTGCCGCACTGAGAAGTGCAGCCAAGGTAAAGCACGACATCCACAGCGGAGGAACACTTCTCAACCTCAGACTGAACCACGACCTCGTGGCCACGAAGAGAGGAAGAGCGAACCTCGGAGCCATGCTGCAGAGCTATTTTGCCCTCGGCGGATTCCACGTTCAGTTCAACACGATATCCAACGAAGTTCTCAGGGATGCACAGGCGCATCCTGAGAAGTACAGGAGCCTGCTGGTGAGAGTCGCAGGATACAGCGCACAGTTCACCAACCTGTCGAAGGAGATGCAGGATTCCATCATGGCGAGAAACGCACACACAGAATTATAATCAGATCAGAAGGAGAGAACGGCATGGGAGCAAAGGGTTATATAATGCAGGTCCAGCCGTTCTCTGTTAATGACGGGGACGGCATCAGGTCAACGATATTCATGGCGGGCTGCCCGCTCAGATGCAGATGGTGCTCCAATCCTGAAGGCTTTACCGCGACGCCGAAAACCGGCTGGTATGAGAGGAAATGTATCGGCTGCGGTGCCTGTGCGGAAGCCTGTCCGCAGGGTATCGGGATCAATTTGAATGCTGAGCGGGAAAGGTGCATCGCGTGCGGAAAGTGCGCCGGTGTATGCCCGGCGGATGCAAGGGCCCGTATGGTCACTCTGACAGATGCTGACGACGTGCTCAAGGAGATCCAGAAGCACAGACTTTTCTATTCATATAGCGGCGGAGGCATCACGTTCTCGGGAGGAGAAGCCACATCACAGACTGAGTTCCTCGACTGCATGAGTAGGGAGATCTATGACATGGGCTACAGCATGGACATAGAGACGTGCGGTATGTTCGACTGGAACAGGGTCTCTCACATCCTGGCGCGCATGGATCTCATATTCATGGATCTCAAGATATTCGATTCTGAGAAGCATAAGGAATACACAGGAGTTTCCAACGAAAGGATACTTGAAAATATCACAAATCTGGCGGTTTTCGGTCAGCAGGACACAGACATATTCGAAATTGCCGATGCAGAGGGAAGGACAGGAAATGACGGACACGGACCTGAGATCGTGATCAGGATACCGGTCATAGGCGGCGTGAATGATGACGATGAAAACATCAGAGCATCTGCAGAGTACGTGCACAGACATCTGCCGCATGCCCGCATGGAGCTGCTGCCTTATCACAGATACGGGCAGATCAAATACGAGGCACTCGGCGTGCCGTATGATCATCCTGAATTCAGAACTCCTGACAAGGCTGAGATGGAAAGGCTGAGAGATATCGTCCGTTCAGAAGGGGTAGAAATCGCCGACTTCCGCTAACAAATACTAAACTGACAATTTACTTGACAAAAAACTGCAGTTGACTATAATAATGATTCTACAGAAAAACATCTGCAGTAACTCGTGGGGACGTACTGGTTTCGACAGGTGCGTGGAACGAGGATAAGCGAGCTGTGGTGGTGATCCACGTAAAAAGTACCCGTTAAAAAGAAACGCTAAAACAAACAACAATTTCGCACTGGCTGCATAGTTCAGCCCCGCGTGTCGGCCTGAGTTCGTCTGCAGGCACAGGATCCGGCATCATTTATGCAGAAAAACTCTTGCGTGACCGCCCGGCATCGTAAGAGTATCTACGGGATAGCATGATGTGAGTCTGCCGTGTGACGCTCATCATGTAAAATCAAATACCCGGCTGCGCTCGGAGAAAGTCTTCCGGAAATACTCTTGGACGTGGGTTCGACTCCCACCGTCTCCACCAGCTAGAAAGCCTGAAATTTCAATGGTTTCAGGCTTTTTTCGTGCTCAAAAACGGACCTGCGCAGACCATTTTCAGACCTACAAAATAGCACATGCTGGAGCCGAAAAACACTCATAATTCCCAAGTGCAAAGAAATCCGAAATTGGTGCTCTCGCGTATCGAACATATCTGCTTCGACGAGATCGGCATTTGTTTGACCTCTTCGAAATCTACCCACTCAAACCAGCCTGAATCACGCTCAAACCTACAAAAAACATACATCTGAACAAATACTTTTTTGCCAAAATCAGCCAAAAACAGCGGCATACTTGACAAGGACTCTCCGATCATACTCGTGGAGAGATACTTTTCAGCCGCCAAAAAACGCATAATTGTTGCATTCCTGGTTTTCATATAAACTGAAATCAAAAAGAGAACAAGGAGGTGCACCATGTTCAAGCCTAAATATAGATTCACCTACGATGAAATCAGGATCATCGTGATGGCACTTGTCGAACTCAAGAATCAGCTCATATCTGAAGGAAGATATACGGATGCAGTAGACGACCTGTTGATCAAATTTGTAGACTGACCGGTTTTCTTCTTCATGCTCTTACATACCCTGCTCAATTCCGGGCAGGGTCTTATTATGTGAAAATCCGGCGATCCGGTAGAAAGGAAACAAAATGGTAAGAGCAACAACACTGAAGAGAATCCCATCCTGATGTATAATAAGGATGCCTAATACATGTGCAGCAATCGACAAAATCGGGATTCGTGGAGTAGAACATGGATAAAAAAAGGGCTTTGTCTGACGCCATAACATTTATAACCCTGATGGGAATCGTAAGTCTGTTTTCGGACATGACTCATGAAGGCGCCAGAAGCATATTGGGCGAATATCTGAACCTCGCAGGGGCATCCGCTGCAACCATCGGATTTGTGT
>Ga0256404_1009083_pt1 | contig 14461 bp, 13 predicted proteins | sample RumenRJG_01DNA_FD_185990 | JGI IMG/M metagenome (GOLD analysis project Ga0256404, IMG submission 185990) | Bovine rumen microbial communities from Lethbridge, Alberta, Canada - RJG_01 | ecosystem: Host-associated > Mammals > Digestive system > Stomach > Rumen | place: Canada: Alberta | collected...
TGGCGGAAGGAGGACCGGAACTGGTCGACAAGATCACGAAGGAAGGCTTCGCCGCCTATGAAGGGGAGGCATGATGAAAGAGAACAAGACTTATGTCGAAGAAGGGGACCGCTCCTTCTACGACTTTCGATATGAAGATAAGGACAGCTACAAGGTGGCCAGCGGCCTGACGCCGGACATCATCCGGCAGATCTCCCGTGAGAAGAAGGACCCGGACTGGATGCTGGAGTTCCGCCTGCGGTCACTGGATATTTTTGCCAAAACACCGATGCCCAATTGGGGCCCCTCCATTGAAGGCCTCAACATGGACAATATTGTCACCTATGTTCGTCCCAACACCGAGCGAATGCACACGGATTGGAATGATGTGCCGGAAGATATCAAGAACACTTTCGAGCGGCTGGGAATCCCCCAGTCCGAGCGGGAGTCCCTTGCAGGCGTCGGCGCCCAGTATGACTCTGAGCTTGTCTATCACAACGTCCGCAAGGAAGTCGCCGAGCAGGGCGTCATCTACACGGATCTCGAGAGCGCGCTGCGCGGGGAATACGCGGACATGATCCGCTCCCACTTCATGAAGCTGGTGCCGCCCGAGGACCACAAATTCGCGGCTCTGCACGGCGCGGTATGGTCCGGCGGATCCTTTGTCTATGTGCCTCCGGGCGCAGATGTCGAGATACCGCTGCAGTCCTACTTCCGCCTCAACGCACCCGGCGCAGGCCAGTTCGAGCACACGCTGATCATCGTCGACAAGGGCGCGAAGCTCCACTTTATCGAGGGCTGCTCAGCCCCTAAATACAATGTGGCCAATCTCCATGCGGGCTGTGTGGAACTGTTCGTCGGCGAAGACGCGACGCTCCGCTACTCCACCATCGAGAACTGGTCCAAGAACATGTACAACCTCAACACCAAGCGCGCCAAAGTAGAGAAAGGCGGCAAGATCGAATGGGTCTCGGGCTCCTTCGGATCCCACGTCTCCTACCTCTATCCCATGAGCGTACTGGCCGGAAAAGGGGCGCGCTGCGAATTTACAGGCGTGACTTTTGCCGGAGCAGGTCAAAATCTTGACACCGGCTGCAAAGTCGTCCACAACGCGCCGGACACAAGCAGTTATGTAAACACCCGCTCGATCTCTAAGAGCGGCGGGATCAGCACTTTCCGAAGCGCCGTAGTCGTGAACAGCAAGGCGCACGGGAGCAAGTCCTCCGTGTCCTGCGAGTCGCTGATGCTGGATTCCGAGTCCCGCTCAGATACGATCCCGGCTATGGACATCCGCACCAATAAAGCCGACGTCGGCCATGAGGCCAAGATCGGGCGCATCTCGGATGAGGCCGTCTTCTACCTGATGAGCAGAGGACTCTCTGAAGAGGAGGCCAAGGCGCTGATCGTCAGCGGTTTTGCTGAGAATGTCTCCAAGGAGCTGCCTCTGGAGTACGCCGTGGAGATGAACAACCTGATCCGCATTGAAATGAAGGGAGCGATCGGCTGATGGAAATCACAGTAAATAAGCCGCTGGCAGAGACCTTCGGCTGGCTGCAGACAGGCGCTAAGCGCATTGACCTGCAGGACAAAATACAGAATATAAGTTACGTCCTGGGTCCCGGCGAGAGCCGCGTTCTCTTTCTGGAAGATCCGGGCGCTTCAGAATATGAGATCACCCTCGGAGAGGGCGCCCGTCTGGACATGGTCCAGCTCCGGGAGGCATCCGGGAAAGATCTGTCCTACAACAATGTCCGAGTGACATGCGGGGATAAGGCATATTTTGGCTGGTACAGAGTTGTACTGGGAGGCGCGGAGAGCTACGACAACTGCTCTGTAAATCTTGCAGGAAGAGAAAGCTCCTTCGCAGCCAATGTCTGCTACCGCCTTGACGGCACAGAGAAGTATGACCTGAACTGCGAGGCCATCCACACCGGAAAGCGCACGGAAAGCGCGATCTCGGCATCCGGAGTCCTCGCGGACAAGGCTTCCAAGCTCATGCGCGGAACCATCGATTTCCGCACGGGCTGCTCCGGCTCTGTAGGAAACGAGACCGAAGACGTCCTTCTCCTGAGCGAAGAGGTGCGCAATCAGAGTGTCCCCGTAATCCTCTGCAGCGAGGAAGATGTGGTCGGAAATCACGGCGCCTCCATCGGCAGACCGGATGAAGACATGCTCTTCTACATGGAGACCAGAGGAGTCGACGAGGAGACCGCCTGTGAGATGCTGGCACGGGCCAAGATCGATTCAGTGATCCGCAAGATCCCGGATGCCTCGATTCAGGAGAAGATCCGGGCAAGAGTACAGAGAGGAGAATGACCATGGCAGACTTGAATATCCGGGAAGATTTCCCTATTTTCAGAGACAACCCCTCTCTGGTCTATCTGGACAACGCCGCGACGACCCAGAAGCCTTCCAGTGTTATCGAGTCAGTCCGTCACTTTTATGAGTGCGACAACGCCAATCCGCTGCGCGGGCTCTATGACCTCGCCCAGCGGGCGACGGCGGTCTATGAGGAGTCGAGGGAAGCTGTGGCAGGGTTTATCGGAGCGGCAAGCCCGGAGGAGATCGTTTTCACCAGGAATGCCTCGGAGAGTCTGAACCTGGCGGCTTACAGTTACGGCACCTTCCTGCAAGAGGGCGATGAGATCCTGATCAGTGTCATGGAACATCACAGCAATCTCATCCCCTGGCAGCAGCTGGCGGCCAGAAGCGGTGCTGTCCTCAAGTTTATCGAGTGCGGCGCCGACGGCCGGATCACGGAAGAAGCATTCCGCGCTGCCCTTTCTTCCCGGACGAAGATCGTATCCATGACTCAGATCTCCAACGTTCTGGGCTCCCGAAATGCCATCAAGACCTTTGTCCGTCTGGCTCATGAAGCGGGCGCGGTCTTTGTCTGCGACGGAGCCCAGAGCGTCCCCCATATCCCGGTGGATGTTCAGGATCTGGATGTCGACTTCCTCGCCTTTTCCGGCCACAAGATGCTGGCGCCCATGGGCATCGGCGTGTTGTACGGCAAAAAAGCGCTGCTCGAAAAAATGCCGCCGTTTTTGACCGGCGGCGAGATGATCGAATATGTGACCCGGGAGGGTGCGACCTGGGCGGAACTGCCTCACAAATTTGAGGCGGGAACTGTCAACGCCGCCGGAGCTGTCGGGCTGAAGGCAGCTATCGAATACTATCGGAAAATTGGATTTGACGCCATTCAGAAGCGGGAGGAAGAATTGAGCGAGCTGGCTTTTGACGCCCTCTCCAAGATCCCCCATCTGCATATCATGGGAGGCTCCACGGCAAAAGAGCACAACGGCATCTTCTCTTTCTCCCTCGACGGCGTGCATCCCCACGATATTGCGGAGATCCTGAACGCTGACGGCGTATGCATCCGGGCGGGCCACCACTGCGCGCAGGTCCTGATGCAGCACATGCATGTGCCGTCCACAGTGCGGGCGAGCATCGCCTTCTACAACCGCGATGAGGACATCCTGCGTCTGGCGCAGAGCCTTAGTACCGTGAGAAGGAGGATGGGCTATGTCGAATAGTTTCTATCGGGAGATCATAAATGAACACAACCTGCGGCCGATCCACAAGCACATTCTTCCCCGCGCGGGTCTCTCCCACCGCGGGATCAACCCCAGCTGCGGAGATGACATCACTTTGCAGCTGACCATCGAAGACGGTGTGATCGCGGAAGGCGCCTACGTCGGAGACGGCTGCGCCATCTCTCAGGCATCCGCCGATATGATGCTGGACCTGATCATAGGCCGCACGCCGGAAGAAGCCCTTCATCTCACCGATATTTTCCTGCGAATGATCAAAGGAAGTGTCACGGACGAAGAGGTGGAAGAACTGGAGGAGGCGGGAAGCCTGCAGGATATCTCGCACATGCCTGCCCGAGTCAAGTGTGCTGTGCTGGCGTGGCATACTCTTGAGAAAATATTAGAAGCGGAAGTCCTGTAACGGTCTTCCGCTTTTCTTATCATGTTGATTATTAAAATGCTTTGTAATTAATATCATACCGCATATAGTTGTGTTATGATATTGTATCTGTAAATTCAAATTCAGAAAAAGGAAGTCTGAACTCATGAAAGCTTTGATTGCAATGAGCGGCGGCGTCGACAGCAGCGTGGCGGCTCAGATCATGGCGTCGCGCGGCTGCGAGTGCGTCGGCTGCACGATGCGCCTGTATGAAAATGATGTTATAGGCCGGGACCTTCTGGACACCTGCTGCTCCCTCGAGAACACGCAGGACGCGCGCAGCGTCACCGAGAAGATCGGCATCCCTTACCATATCGTCCACTATGAGAATCTGTTCACGAAGGAAGTCATAGAGCCTTTTATTGACGAGTACCTGCACGGCCGCACGCCCAATCCCTGCATCGAGTGCAACCGCTGCCTCAAGTTTGAGCATCTCTTCTCTAAAATGAAGAAACTGGGCTGCGACGTCCTGGCGACCGGCCACTACGCGCGGACAAAATATGATCCCGAGCGGGGCCGCTACCTCCTTCTGAAGGCGCTCGACCCGGCCAAGGATCAGAGTTACGTCCTCTATGTTTTGACACAGGACCAGCTTGCTCACGTTCAGTTTCCGCTCGGCGATCAGGACAAGAATACGACCAGAGAGATCGCTGCCGAGAGCGGCTTTAAGAATGCCCAGAAGCATGACAGCCAGGATATCTGTTTCGTTCCTGACGGCGACTACGCGGGCTTCATCGAGCGCTACAGCGGCGTGAAATGCCCGCCCGGCGATTTTGTGGACACGCAGGGCAATGTACTGGGGCGCCACAAGGGGATCATCCACTACACACTCGGCCAGCGCCGGGGGCTGGGAATTCCAGCAGCGCACCGCTGCTATGTCACGAAGATCGATCCCGAGACCAACACCGTCACACTCGGCACTAATGACGACCTGATGAAGCGGACCCTCTTTGCAAACAGGGTCAATCTGATCACCGTGGACCGCATCGACAGTCCTCTTCGCTGCAGCGCCAAGATACGCTATCGCCACAAAGAGCAGCCCTGCACCGTCACACAGCCCGAAGACGACCTTCTCAAGGTCGAGTTTGATGAGCCTCAGCGCGCCATCACGCCCGGGCAGTCCGTCGTCCTCTATGACGGAGATGTAGTGATCGGGGGAGGAGTGATCAAGTGAAAAAAGACCGCCGGCCAAGCCGGTGGTCTTTTTTTAATGTTTTTATTCATCGATCCCACTCACAGATATACGTATAGAGATGTCTCTCGGCGCATACCAGCATTTCAATATCTCTTCTCACCGCCCTCAGCAGCAATTCGGGCTCCATTCCGTAATTGCCTTCCATACACTTCAGCAGTCTGTCCTCTCCGTACAGTTCAATATCATGGTTGACTGCCTCTGTCACGCCGTCTGTGTAGAGAAACAGCACGTCTCCCGGCGAGAGGTAAATCTCATTGTTGCTGTAGCGGACCTCTGCAAGGCCTCCGAGAACGAGGCCGCGGCGGTATTTTTTGTAATCCATGTACATGAACGGCTCCCCGTCCTTCTTCAGGAGCGGCGGGTTGTGCGCGGCGTTGGCGAATTCGAGCCTGCCGTTCTGCAGGTCAAGTATTCCGAGCCATGCTGTGACGAACATTCCTTTCTCGTTGTTCTCGCACAGCTGCACATTGGCAAGACGGAGAGCTTCAGCGGGGCTCCTGCCGCCGAGAAGGTGTTGCCATCCGCTGTCTGATCATCCGGTGCACATTTTTTCTCTTCTAAAATATAGCACAGATAGGGCACACGCAGGTCTTACTATTTACACGTTTTTCCGGTTTCCATTTCGTCTCCGGAATATCCATATGGAAATATTTGTATTGATTATTTGCTGTTTTATTGTCATAATTTTACTATATCAATCAAAAGGAGGCTTTGGAAATGACAATTGAAGAATTAAAAGACAAGAAGACCACTCTCGGCCTCACAAACGAAATGATCGCGTCCGCAGCCGGCATTCCCCTCAGTACAGTCCAGAAGATCATGAGCGGCGCCACCAAGGCGCCGAGAAAGTCTACTCTGGTGGCGATCGAGACTGTGCTCTCCACCGAGGAGCACCGCAGAAGGGATATGGCAGGAGTAAATCCTGATATGAGCAGGAAGAACGCCTATGAGGACCTGCCCGAGACATATGGTATGGTAATGGATCCCGCTGCCGGCTATAAGCGATCACCTGAAGTGGAGAAGAAAGACGGCGAATACACCTTGGACGACTATTATGCCCTCCCTGATGAACGCCGCGTAGAACTGATCGACGGCGTGTTCTACGACATGTCCACGCCGGCCGTCATTCATCAGAAAATTCTGGGAGAACTGTTCATACTGTTCCGGGAGTGCATGGACGCTCATGAAGGTGCATGCGAAGTTTATCTGTCACCTTGTGACGTCAGACTTGATATGGACAACAAGACTATGGTGCAGCCGGATCTGCTTGTGATCTGCAAGGCATATGATCTCGGCGCGAAACGCTTTGAAGGCGCTCCGGATCTGGCGCTGGAGATCCTCTCCCCTTCAACCCGCTCCAAGGATATGCTTCTCAAACTGTACAAATATCAGAATGCGGGCGTGAAGGAATACTGGATCGTAGATCCGGATCATGAAACAGTTATGGTCTATGATTTCCGCGATGACAATTTCTATCCCGAGAAATATGATTTTGACAGTGTCATCCCGATCCATATATCAGACGGGCAGTGTTCCATTGATTTCTACAGAGTCAACCGGGCACTCAAGAAAGTCCGGTCCGCAAATCCAACGCAATAAAAAAGAGGCGTGCAATACAAACGTATGACACGCCCCTTTCATATACTGCCTTATTCCACAGAATCGATCAGCTCGATCGAGTGCTCCATGTTCAGCTTCATGCACATATCAATGAACTTGTCCAGCGGGACGTCGTTGATCTGTTTGTTGGAGCCGCGCATGTTGATGGAAACTGTTCCATTCTCAGCTTCCTTGTCGCCCAGAACCAGAATGTAGGGATCCTTGTAGTTCTTGAACTTCTTGATCTTCTGCTTCATGTTGTTGTCGGAGTAGTCGGCCTCAACACGGATGCGCAGCGCTTTCAGTCTCTGCACGACCTTCTTCGCATAGTCATTGTGCTCGGTGCGGATCGGAACTACAGCGACCTGATAAGGGGACATCCAGAAGGGGAATACGCCCTTGAAGTTCTCGATGATGATACCGAGGAAGCGCTCGATGGATCCGAAGATCGCGCGGTGAATGACGACCGGAACCTTCTCAGAGCCATCCTGTGCGGTGTACTTGAGATCAAAGTTCCTGGGCAGCTGGAAGTCGAGCTGGATTGTGCCGCACTGCCACTCTCTTCCGAGAGCGTCCTTGATCTGCAGGTCGATCTTGGGACCGTAGAAAGCGCCGTCGCCTTCGTTGATCTCGTAACCGCCCTCGCCGTATTTTTTGTCAAGGATCTTCTTCAAAACCGCTTCCGCGTCGTTCCAGAGCTCGATGTCGCCCATGAAGTCCTCGGGTCTTGTGGAGAACTCCGCTCTGTAGGTGATGCCGAAGGTCTTGTAGATCTCGTCCGCGATGCTGAGGATATCGTCGATCTCAGCCTCGATCATGTCCTCTGTGACAAAGGTGTGATCGTCGTCCTGACGGAATTCCTGCACTCTGAGAAGTCCGTTCAGCTGACCGGTCTTCTCCTTTCTGTGGAGCACGTCATACTCGGAATAGCGGATCGGCAGTTCCTTGTAGGAGCGGGGCTTTCTGCCGAACTCCATCATCGCGTTGGGGCAGTTCATGGGCTTGGCAGCCATGGTGTCCACAGACTCGACGGTATATTTCTCATCCTCGTCCTTGCCGGGGATGATGAACATGTTGTTAACATAGTGTGCCCAGTGACCGCTGATGATCCAGAGCTTATTATTGTTGATGACCGGTGCGGAGATCTCCTGATACTCATGCAGATCCTGCACGTCTCTGGAGTACTGCATCAGTGCCTGGTACAGCTTCCATCCGCGGGGCAGCCAGTAAGGCATACCCTGGGCAGTCTCATTGAACATGAACAGTTCCAGCTGCGGGCCGAGCTTCTTGTGGTCGCGCTCCATAGCTTCCTTGATCATCTTCAGGTGATCCTTGAGCTGCTTCTGATCCGGGAAAGCATACAGATAGACTCTCTGCATCTGGTCCCTGTGTTCGTCGCCTCTCCAGTAAGCGCCGGAAACAGACTTGACCTGGAACGCCACGTTCATCAGAAGCTGGGAATTGTCGATGTGGGGTCCGCGGCAGAGATCCACGAAATCCTCTCCGGTATAGTAGACCGTGATCTTCTCGTCGTCGGGAAGATCGGAAATAAGCTCTGTTTTGAACTTCTGATCCTTAAAGATCTCGAGCGCTCTCTCTTTGGAAACCTCTTCCACGGTCCAGGCTTCTCTTCTCTTTATGATCTCGCGCATCTTGTTCTCAATCGTCTTGAAATCCCCTTCCGTGATCGCGGCGGGCAGCACGAAGTCATAGTAGCAGCCGTCCGCAATCTGCGGACCAATTGCATACTGCACTTCTTTGCCATAGATCTCGATAACTGCCTTAGCCAGAATATGTGCTAATGAATGGCGGTAAACTTCCAGGAACTGTTCTTTTTCCATGATCTGAATCTCTCCTATGTCTGATGAATTGATCTCGAATACGATATTCGAATTATTATTATAGCATAGTTATTCTGTCCGCTCAAACTAAGCAGGCAAAATAACCGCAGAAAGCCTTGTCAACTCAGAAACTGGGATGAGCGCGCAGAAGTGCCAGAGTCTGCTCGAGCAGCTCCGGGCTGATGCCATTTACCAGAACGGCCTTCTTTATACCCGGCACGCGTTCCACCAGCTCTCTGTTGATCAGCTCCTCACTGGTCTGGTCTGCGGCAGCACATCCCGCGCAGCGCCCCATTAGGGTGAAGAACACGACGCCGCCTTCTACGCCCGCGACTTTCAGGTCCCCGCCGTGCGCGGCGAGAGCCGGGCGCACATATTTATATAATACTTCTTCCACTTCAGAAGCGATGTTTCTCTCCTCAGTTTCCATAGTAAGCTCCTTTAACAAAATCGTAGTAACGAATGATCGTCCCCACGGCTTCGCCGAAAGGGACGATCTTTTTACATGTCATTTATTAAGGCTGATGGGCAGACGTACAGTCTCCCGAACCAAACCTTAAATTATTTCTGATGCTCCAGAGCCAGAGTCTTGGTAGTAGCATCGCAGACTTCTGCAGGTCCATAGTACTGAATAGCACCGGGATAAAGGAAGCATGTCTCAACTGCCCATTTAGCTCTGTTGGCTTCGAAGAATTTGAAAGGTGCGCCGTCAAGCTCAACGAGTGCCTTTCTGATAACGGGCTTGTCCTCGCCGTTTCTGCGCTCGATGTTCATCATCTTGGTGATCGGCATGCCGCCTGCCACCCACTCTTCTGCCGGTGCAGAGAGGTTGGAAACCTTGGACAGATAGCCTGTAAAGCCATACTGGATCAGCATGAATGCATTGTAGCCAAGGGAGTAGCAATAGTCACTGTCGAAGTTTGAAGGGAATGCGCATCTTCCTTCATAACCGAAGAAGTGTGTCAGGGTTGAGAATTTGCCCTTGTATGTTCCTGCTGCCTTGCGCTCTGCCAGTTTGTTCTTAACCAGCTCCGCGAACAGTTTCTCGGACTCGATCAGGGAAACCTGTACGTTGCCGTGAGGGTCTCTCTCGAGGAAGAGCTGCTGCTGAATGCCCACAGGAAGGATTGCGAATACAGCCATGGACTCCTTAGTGAGGCCTTTCTCGATGAAGGCATACTTGTCTGCCCATGTGGGAAGCGCATTAAACTCTGCTGTCTTCTCACCGGCAAGAAGTTCATTGATCTCGGCGATCAGCTTGGAGAACTCAGGGACAAACTCAACGATTCCTTCCGGAATGATCGCGACGCCGAAGTTATCGCCTCTATTTCCACGAGCTTCAACTGAATCTGCGATCTGGTCAGCGATCTCGGAGAGAGACTGCTTCTTTGCTGCGACTTCCTCGCCGATCAGGCAGATGTTGGGCTGTGTCTGCAGTGCGCACTCCAGTGCGACGTGGGAGGCGCTACGGCCCATGACCTTGATGAAATGCCAGTACTTCTTGGCGGAATTGGCGTCGCGCTCGATATTACCGATCACTTCGCTGTAGGTCTTGGTAGCTGTATCGAAACCGAAGGAAGTCTCAATATCCTCGTTCTTGAGGTCGCCGTCGATGGTCTTGGGGCATCCGATGACCTGTACGCCGGTATTGTGAGCTGCCATATACTCAGCAAGGACTGCTGCGTTTGTGTTGGAATCGTCGCCGCCGATGATAACAATTGCGGTAAGGCCATGCTTCTTGGCAACTTCTACTACTACTTCAAACTGAGCCGTTGTCTCGAGTTTGGTTCTGCCGGAGCCGATGATATCGAAACCGCCGGTGTTTCTGTACTGGTCGATAAAGTCGTCAGTCATCTCGATATAGTCGTCGTCGATCAGTCCGCTCGGGCCGCCCTTGAAGCCGAGAAGAACGTTATCTTTATCGGTCGCTTTCAGCGCATCATAAAGACCGCAGATAACATTGTGTCCGCCGGGAGCCTGTCCACCGGAAAGGATCACGCCGACAACCTGCTTCTTAGGTGCTGATGTGTTTGCGCCCTTCTGGAAGGTAATCTCATTCTTGCCGTACGTATTAGGGAACAGGGCCTTGATCTTCTCCTGGTCCGCAACGCTCTCTGTAGGTGCGCCGTCTTTAACGCAGATCTCGGAAATGCCGTTTCTGAGCATTCCGGGAAGCTTGGGGTTGTAGCTGTATCTAGCTTTCTGAAGGTTTGAAATAGCCATGGCACTCATCTCCTTTTAAAAAAGTGCAGTCTTGTCATTACCCTTTTATAATAAGATATCTTGGACAGAATTTAAATCCTTTTTGGGAAGAAATGATTTTATCATTGTCTGATGCGCTCATACTCAGAACCGGTGGCTGCCGCCCCCTCCGGAAGCGCCGCCTCCGCCGCCGTGAGATCCGCCCCCTCCGCCGGACGATCCGCCTCCGCCGCTGCTCTCAAGCATTGCCTCTATGATGAACCGCGCAATAACCGTACAAATAGCCGTAAACGAGAGCGTTTTCACGGTATTCGTCGTGCTCCATCTTCCTGCCTTCACCCTGGGTACACAGCCTTCGTCTCCGCTTACCTTCGCCCGCCCGGCACGCCTTTTTGCAGCCTGCGCGCTGATGATCCCGTAGTTGATCAGCACCGCCAGGATCAGTGCCAGAAGAGCGTTGTTTATGTACTTCATCGGCCGCGCGATACGCCCGCCTTCCAACAGAGTCCGGACCTGCCTGAATGCGCTCTCCGCGCATCCGTAATAGTCGCCTTCGGAAGCGTAAGCGTAAATATTGTCCGTAATGACATATCCTTCTTCGCGTCCGACCGCCTCGTAGTTGCTGCCAGCCGAATACAGAGCGATCATTCTCTGTCCCATATCGATCATCAGAGTCGTCCCGCTCCGGTTGCCAAAATATCCGTAGTACCAGTTTTTGGCATAGTCAAGCGTCTCATTATATTCAGTCTGGCTGCATGATACAAACACTGCGTTGCCATAGCGCGTCAGATCCTGCATCTGCGTCAAAAGCCTGCTCTCTTCCTCTTCCGTCAAAAGATCTTCCTGATCGTTAATCACGACACAGTACCCGGTCTCGTCATTTGTATAGAGAACTCCGTCCGGTGCGCCGTCTGCTTTTGCGCCAAACGGCATCAGAAGCTGCATAGCCAGCGCGCCTGCCACAAGGATCAGCAGGCCGCTCATGATGCCGGATTTACCGGATCCGCCATCGCCGCCGCTACCGCTCTTTCCTTCATCGTCCGGCACCCTGCCTTCTTTAAACAGAAGCGGAAGCGGTCTGGTGGAAAGCAAGTTGTACTGATGTACCAGCCTGGTCAGCGCGATGACGATAATGAAGAGGACCGCTGCCGTCCCGCCGTAATACCAGAGATCAGATACCAAAGGCAGTATCCGCATGATCAGTCCCACCACAGCTGCCGCGATGAGCAGACCGGACCAGAACGTGACCTTTCCTTCCCCCTTTCTCTTGCAGTAGACCGCGCATCCCGCCGCCAGTATCAGGCCAAAGACCGGCGGTGCGAAGACTGCCGTCAGGATCAGTATCAAAAGATAGGGCCATATGGTAAATGCTTTGAAAATATAGTAGACCGCGTCTCTCCTGATCCTGACTCCGGAAGCAGCTTTGTTTTCCGGTTCTCCGAAGCGGTACCCGGCGTCGTCCAGATGCTTCTCTCTCCTCATGATCGAGAAATAACTCCCGGCGTACAGGAACGCCCCTGCCAGCGCCAGAAAGCAGGCTGTCAGGAGGCCGTTTTTGGGCTGCAGCGTTATGAACATGTTGAGCAGGACGAAGATCGGGAGCGCGGTCACAAGGCTTCCGATCCAGAAAGCCGGAAGACTGATCGGAATATCCGAGTAAACTTTGCCGCTCTTGCCGTTGACAGCCGCATAGGCTACCCGCTTTCCCCTGCGGAAGGACATAAACCAAACGGGAAGGAGCGCTATGCAGCTGGTGTCTTTTTTGACAGGGAGGTGGTCGGTCAGGGAGCTCCCGTCAGGGTAGTCCATCAGATCTGTCGACGCAAATGTATCTTTTTTATCCAATGCGTCAATGCTCTTCTGCGCGGCATACTCCAGGGCCTTCTTGTGATAAGTCTCTTCATCCACATCCGGGATGTTCGCGTATGCGCCCGCCAGGTAAACTGAGTCAAAATCCTGCGCCGCCTTAAAGTCAAAGGGTGCGATCTGTTCCGCCAAAGTATCGTCAAAAGCGGATGACGCGTCATAAGCAAGATCCTTGAAATCGGCGTCAACTTTGCAGTCGATCCGGCAGTCGCTGCTGCAGCGGTATGCGCCGTCCAACTCGGTTCTTTTGCCATAAATCGTCGTATTGCCGTCCAGGCTGAGATTAAAGATCCGATAAGGCACATACAGCGGCCTGAGCTTACCCTCGCCCGGGGCACCCCGAAACTCGCGGGGCGCGTAGAGCGTTCCCCTGGCAAGCTTGTTGAAAGTCTCAATACACTGGTTCTTAGTCACACTGAACGGAATGATCTTCTGCGGCGCGTCAATGCCCTCTACCCTCGACTGCAGCACATTGGAAGCGCCGCAGTAACTGCAGTAGGCTGTCGCGTCTACATCCGTCGTGTACATCTCCCCGCCGCACTGCGGACAGGTGAATACTTTGGCGTCGATCATCTCCTGCTCGCTCGCCATCTTCTGCCTGAGCCGTTTGTCAGCCGGTTCAAAGACAGAATGGCAGTACGCGCAGAATAGACGCCCTTTATCAATATCATATGTCAGGTTCGAGCCACATCCCGGACATGTCAGCATAGGAACCTCCTTTCTTGTCACTCCGTTTTTGTTGAAATCAGTCTCCGGCACTGATCGTTCTGGCGATCCGGCATATGTCTTTTAGTTTTTTCGCCTTCTCTCTTTTCTCAAACGACAGTTTTTCAATCTGACTGCTCAGCGCTTCCAGCGTGCCTTCATCATCTTTTTCAAGTTTTTCTGCCTCCAATCGGTCAATCTGAGCCTGAAGCAGCTTCGATTCCTTCTCTGTTTTGCGGCGCTCCCGGATGAGGGACTCAATTGTATCACCACTCATCTTCACCATTCTTTCCGCCGGGGAAATATCCCGGCTCTCCTTTCTTCGTTCGCAAATCCGTACAAATACTGTTCTGAACGCTCATATTATCTCATATTTGTCCGATTTACGTGATATCACTCTGTCGTTTTTAAGAAAAGATCCTGAATTCTATCACCTGCCATGACAGAGCCCTTAGAGATAACTCTAAGGGCTCTGCTGCAGTATTTCATCAAAGTGTTACTGGCCGTTGATGTCCGTATCGAAGAGGTAATACAGTTCCAGTTCGCCGTCATCCGTTACGTAAGGCATGACGTCGCCCACATAGCCGCCCTCGGGCGAGGGATACAGGCTGTATTCCACCGCTGCGTAAGGCTCATCCGGGATAGCCGGTTTGAATATTTGTGGGAGGGGTGTCACAGGCCCAGCTCGACCGCGCGGGGCGCGGCCTCGCTGTATGTTGCCGGGGTGAACAGCAGCAAAAGGATATCCGTAAGGCTGCATATGAAACAGTATGCCGCCTGGCTGATGCTCTTGACTGCACACCGGAGGATGTGGTCAACATATATTACAAGAACGAAGCAATTTGGCCAATAATTTATCGTAAAATATTGCTTAAAATTCATCGTAATGCTACGATTATAAAAAAGCACGATCAGGGAGGTTAACTTATGGCTACAATAAATCCGGTATCAGATCTCCGTAATTATAATACAGTGTTGGAAAAGGTCTCTTATGGATCGCCCGTTTATCTTACTGTAAACGGAAGAGGCAAATACACAATCCGCGATATTGCCGAAGATGATGAATTTGAGAAGACAAAGGCGATGCTGCGTCTTATGTGCG
>Ga0256404_1009085_pt1 | contig 14455 bp, 10 predicted proteins | sample RumenRJG_01DNA_FD_185990 | JGI IMG/M metagenome (GOLD analysis project Ga0256404, IMG submission 185990) | Bovine rumen microbial communities from Lethbridge, Alberta, Canada - RJG_01 | ecosystem: Host-associated > Mammals > Digestive system > Stomach > Rumen | place: Canada: Alberta | collected...
TACCACAAAAGAATACATTAACAGAAAAGCAGATGCAAAAAATGGCTTAAATTTAGTACAAAAACACTTAATCGCCAAGGAAGTATCTAAATTACTTAAAGATGCTTCCGCTTTTTATGATTCAGAATTGCCAAGTTTAATTAAAACACAATCAGACTTTAAAAGACCTGAAAATGTAAAAGTATTCAAAACAGCAAAATTTGGTGATGTGGCCTTGATTGACAATAAATACCATCTTGTAAACCCATTAACAAAAACAGTAACAGCCGAATACATTGTTTTAGCAGCAGATGCTAATTTCGCTAAATTACACGAACTTATTGCTAAATACAGAGACGAAAAAGATGTAAAATTAACCGAATTAGACGGTCAAATGGTTTTAACAGGGGCTCCAGAAGTAATTAACGAACTTGAACACCTGATTAAAGACATTGGTTACTACTGTGAAGCCGTAGATGAATCAACTGGTGTAGATGGTGAAGTTCCAGAATATTCATTAAAAATCTTCACAAATACAACAGCAGCACCTGAATTTGATATTGAAAAGGCAGCGGCAAAACACGAACAAGTTGGTGAAGATTCTAAATTCTCCTACTGGTTACAATTAGAAGATAATTATGAAGATGATGGGTATTTAGATAGTAAAAATGTTGGTGACCACGTAGGTTTCTTCTATGTAACAGAAAAAGGAACTCAAGCACCAGCATTATTGGTTTCACAATTAGGTTTTTCTGGTGATGGTTTAACAGCACAACGAACCTATCCTATGAAGAGCAAGGAACCAGGAAAGACATATTTGTATGAAGAATATGGTTATACCGATGATGATTTTGCCGAAGTATATAATTTCTTAAATGATGGGTTAAAAAGTGTATCTCCTGAAATGAATAAGAAAAATTTAGATGGGTTGACCGTAGATAATATTGATGCCACAAACCCAAATTTGGAAAAAGACAATCCAATGTTAAATTCAGAATCCGCAAAGGAAGACGTTGTGGAAAAAACAACATCGGCTCAAGAAGATATTGATAAATCTGCTGAAGAAAAAATTGATTTTGAAAAAGAATTAATGGACGCTGGAGAATCTGAAGGTGCCAAAGATAAAGTTAATGAAACACAATTGGCAATGGGAAAAGAAGTAGAAAAAGAACATACAACCAACCCAGAAATTGCCGAAAAAATCACCAGAGACCACCTTGAAGAAATTCCTGATTATTACACTCACTTAAAAGAAATGGAAGATAATGCGAAGAAAAATGATGCAGTTAAATCTTCCTATGCCCCATTTATGACAGTGGATGCAACAATGAAAGAAGAAATTAAAATTTATTCTGGTGACCATTTTATTGGTACTTGTAAAACTATTCAAGCGGCATTTGAAAAGAGTTCTAACGAATTTGCATATGACGGGAATGAGGGTGCAAGAACTACACATAAAATCTATGAAGATGAAAAAATTACTATCACAGCAGAAGACCAAACAGATGAGTACTTTGTAACACTCTATGTAGGTGGTTTAGACCAATATCCAGTTCACGGTAAATCAATTAATAAAGAAAAATTAATGGCCGATGCTGATAAAGTAAATTTTGCCGAAACTGAAAGTGAAGAAAATCCTAGATTAAAAGAGTTTGGTGTAACACTTGCAATGTTGGCAAGAGCAGACGAAGAAGCAACAAAAGTATTAAAAGGCGGTACAGACCCAGAAGGAAAAGCAGAAGCACCTGTAGAAGCAGCAACAAAAACAGAAGTAACAAAAACAGCAGAAGATGTGGAAGACAATGTTTGGGTTGTTGAAAAAACAAGTGCACCTACAATTGATGACCAATTAACGTTAGATATTTTCTATGTTGTAAATAAAAACACACACGTAGTTGCTCACGATGCAGGTTTTGAACCTTTCCTTTTTCCAACACAGGAAGATGCACAGAAACACGCAGATAAATTAAATAGTCAAAAAGAAGCATCAGCAAAACCAGAAGTAAAAAAAGAAGCAGGTGAATCTTATGGTTGGGTAGTTAATTCCGAAGATGCCTGGAATAAACTTATGCTTTGGGAAGAAACCGTTGGTGCCGAACAAGCATTAAGAGATGTAGCAAAGGCAATGGGTGACGAAGAGTTATCAGAGTGTCTCGCTTATATTTTTAGAATGAATGATTTTAAAGAAGGTTGCTCTGATACTGATGATAGTGATGTAGAATCTGCTAAAAAAGAAAACATTGAAAAGAAAGCAGATGATGAACTTAAACAATTCGATATGAAACAAGAGTTAGATGGTCAGAAAGAGTTTGAAAAACAAGATGACTTTTCTCAAGTTTCAGTTCCAGAAGAAAAAGAAGATACATCAGAAGTAACAGAAACAATGGAAGCCAAACCAGAAGAAACAAAGGGTGAATCATTTTCAGCGTCAGAATTTGGAAATAATATGGCTTATATTCAAAAAAATAAACCAGAGGAATTTAAGTCAATTATGAACAATTTGAAACAACTGATGGTAGGCGACCAACAACCAATTTATGACTTTTTAGAGAACTGGGCTTCTCATAATTTCCAAGATTTTACAGCAATGACCAGAGAAGACCCTACTTATGCAAGACACTCACAATATCAAGAACAACTAAAAAATAATGTTCTTCCTAAATTAAAAGAAATGTCTGAATATAAACAGGCAATGGAAGAAAAAGTGTCTGCGGAAAAAGGTAATGTAGAGGCTTCTGTAAGAGAATATGATTCTTCTGACCCAGAAGATGCCGCTGTATACAACCATAATGGAGAAGACGAAGGGGAAGAGGATTAATGGAAGTAATTAAAGTAAAGACAATTCAAGAATTGCCAGATGCAGTAAGAGATGAGATTAGAAGGCTTTATCTCGAAGACGGGATGAGCCCAATTCTCATTATCAAACAAATCGAAAAGAATTTTGGATATGCTTTACCAGGTCTTCATACTTTAGTTCAATATATCAAAACATTGAAACCAGAGTTGTCAAAGGAACCAGAATTATCAGTAGAACTTCCAGACGACAATGAAGAACCAAAACCAACAGAATTAGCCCCATTTACAGGTAAGTCAACAACAATCGACATCTCATCAGTTAAATCTCAAAATGAAACACTTAAAGAATTATTAAAACATAAAATTGAATACTTACAAAATAAATCATTAAGTGAAGAGTTTGATAAAGATTCAGAACAGATTTTACAGAGATACATTGTTGAGTTCTCAAAATTAACACAGAACGAAGTCAAAATTAAAGACGAGTTCAAAGATTCAGATAAAGTAGCACTTACTGATGTAAAATACTATATCAACAAAATAATGTCCAGTGTTAGAATTTGTCTATCAAAACACTGCCCAAAAGAAGTTGATAGTATATTTAAAGATTTAAAAATACAATTAGATTATGCGCTCCGTGATATAGTGGACCCGCACATATATTCAAGTCAGGCCAGTATAGATTACGAGCAAAATTTAAAGGAAAAGGAAAATGAAAAATAAATTTGATGTAAGATACCAATTCACAAAAATTGCACGTGACTTATACAACGTGTATGATTCCACCACAAATACTGGTGCGTTTCTGAACACAAAAGACTTATGTGACGACTTAGTCCAAAAGCGTGGTGGTGTAGCCCTCACACAAGACATCTATGATATGCTTGAGGGTGCTGATAATGGCCACACATTTGGCATTACAGAAAGTGCTTTAGAAATCAATAAAGCAGCAAGCGCAGATGGTATTGAACCTTGGAAATTAGCAGAAGTAGATGGTAAAGAAGTGTTTGTTTCTGCTTCAACTGGTTTAGAAGTAGAAGATGATGATAAATTAACAAAAAAAGCATCATTAAATAAACCCGTACATACATATAAAGTAGCAATTCATACAGGTACATTAGCAAAAACCGCCAGAGCGCACGATATTCTAATTGGTGCTGGGTACACTGATGAAAATATGTACATCAATCCAGCAAACCCAGATACAGTAGTAGTAACTGTACAAGACGAACAAGGTCCATCACAAGTTCAAAAAGCAATGTGTGATAAAATGAACGACGGTTATGTAGATGTAACAGCAGATGACATTGAGTGCTGCCACGATTTCTGCCCTTGTGGTTGTGAGCCTTTTGACTACCCAGATATGAAAGCAGATGAGTTTGTGTTGATTATTCCTAACAACAAACCTATGTTCGCAACAAGTGCAGATTCATTAAGAGATTATGCTACAGCAAACAATTTTGATAATTTTAAAGTATGTGCTGCCGATGGTTCTTCAGTATATGATTCAGCAATGAGAGATGCTATTAAAGAAATTGATGAAGCAATGCCACAAAATCAAAAAACAGCAGAACAGACATACAAAATTCGCCTTAAAAAAGAGCACGAACAAGATGCCCCAGAATTGGCTGGTAAAGTATTAGAATGGACTATGCCACAAATTTTAGAGGAAATTAATAAGGACCACAGTGACCAATGGACTAATTATGATGCTTCAGATTGGCAAGAAGGGTTAAATGAGTGGACTTGGTATGAACCAGTAGAAGAAAAAACAGCAGACTTAACAACTGATAAAACTGTGTTTGAAGACGAAAATACTGGAGAAGTTTTTACCAAAGAACAATTGGACGCGGACCCAAATAAAGCAAACAGAACACTGAAAACTCACGAAGTAAATTCTCAATACATTAATGATATGTTCAAAGAAGCATCAACAATTGAACTTTCTTTAGCACAAAAGAATTTATTAAGAGCAGCATTTCACTACTGTGGTTTTGAAAAAGTAGCCTACTTATCTGAAGATTCTTTCTCAATTAAAGCAGGTGACGCAGTAATTACAGTAGATAATGACAAAGCATCATCTTTACCATTTGCCTTATTCAATGATGTGGCATTAGGTGAAGATAGCAAAGAAAAAGAAGATTTAAAATCCGATTCAATTTTGGGGTAGTACAATGCCAGAACAAGTGTTAAAAACTTGTAACAAATGTGGTTTTACTGGTCCATTAGATATGTTCCCAAAAGATAGGAACTACTGTAAAGAGTGCAGACGTAAACAGTTGTATATTAGTGGAAGTGCTTATTATAAGAAAAATAAGGAACGGATTGATGCTCATAAAAAGGCATATCGTGAGGCGAATAAGGAACATCTAAAGGAACATCATAAACAATGGTATCAAGAAAATAAAGAAAGATTACTCAAAAGAAGAAAAGAATACTATCAAGAAAACAAAGAAGCAATTTTACAACAATGTCGTGAATATAATAAGACAGAAGCGGGCAAAATTGCTCATAGAAATAAGAAGTACAAAAGAAGAGCATTAGAACTTGCAGCCGAAGGTAGTTTTCGATATGAAGATTTTGTAGAGTATGCAGCCAAGGTTTTTGATAACAAGTGTAATTTTTGTGGAAAGCAATTAACACCACATACAAAAGATTATACAGTTGACCATATAATAGCACTACATAATGGTGGTAGTAATAACATAGAAAATTTACAATTATTATGCAAGAGTTGTAATAGTGGAAAACAAGCAAGATTAGATGTACCAGAACAACGGATTTATATTAAGGGAGAAACAAATGAAGAAGCACGCAGACGAAACGCAAGATAAACAGCCAACATACCAAAATGGTGGCACAAGTTATAGTGAAGATAATCAAACCAAGAGATGGCGCGGGGTGAAGGAAGACCCAAGAAGTGGAAAGTTTATTGTTTACATAACTGAATCATCAGAAAGATTATTTGATGATATTGATTCTGCTATTGAATATATGGTTTCTGCTTCTCCAATTGTGCATATTAAAAAAACTGCTGGTGCTCCTGAATACTCTGGTCAAGAACGTGGTCAAGATAACATTGAAGGTGTAAAAGAAATTACCAAGAAATATAAATTAGTTTTAGACAAAGCAACTGGTAAATGGAAAGTAAAAGAAAGTATGAGAACGGATATGCTTGAAAGTGATGAAACTTCAGCAGCAGAAGCATATAGAAATGTTGAAGAAGAAAAATTTAAAGCAGACCCAATTAAACCAGTAGAACAGTATTTAGAAGAAAATAAAGAAGAAAATAAGGAAAAAACTAAAGAGAAACAGGAAGAAGTACAACCAATTGAAGATAAGGAATCCTCATTTGAAGTTGAATATAAACCTGTAGCAAAATGTGGTCATTGTGGTTGTGCAATTTATCCATATTCAATCAGTGATGAAGCATTTGACAGACAACAATTGGCAGATGCTTTTTGCCCTGCTTGTGGTTACGGTTTGGGGGAAGCACAACCAAACGAACAGTCTGTAGACAATTTAGTACAAGGTTATAAATAATGAATAGAGACTATTTCGAAATCTTATCACTCCTAGCAGGTGGAAATGCAGAGAAGATGGCTGATATGTTTTTAATGTATAAAGCATATACTGGCAGAGATTATGAACATTTCAAGAAAGCGGTGCATACAGTAGTTATGTATGGGTTAGTGGAAAGATTAGATATGTCTCTTCCTTTATTTACAGGTAGTGCACGAGTCAAACTTACAAAGAAAGGGTTTGATTCATTAGATACATATGAAGAAGGATTCTATAAAGGTACTATGGAAGGTAAGTTTATAGATTCAGAATTTTTAGGTGTGTAAATGGATTTATATGATGTTTCAGATATTGTTTCAACTTCACTGGACGATTTAGGTGTTCAGTTAGATACAAACAATACCACGGAAGATAATAAAGACTTGAAGAATAGATATACAGAAAAATCTATTATTCCTCAAGTTTGTGTTGCCGAAACTGGTGACGATGTAGATGAAACATTAACACAGATTGAAAATGCTAAATATGCATCTGTGAAGGACCCAATTACCCGTGATAACTTCTACCAATCTACCGCTTGTAACTGGAAAGAAACAAAAGAATTATTACAAGACGACCCAGATTATACAAGTGATAGTGGGTCTATGTACTGGTACACAGACGAAGGTGTTTATAGAACTTCCAACCATTGGGGTTTTGGCGTAGGTAGTTGTGATTGGACATTAAACTCAAACCCAGAATTATCACACAGAGATGATGAGGGTTTAAGAACTGGTTTTGCCAAATGGACAGATTTTACACATACAGATGAGAAAACATTTCCACAAATCGTAGAAATGTTAACACCAAAAGAAGCAGGTTTAGTAGGCGAAACAGACCAAGATACTGAAGTTTATTATGATAACTATCGGTCACGTCAGTTAGAACCCAAAGAAGATTTTGTAGAAGATGTAACTTACCCAGCAGGTATTGAAACCAGACTTTATACTCAATGCACCGCAGATGGTGAGGGAGCACAACCAACTAACGTGGTAAATAAAGTAGAAGAAAACCCAGTTGATAATGTGTCTAATAATATTGTGGACCCAGTAAGCGGACAAAATGGTACACCTAGAAATTATGGTAGTAAGAAACCAGGTGCTACATCATTTAAGAATTATGCATTTGAATTAACTACCATTGAAAAGATTGCTGAAGAAATGGTTGTAGAAGCAGATTTGGAAAGTAAGAAACCTTATTTATTACAACAATTAAATAAGGCGAAAATTACTGGTGATGAAGCGGAAAAAATTATCACACAAATTAATGAGGCCGACCCAACTGGTAATTATGCTACTTATACTCAATGGTTATTAGGCCAGTATTTAAAAGGTAATTTTAAGTTAGAAGATAAAGATGAAGCAAAAGAATTATTAAAAACTTTCAACGAAGAGACAAAGTCAAAAAGATTAAAAGGTGTTAATATTAATCAAAGTAAGTACCAAGACTTAAAAGCAATTTTGGAAGACCATTTGGGTACAAGTGATAAGGCTTCTGATAAGTTGAGTAAAGAATTAGAAGATACAGATGCAGAGTTTATAACATCATATACAGACAAAGAAACTGGTGATAAGTATGATTTAATTAAGGTAACAGACCCAGAGGACGCGGAGAAATTATTTTCTGGTTCAAATTGGTGTGTTAGGCACCCAGATACAGCCAAAAGATATTTAGAAAAGGGTAATTTCTTACTGTTAAGAAAAAATGGGGAAAATTATTTGTTAAAGCATCCAGAAGATTTTAAATATGTTGATGATTCAGACCCAACTGACAATATGCAGACAGAGTTTAAAACAGTATTGGACAATATTGGGGACAATGTCAACATTTCAACGAAATTTGAATTAGGTGCAGAGTTAACAGATGAAGACGTATCATACCTGATGGACCACTTAAATGCTATGTTAGGTGTTGTTGACGCTGGATATGGTCAACAATTAATTAGAAAATACCTTCAATTTAACAAGCAGAATATGAAAGACAAATATTATGATGCTGTTTGTTATGAAGTATTTCAGAACAATTATTATGATGCTGAAGAATTATTGAAGGACCAATTGATAAATAGAAGGGATACACCTACAACATTTGAAAAACTTGTTGATTATATGATTTCTCACGGTTCTATTTTCCCTTTAATAGATAGTAATGTTTTATCTAAAGAAGACGGGGAATTGTATGATAAATTTATTAAAGGTGCCATAGAATATGATTATAGTTACTTCTTAATTAGACATAATGTTATAACAGAAGAAGATGGCGAACTCTATAAAAAAGTTCTTAATAGGGCTATTGAAGATGGTGATGGGGACAGGTTAATAGATAACAACTTCATAACTAGAGATGACAGTGAATTATTTAATAAAGCAATTAAGCACATAAAAGAAAAGGGTAATATCTACTCTTTACTTAACAGAAGAATAATCACAAGAGAAGATGGAGAACTATTTACTGAATTAGTAACACCGTTCTTAGAGCAGAAGATGGGAGACTATTTACTTAGAAGCCATATTCTAACAAAAGAAGATGGAGAGTTGTTTGATATAGCCATACAGAACGCACTAGAAAAGGGCCTTGACTCTGAGTTAATTGATAGTGGTATTATTACAGAAGAGGAACTAAATTTTTATAAAGGTAAAAATAAACAAGAAGATTCAACACCATTAGATGAATCAACCAGTGATGACACCAATAAAGAATCTGCTTTTGAGTTTACAGATATTAATAAGTTAGCAGACTTTGTACAAGAATTTAATAGGCAGGACGAGTTAACAGATGAGCAGAAGAATAAATTTGTTAATCATCTGCCAGTAGAAGAAGCAAATAAAGACCAGAAAGATGAACTGATAGAAGACGCAAAACAAACAGGTAAGGTCATAACCTATATTCCAAAAAGTCTAAATGCCCCCTGGTTAGAAGATGAAATTGGGCCATACAATGTGGTTCACTATGGGGACACAGATTGGGAAGCGATGTGTGACTTATCGGAGATGTAAGAGAAGAATTAATACGAGGAAATTATGGACTTAAACGAATTATTTAAAAATGTAACTTCATTTAACAAAGAAGCAGCAATGAAAGAAAATATGCGTATGGGTGAATTAAAAGACAGTGTCATCGCCCAAGCATTTCGTGATGCTCAAATTAAATTAGCATCACACGTCAATGTATTAAAAATTGACAATCCAGAATCAAATTTAACAGAATTTTCACGCAACAAATTAAGCGGTAAAATGAAAGCAATGTTATCGGTTTCAACAACCTCTGGTTTGAAACGCTTACCTATTCACTTTGTAGTTAAAGCATCAGTAGCATCAATGGTAGAAACACCAGAACAAGTTGTGGCCGCCTTGGATAATGTAGAAGGTAGTATCGACAAAGAAGTAAAAGAAATTTTAGAAAAACAAAAACAAATGGCTGCTTATCATAACGAAGATATTGAAGTAAAAGCAGAAGATAAAAAATTTCATATTCATTTACCTGGAAATTTTTATACACAAGAAATTTATGGTAAAACTATTGAAGAAGCCTTAGAAAATTATGGATATAAGATGGAAGACATTGTTGAGTGGTATGACGATGAAGGTAATGGAGAGTATGTAAAAAAAGACTCTTCAGCAAACTCAAACATCACAGTACAAGCCAAGAAGAAAGAAATTGATTTAGGTGTAAGAGAAAATTCATCAGCCTCACAATTTCCAGTAAAATTATTGGTCTATCCTAAAACCTACTTACCTGAATTAAAGAAAGGTGATATTTTAAACGTAGGTGGTTTCAAATACAGATACATCGGGGACGAACCAACAATCAGTGGTGATACAGAAAACGGTATTAATGCCCGCTTTGAATTAGTGGTAAATACTAAAAAAGCATCATTAAATGTAGTCGCTGATGATACTCAAAACAGTGACCGTTCAGAAAAAACAAAACAAGGTATTGAACAAGCAAAAAAAGATAAGGCCGAGTATGATGAAGCACAAGAATATTTAAAAGGATTAACCCCAGAAGATATTGAAAAGATGAGTGAGGATGAATTAGCATTGACTGCTATTCAATGCCGTGACTATGGTGTTACAAAACCTACTGCACTGACAAAGGCACTAGCAGCACATCCAAATGCCCTGTTGAAATTTTTAAGTATTCCAGATATTTCCTTATTTAATATTGATGAAGAAGCAACTCCAGCGATGTTAAAGGTTATTGAAGACAGCCCAAAAAATGCACTAGAAGTTTTAAAGACACATAAAAATGAGGTGGAAAAAGTCCCTAATTTTGATGGATTACCAGAGTTCTTTAAAAAACCATTGAAGTCAGATTTGGGTGTACAAATTGAAATTGCGAAAACAATGCCCAGTATTTTTGATGAAGAAATGGCTAACAATATTATTAGTGGTTCCGAATCTGATGCTGTTGATATTGGGTTAGGTGATGCAACTAATTCTAAAAATCCAGCATACAATCTATTAACTGAGTTTGCAAAGTCAAAAGATTATAGTAATCAAACTAAGAATGATAAGGAATTGGATATAGAAGATGTTGAATTAGACAATGATACATTCCACACTCCTACACACGAAGAAATTAATAATGATTTTCGTGAAGTATATGAAGATTCAAAAACCAAAACAAAAAATCAAGACGGTGCTAGATTGGACAGCCAAGAGTTAGAAGGACTTGGCAACAATGTTTCTGATGCTATTAGAGAAGAAGAACAGAGACAGCAACAAGAAAATGAAGAGGGTGACAAAGAAGACATCTTAGATGATAATCAAGAAGCACCAAAAGATGATGATAAAGATGTAAAAAAAAAGACTGAAAGTGAACCAGTAATTGAGAAGGATGCTGCAACCACGGAAGACCTGTCATTTAGAGCATCTTTAAATCAAGACAACTTTGTTGATTTTACGGTTGGTGAAGATGAAAAGATTCAGTTATTTAAAAATAAATATTCTGAACTTAAAGACATTCCTAATGATTGGATTACTGTAAAAGATGAAAAGTGGTCTGGATATATTGAGTGGGCAGTAGATATGGATGCTAGAGAGTGGGGATTATCATCTTTTTCCATTGTTTGTAAGCCAACTAAAGTAACATATAGTGCAAATTTGGAGTATTTTCCAAACTCAGAATCTGCTGATTTAGGTGAAAGTACAGATGATTGGTTCGAAGTAGAAATTGATTTAACAAAAATAGATACACAGGTTGAAAGTGTACTAAATGAAGGTTCACAACTTCTAATGCAAAAGATTGAAATTGGCTCGGATAACACAGCCCTAGCCTACTTCTAATTTGGAGATTTAACACATATGATTAATTATAAACAAGCAGGTTATAACACATTAAATGAGATGTTTGATGCTATGCTCAAAAAGCAAGCAGACGGGGACCACATTGGTTTTATTAAAATGAGTTCCTTATTAACATCAAATCAAAAAGTAGCATTTATTGAACACAGTAAAGGACACGAAGTATTTGCTGGTGCTATGAAAGATTTAGTAACAGAATCTTGTGGTGACTATCGTGTAGGTAAAGACTACGCAGAATACATCAAAATGGCATTAGCAAAAGGTGGTTATATTGTAACTCCCAAACCAGAAGATGGTTGTTGCTGTGGTGACAACTGGTCATACCCAGAAGTATATTTCACTGATGGTCAACTAATTGAAGGGTATGTAGCATTGTTCCAAAAAGAAGTACACTTGAAAGCAGTAGATGCGAAAGAACGTATTTATAATAAATCAATTACTTACTTGGACGAAACAGACTTAATTGAAAGTATTGACCACTTCAAACACGATATTGAAGAAACTTTTAATGAAGTAGGTGCTCCTGAAATTTCTGCCGATGCTTCTATTGAAACAAAAGCAGAGGGTCAAGATACAGAGTGGGCCAAAAATGAATTACAAATGTGCATTGAAAATGACCCACAATTATACTATCAACAAATTGAACCTATTTGTAAAAATTTAGCACGTAAAAAACAAAAAGGTGTGTATGACCCAGAATTAGCTATTAAATTATGGTACTACTGCGTACAAAATGGTTATAAAAAATATCGTCAAGAAATTGATTCAAATTTCAAGTTATCTACAGCAGATAGACGTGAAGTAGCCGAAAATTTACGTGACCATTATGATGAAGAAGTAGATGCTTGGGTAGCAGAGTTATTTGGACCCCAAAATGAACAAGAAGAACAAGTAAATGCTGCATTAGATAAGGCAGCGGAAGCGGGTGATTCTTCAGATGGTGTTGCTACATTATCACAGTATTTACAAGTAGACCCAACTGAAGTAACAACTGAAGATGGTGAAAATTATTCAGTAAATGGTAAAACTGAAACATATAAAGTAAGTGATACAGCATTAGATTTAGCCGAACAAGGTTATCAAAATGCTATGCACGATAACAAATATATTTATTGGAAATAACTATGGCAGACTTTGAGATTGAAAATGTGAACCCAGAAGATGTTTACTCCAACAAGGAACTCCAAGATAACTACACAAAACTGTCTATTAATGGTGAAACTGTTGCGGTAATTATTCCTTTTCACAAATCTCAAGCACCACAATCTGATGAAAAAGTGGTAAATATTTCAGAGTTAATTCGTGAAGAAGAAAGTAACAACGAAGTAGTGCCAGAAGAGCAGGATACAGAAAACAAAGAACGTGGTGATTTCAGAAAGAGATTACTTGAAAAAGGACATACGGTGGACGTTCCAGATGATGGTAATCAAGTTTATACTAATTCCTCGTTTGAATTAACCACCATTGATAAATTATAAGGTGAATTGATATGGATACGAAAAAGAGCAGAAGTTGTTATAATTTAGCCATTGTAAAGAAAGGAAGTAGATTTGATATTGTCAGATACAACAATGGTTTTGACAGAGAACCAGTTACTATTTTACGTAACGTGGACAAAAATGAAATTAATTCCAAATTCCAAAGAGCAATTAAACTTATTGGAAGTACAATGAGTTTATTTAGTGTCTTTATTCGCCCATTTGATAAAAATCAATTGGTTGAGTTGGTATTAATGTTGGAAGATTCTGGAATCGCACAGGGTGATATTAAAATACAGGCCAATGGAACCGTGTATTTTAAGATGCAAGGCGAAGATGATAAATATGTGCGTGATAATATTGAATCATTATTAAGAGAGAATAACTTTGATTTTGATTCAGATATGATTACAGTGGCCCGTGGTGATGCTATGGAACCAACACCAGTTAAAAAAGCATCAGTACAACCTATGGAACCAGTTAAAAAAGAAGTAGTAAAAACTTCAAATTTAACGGCAGAGGAACAAGAAGAACTGGAAACAATTCAAATGTACCCAGAACTTATGGCCAATCCAGAATTGAAAGCAAAGTATGAAGAATTGATGAAGAAGTCTGGTTCTACCGTACAACCCTCTCCATCGATGGATGAAAATGACATTGACCCTATTAATACTGTTACTCCTAAAGTTAATAAGGCAGAACAATTTCTAACTTCAACACCAAACAAATATGACAGTGGTGAGAAGTTAGTACAGGCAATGTTGGACAATGGAATTTCTGTAGAAGAAATTAAAGAGTGCTATAAAAATAAACCTGAATTGTTAAAATCAGCACTCCAATAGTTTACAGTTTAGTATTTAGTAGGATGATATGATAGAAGGACAAGAACTGAGAGACTATATCATCAAAGTTACTGATGAGGCGGTTATAACCAATTCGTCATTACAGAATTGGGCAGAGAGTATTGGTGTTCACTTGTGGGACAACCAACTTGAAATTCTTGATACTATATTGAATCCTTCTATTAGAAATATATGCGTCACGGCTGCTCGTGGTGCTGGTAAAACATTTATTATCTCTATTGCTGTTATTAAGCAGTGTATAGAGAATAAAAATTACCGTGTTCTTTTATTCGGTCCAAAAGCAGAGTTGGCAGCCCGTATATTGGCTGATGGTGTTAGACCACTGTGTATGAACAACGCAATTCTATCGGCAGAGGTAGATTGGGACGTTTGTAAACAGAAAGAGTTTAGATTCAAAAATGGTTCGTGGATAAGATGTTTGGGTGCTAATGATAATACCCAAATCGAAGGTTATCACTGCGATATGATAGTG
>Ga0256404_1009086_pt1 | contig 14452 bp, 9 predicted proteins | sample RumenRJG_01DNA_FD_185990 | JGI IMG/M metagenome (GOLD analysis project Ga0256404, IMG submission 185990) | Bovine rumen microbial communities from Lethbridge, Alberta, Canada - RJG_01 | ecosystem: Host-associated > Mammals > Digestive system > Stomach > Rumen | place: Canada: Alberta | collected...
TAAGACTGTCTCTTACTCGCTGCTTCGGAGTTCTTATGTAGACAGAATCAAGAACCTTCGAATTAGCCCAGCCTCCGAGCTTCTCAAGTACTTCCTTCTGAACGCCAAGCCCGTTCATTGTAGTAGCGAACTGGGCTCTAAGGTCATGGAAGGTCATCTTCATTCCGTGCTTCTTCAACAGTCTATCATAACGAGCCTTGATATTCCCGTATTTCTCGTTAACGATAAAGTCAGTATCACCTTTATGTGGTACCTTCTGAATGAGATTGTAAATATAGTCCGGAAGCGGGACATCTCTTGTGGAAAGTTCAGTCTTGTTCCTGTTTTCAATGACATCATGGCCGTTGATGCAAACTCTCGCACGTCTGACCTTTATGTATCTACCGCTGTCGTCCTCAAAGATGTCTCCGAACTGAAGCCCTCTTACCTCTGAGATTCGCATGCCGCCGCACCAAACAGCAAGCAAGCACGGCAGCTCAACACTTGATCCTATTATTACTCTCAAGACCTTATCAAGGTCCGGAAGCTCTTCCTTTACATTCTTAGGCGGAAACCTGAGTTTGCGTGCGGAGGGAAGTTCAACTTCAAATACTGAAGCCGCACTCCTGATCAGATCATAAGCAGATTTGATAGACTTATAACCCAGACCGCGCTCAGCATCAATGTTGATTGCCCGCTGGATATCTATTATCTTTAAATCTGTTATACTGTATCCCTGAATGGACTGAAGCCTGTTCTTTGCCGCAACCTCGTAGCCGTAAAGTGTAGATGCTGCGATAACGCTGCGTTTGGAGTCAATATAAGCAGCGACAGCTTCTCGTACCGTGATCTTCGTCGGGGTAATGTCAACGTGAAGCCTTTTAAAGTCCTCCGCCAGCTTAATTGCTTCCCATGCCGTATCAGCAGTAAAGGATTTTGTTAGATTTTTACCGCTTTCATCCTTTCCATAAACTACTTGTGTACGGAAGCGTCCTGACGGTAAAATCTGTGCTTTCACAGGTTTCTGTGATCTCATTTTGATCCACCTTTCTATATATGGAGAAGGTGGTATAAACGTTATAAGCATTATACCACCTTTCCTTCAAGATGTAAAGAGGGTTACATAGCCATGAGTTCTTCAAGCTCCATGCCTGTAACATAGAGGAGCTTTTCGACTCTGCCGAGGGTAACGTTCTCAGCGGATTTGTCGTACTCATGAAGGGTACGTTCTCCTACCTGAAGATACGATGCGAGCTCAGCATCGCTGATATCATTCAAGTTCTGCCAATACCTGATCTTACACCATATTCTCCTGTGCAGTGTAATCCTCTGTGTCTGCTTTGCCATACCATCACCTCCTTGTCATCGTGTAAATCCTGAAAATTCCTTATCAGTGCCAACTGAATTTTTTAAAGATTGCTTTTGTTTTTTCATTCCATGATTTTATCTCATCATAAGGCGATTCTTCTGAAGGAGTTACTCCTTTCATCCTAGAAAGTGCGGTAAGTTGAGATGATGTAAATGGAATAAAGTATGAGAGATTAATATCCGTTGCCACGCTTAAATTTGATAACTTATCAAGTGTCAACGTGTGAGCTGATATATCATAATATGAGAGTGTTCTGATATTTACCCTTAAAAGTGATGCAAGTTCTGCATCTGAAATCTTATGAATCTTAGCCCATTTCCGTATGTTAAGCCAGATTTCCTGGTGAAGCGGAACCTTAATCATGTAATTTACCTCCGTTTTTATAGGAGCGGCGCAAGGCCGCCCCTGTTTAATTGTTTTTATCATAGTTACCGACGTATGGTGGGCGATAGGTCTCACCAATTACAGCAGATTCCAGCTGAATATTCATCTGGTTGTACTTACTGTAGATAGATCCCATAATCGCACAACAGAAATTCGGAAGAGTCCTGATAACGTTGATATCGAGTTTACTGAGCTCAGCTACAGCCCTAATGCATTCCTCACCAAGTGGTCTGAAGAGGATGTGTGTGCCGCAATACTTATATACCGCTGCAAGACTCCTGTTCAGGTAATCCTGCGATGCCAAGATAACAGAGATGTCAAGCTTTCTAACTCGGCTCAGAATTTTGACAAGAGTACTATTACTTCCATGGTTCAAGGTCTGAACTTCATCAAGCACAACCGTTATCCGACCATCTCTGTTTTTATCCTTGAAGGAATACAGCGTGTCGAAAAGGATGTCGAACGGATTTGCACCAACGTTGATAGTTGCATTGCCAGCCGATATAACTAGAACTTTTCCTCGCTCAGTGAGTAAGTTGTTCCAGCCGGGAAGTTGCACTTCGTTTTTCATATCTTTGACAGTGCTCAATAGCGCCTTAAGCTTTGTTTTCAGCTCTCGCTCTTTAGCTTTTTTGTTAAATTTTGTCGGTAAGTTATGAAGGCTGAGACTGTTATTTATCTCATATTCCCTGAGCCATTCTTCAGCCTTAGTCATTACTATAGGTATTTGATTCGATCCAGTCAGATGCAACCCTGAGATTAGTAAACTTGATAATCTCTGAACTTTCTGTTCAAGATCTACACAGCCATTAAAGTCGAGAATGTTAACAGGCCAACCTTGTGTTGACATATCCCAGAAGATAAAATGATTATCAATTAATTCTTCCGGAATCTTGTGACCAAGTAGCTCGTCTTTGCAGAATGCATTCGTAGGATCAAACACCACTACAACATCTCCAGCCTTTGCTCTCTGATCAACCTGCATCATAATCCAATCTGTCTTACCTGAACCAGGAGTTCCGGTTACCTCGATGAAGGTGTTTCCGTGCTTGTAATCCGTGATCACCTGACCGGCTACCATATCCAGATGCCGGTGCTTGATAAACGGGAAGAAGTTATCGATAGGCTCATCCGGCTTATGGAATAAATCAGCAGCTATAGCTTCGTCGACTATTCTGTTCGCCTCAGGAGTTAGCAGATCCCTTGAAAACGAGTAGAAGCGTCTAGGCTTTCTTTTCCCGTCTTCAGTCTCTACAGTCCAGGTCTTCTGTTCTTCTCCTTTGTTAGAATAGAGAACATCCTCTTCTTCAAAGTATTCCAGAGCTTTATTCTTTCCGACCGGAAGCTCAGGTAAGATTTCATCCTCCAAAGTTTCCTTCGTGATATTGAGCGAATCGTCGCTTGCAATAAATGCTCTATCAGAACTCCAGAAAGGAGGACCGAACTGATTTGCAATCTGCAACATCTCACTACAGATTACTTTACTGAGTGCCATACCAGCTGCTTTAACAACACTGCGGCTCATTGAAGTCCTCGACTTTGCTTCTGTCCGAAGCCAATCTTGAACTCCTTGAACGGCAGCATCTGTTAGAACGCCGCCTTCTTTCAGCATAATTGCAGTAGAAAGAAGCATTACCGCCGAACTGCTCTGACTTCTCCTCGGAATTAAGGAAACTATCTCCTTAGCGGCTGTTATCGCAGCTTTTATTCTCTGCTTAACCGCATCTGGGTTCTGTTCCACAAGCTTCACAACGTAATAGTCGAGCTCTCCGGCTACTCTCTGAATTTGTTCAATGTTATCGACATTGATCCTATCAGAAACAGAGAGCTGATGTATCTGGAACTCCTCTGGTATGGTTCCTGCATTATCTATCAACAAGACAGGAAGTAACCTTCTGAAGTCGTCATCAGCATATCCATTTTGTATCAACTCGTATAAGTAATTTACTATTTTATCACGATTGTGCGTTGAGCATAAAGCGCAGGAATGTCGTATAACAGCCACACAGTCGACACAGTGCGTTATCTCATCCTCGATATAGGGCATACGCATCGAGGAAAAGAGAGCTTCTGTCGATCTATGATTCCTGTTTTTCATAACAGCTATAATAGCCTTTGCAGTATCATCATCTGCCGTTTCAAATACCCAAAGTCTGTCCTGTACAAGCCCTTCTTCCTTATACTGAGGAAGAAGACGGCTCATTGCAGAAATAACTGTTCCTATTATAATAGGAAGAGTATCCGGGAGCAGGCTGTGATAGTCTGCCACAACATCATCGAACTTGCGTTCTGTTGGTTCTAAAGCGATATCGAGGAAGACGTTGTGTATCTTGTTCAGACTACCTTTATTCTTCTTATTCTCAACATCAACCTTCAAGAACAAACCCTCGAATTCAGTTCTCATCATTGCTGAATCAACAAAAACCCTTGAACCTTCTGGAGTCCAGTTCCAGCCTGCGTGTTTCGGTAGTGTAAGGAAGTAAACTGAGCTACACATACTCAACGCACGAAGAAAAGACTCATGGTACAGGTCTTTTCGTGTATAGCTTAATCCTCTTTGATGAAACTGAGTCTGTCTGCGAAGCTCAGAAGCCTCTATAACGCCATCCCAAAAAATCAATGGGTCAGCACGACCTTTCAAAAACACAACAAAAGCTTGACACTTTCCAGGACCGCTGGCATTAACTATCAGGCAGCCGACAATAACAAAACGTGAAGTCAACTTCGGTAAGCCGTTTTTCTCCCGCACTAACCATTTATCGTTTTGGTCATCGAAATATAGCCTCGTATCTTCACCGACGGGATCGTTTAGCGCCATATCAGGGATAAAACTGTTAGGAGAGATTTCAAGACCATTTATGATTATGCTTTCACTATGTAATGTTGACAAGCCGTATATTCTCCTGCCGTCTGCCAACCTGTATTCAGCTCTGACTTGCTTAACAGCTTCAGCGCGTTCAGTTACCTTTATTTCGGGAAGCATATCACTAAGCTTTGAATTTGCCCTTGATTCAATATCAGCTTCATCCCTCTTTTCTAGATTCGCTTTTATCAAAGAGATAATCTCATAATCAGCGGTACCGTACTTCTCCATGTTTTCGCGGTTGATTTCTTCCCAACGAGAATCGGGGAACCAATTACTAGACATATTATCACCTCATGTTCCTTAATTTGAGACAAGTATATCACATAATTCAGAAATCTACAATGTACAATATGTACCCGAATTTGAAGTGATATTCCCATGAAACTAATACCTCGATTTCGGAACAAGCTATTTGCAGCAAAAAAATAACGGGTACAAAATGTACCCGTTTTATACATATATTTTTTCTTTTTTACTTGCTTTGTTAATTAAGTTTTTTTAATCCGGCTTTTGATAAAAGCTTATTCCAGGCTCCGAGCGGAGCGTTTGTAATAGTCAATAAATAGTGATAGTACTGACCTTTCAATTCGTGTTCATTCAAAGAATATCCAGCTTTGTTTAATAGATCCAAGGCAAGCTTTTCTTCCAGATTAAAAGCATTACATATGATCATTAACCGTTCTAATGGTATTCTTCTGTAATTATCTTTACCTGGCTTTTTAAAATATGATTTAACTGTATCAATTTCTATATTTGAACGATCTGCAATTTTCTCGTATGTTAGTTTCTTTCTGTTCTTGTGATACTTGAGTGCATCGTAAAGGCTATATATTCCATTATCCTCCATATATCTTAATACTTCTTTTACTTCTTTTTCTTTTTTAAGTTTTTCAAAGTACATCTTTATATCATCTTCTGCATCATCAGAAAGGGAATAGTCCCCATCTTTATTGGCTTCGCCATATTCTTTTGGTGAATCAAGCCTGCACAAATAAGTGAAACTCGTCAGGCGATCTATGTCATATTGATTTTCTTCCTTTATATGGTACTCGAATTTGAGGCAGAACTCATGAGCGTGTTCACGAGCGTAGTCAGTAAGCTCGTATGAAATCTGTCCGTTGTTTACGGCAGGCTTAATATACTTCGCATCATGCAAGCATACTACATACCCGGTATATACAAAAATACGCGAGGTAATAAGCTCTGAGAAGTCACTGTTCTCCTGTAGCAGCCTCTCGTAATTATTACGGTTGATAACGAAGGTCTCGTTTTCTTTCAGTGTATTTGGCTTAAAATAAAAAGGAGCGTACTTAACCTTGTTTCCGTTCTCTTCATATTCAAGGCAAGTGCCGTCAACGAAATCGTATCCCAGCTGTCTTAAGCGAGCCTTGGCAATAAAAGCGGATACACCGTAGAGCTTTGCGAACTTGTTGACGCTCGCCTGCATCCTGTCACCATAATTCGCATAGTGCGTTGAAGGATCAGTTGCTATTTCTTGTATGGCAGCATCGACAGTATTCTTAGGTATCACAAGGGGCATAGCAAGAACATCGGCCTGAGACTCAGCAATACGGAGAGCCTTCTGTATATCGGACATGTTTTCATCGAGAGCAACGGTCTCTGTTGAAGAATGCAGTTCAACTTTTTCTTCACCTAAAAGCTGGAGCAATTTCAAGAATCTGTCATGGAATAGTGTGTGTACCAATTCGTGAGCAACAGTTATACGCAGTCCACCGTCCATCTCCTCTGCATACTTTTTATAATTAAGAAGAATAGTACCATGAGTAGCGCGTATGGTACACGTTTGGGGCTTCAGACCGTCCTCTGTCTGAACTTTTTTTATGATTTCAACATCAGCCTCGGAGAGAATAACTCGGCCTAGGCAGTTGTTCGGAAGAGGTGCGATATAAATCATTCCGTCGGAGACAAGTTTCTCTATATGAAGTTCATAATTTACAAATAAGCCCTTGCCCGCACAGAATACATAAAGATCGTTTCCGATACGTTCAACATCATCACTTTGAATATCCGGGAGAATAAACTGGCTCGGTATGTTATCCGCTGGGAACATATCGCTGCTGACTCTTTTTACACCTTTAACTTGGATATCCCTGAATCTCTGTTCGATATTTCCTCTTACTGTAACAATGAAGCTGAGGTCAGCAGTCTCTACAGCACCAACAGCCTTCACGGATACTCCTAGGTCAAATTCAGCGTTATATTTTGCATCATCGTCAGTACATACAAGAGAGCGAATGACAGCCTCGGTTATCTGCGGATCATCCTTCATGTAATTAGAAATAGCATCCTGGATCAACTTGATATGCTCATTCTGAAAGTAATCTTTTAAGTTCACATACTGTGCCATAGTATTCTCCCTTCAATATGATACTTCATCTATCGTTCGAATCATAAATCACATTTTTCATTGCAATTACGGTTTTTCAGAAAAATCATATTGCGTTTTTCTCAAAAAGAAGTGCTTTTTGAGAATTTTTGAACTTGATTTTTTTCAAAAACCGTAATCGACTTGGGATTTTTCATTTTTCATTATTACAAGTATATGGATCCCCGCTCTCGCGGGGGCACACTTAAACAAATTTATCTACTTAAATTATACTGACGCTGCTTCCATAATAACATCAGTCAACGCTCTCTCAGTAATGCCGCTGGGGCTTGTATTAGGACGTACCCAGTCACGAACATCTTCCTTTTTCAGCATCAGCGGCATCCGGTCATGGATGCTCCTGACAGGTTCTACTGCCTCTCTGGTGATGACTGAGAACATAGGAATCTGCTTTCCGCTATGCTCCTCATATCGATACAGCCCTGCAAGAAAAGTTATCTCAGCTTCTGTCGGTTGAATTATGAAGCGGGTCTTTTTTATATCATGCTGCTGCCGGAGAGTGTTGTATCCTTCATCAGTAGGGAGAACGCCCCACTCATAGTACCAGGAAGCAGGAATCACACAACGGCGGGTATGCCATGACTCTCGCCACAGGTTCTTTTGGTCGGCTGTCTCGATACGACAGTTGATGATGGGCTTGGAGGAAGCTTCGTTGGTAAAGCCCCATACCATCGGGAACACTCCCATATTACCGCTTCTGCCAGAAGCTATAACAGCACCAACATCGGTGGGTCTGATGTCTCCGGTCATAGCTATGCTTCGGGACATCGTCACCATGATCTCATTCGCCAGCGGTGACTTCTGTGCTATGGTTATGTAGTTTTCAAGCGACTTATAATCAGCATAGAACCAAGTACACATGGCAGGCACCTCCAACTGTAGTTGCCCTTATTATAGCACAGCTGCTCGAAAAAGTAAAGATAGTAAAAGAATCCGCCCGTGAAGGGCGGAGTAGAATATTGGTTTATTACTTGCTATAAATCATCAATTAATCATATTGAATAATTCATGCTAACAATTTGCGGCTGTGTCTTCGGATTCAATCGTTAATGCTAAATTATCAAATATCATGCTTGTCATAGAATAATCATCCGTTTTCACACCATTCATAACTAGTATACTAGCGAAAGGCGAGACAGTATGCCCGATATTTTGAGCTAGATCATGAATGTTATCTTCCTCATCATTTCCAAGTTTCTTTCCGCAAAGTATATATATTCCTTTTATATGATCTGATTTTTTTAAGGTGCTGATGGAGAATAAATATTTATATACTAATTCCTGTAATTGATGAAGCCGAATATTCTCAGGTGTACTAAATTTTGCATCTAGGATAATATAATCAGCTGTACCGTTATATTCAATTTTTATAATGTAATCAGGTGTATAAGTTTTCCCTCTACTGCTGTTTTCCTTTTTAGCACTGGTTGATGTGTTTCGGAATATATCTAGTCCATTGAATGCTCTACTGTCACCATAAATAACAGGCTGAAAATACAGGGTGAGTTTAATAGAACCTTTGTTAAAAACAAATGTATTATTGTATTTAGTATCCATATAGTAACTATTGTTAACACGATAAGAAATACGTTTTGATTCTATTAAATCATAATCAGTGCTTTGAGTTATATGACACAACATTTTTATCAAACAATAGTACTCATATATCTTACTTGTTGAGATAAAGCTTAACAACAACTCGTCTTTTCCAAGATCATAATTACCAATAGAAAACCAGTTGTGAATAACTGTAAATATCTGTCTATACGCATTTATAGAACGAAAAACATGAGTAAAGACAGGTACGTTTCTGACTGCATCTGCTGAAATATTAAAAAGCCTAGCGTAGAAATAATACAACTGTTGATATTTATCATGCAGTGTTTTCAAAGATTCTATATATCCATTAATCCTTTTTATACTCCTTGAAAAGATTTGATACATCGAATCAATATATCCATCTTTTGTAGAAGATTTGTTTTTTAAATACGTTTTCTCCTGTAAATTTTTGATTGTTATATTGATATCAGATACAAGAGTTTTTAAAAATCCAACAATGACACGGTTTTCATAAACATCATAAGAATATGAATTCCTCTCTACTAGCACTCTATTAGGCTGATAATATTGATTATTAAACCTTATCCCTGTGTCATAATTAACGACTGCAAGATCATCAATATTATTTGTTATATACTGTATAGTTCTCTGCGAGATAGATTGTAGTTTATTAAACGAATCTACAGCTTCTATCTTTTCAAGTTTACAGTATGGATTGGTTTTTAAATATTGATATGATTTTTTATAGATTTCAAGAGTTTGTTCTAAAAAAGCTATTTTTGCCTCTAGAGATATGATTTCATTTGCTTTGATTCCTGACAGTATTGTAGAATACTTATGTTCTTCGTAAAGATAATCTTCGCAGTTCCCATATATATATTCTATCATATTTATAATTCCGTTGTTGATGGCAGAATCAGATACTAGAACAGCAATACTTTTGGAGCAGTACTGTTTTCCATCTATGCATATTTCTATCTTTATAGCTCCGAAACTCTGCAAGAATGGTCTATCACTATCTCTCAATCTGAATTGGATTCCGTCTACTCCTCCACTGAAAAATTCAGCATCATACGCTTCATCGTTAATATACACTTTTGATGGTATAGAAGTCGCACCTGACAACAAAAACAAATACGGATTATCATTATATACTACCTCTTTGCCATTTGGTATCTCAAAATAATCGCTTTCTTTGTCAGTTTGGAGTATTAATTCTATTTCTTCATGATACTTGGGTTTCAATTTTAGTGTTATTGTATCCAAAGAAATCCCTCCTAACTCAGATTAGATACTGGCAGTACCCCATATTCCGCTCCTGAGCATCAATTATCTTAATGATAGCATCTTCAGTCATGTTGAGGTTGTATTCTTTACACAGCTGTTTCAGCGAGTCAAAGAAACGTTCATAAATGTTATAATAACCATTGATTTTAGGCAGAAGTTTTTGTACTACTGCGAAATCCAGGGCCTTCTCTCTTGCAAGAGTATTAGGCTCGTCCTCCATAATTTCTTGGGCTGCCATTATATAGTTTTCGATTATCTTATCAATTCTTGGACTTACACTCATTCCATAATCATTAAATAACTTGTATATCGCTTTCAGGGCATTGTTGGTTATAATATTCAATTCACTTTTTTTAGAAAATGTGTTTTGGAAGTTTTTCCATGTGATTATTTCAGTTGCTTTGGACGATTCGGACGTATTTTTCTTAATGTTAACTTTGGGAAGTCTTATGATGCAGGCTCTATCAATAAGTCGTGGAGAAAGTGTTTCAGTAGTTTGATCGGTATTGATAGTGGCTACAAATTTAAGAGTTTCAGGAACATATAATTCACGTTCAGTACCTATGTTTATATACTTATCATTCAACGATGATCTGTCAGTAAGACGCATAAAATCTGCCCAATAATACTCTATCGGACTTAGATTTGCCTCATCAAGCAATATTATGAACGGATATTTTGATTCTTCTCTTTCTACATCAAGAACTCGAAGCGCATCATATATTTTGCCATTGCTCTTATCATATTTCCTTGTCAAAGGATTATAATATCCGATAAGGTCTCTTTTAGAAGACCAACCACGTTCTACTGATACAGAAACAAAACGGTTTAACTCTCTGCCGGCCTGTTGCAGACCAAGTGTTTCTGCCACGATATTGCACATCGATGTCTTTCCTGTGCCAGGTTCACCTGAAAAAATAGTGATAAAGTTTTGTGCGATACTGATATAGATATTAATTATGTCATTTCGGCTATATTCGCGCCTTTCCTTGACATAATTTACGATATAGTCTATAAGGTCAGTGTCATTTAATGATGAAGGAGCAACTTCGCTTATCATTTTCAGCTTTTCTTTATATTGCTTGTCTTCTTCTGTTGTTTCCCATGACGCTGCTTGTTTCATCATTTCACTTGAAATAAATGGATCAAAAGCTAAAGATGCCATTTCGGCTTTTCCTGATTTAATAGCGTTACTCACATCTGTTCGTAAATTCTCAATTTGTCGTGAGTAATCATTTCGTTGGCTTATCAGTTCTTCATTTATAGTCTGAAGTCCTTTTTTTCTCTCCTCTAAGTTTTCTATGCTTTCGTTTGTGCGAATTATTCTGTCTTTCTTCTCAAGCTCCGATGTCAGTTTATCAATTTCTTCTCTCAGTTTTAATACTTCTTCCGAAGAAGCAGTACCTTCCGAACTCTTTCGTAGTTCCACAATCTGTGCATTGTATTCTTCCTGCGCCTTTCTTAGTTCTTGAATAGTCTTATCAGCATCTTCACTTTTTCTCCTTTCTTCGTTATACTTACTTTGCAGACCTTTATAAGCTTCTGATTCCATAATCATCTTTTCAGATGGCGCTTCCTGGTAAATCTTCAATAAAGACTCAAAAACCTCATGTTTCTTTTCTTTAAGACTCTCAACATTATTTACTATTTGTACAAGTCTGTCAAGTCGTTTTGATACTATTTCCTGTGGCAATCTAGCAAGAAATGGAGAATTACTGCACAAATGAAAAAATTCTTCTCGATTAGTTGCCACAAGCTCAATTGAAACATCATCTGTCATTTTTTCAAGTAATATCTCATCTGTTATTATATCTTCAAACTGTTTATTATTCAAAGATGTCTGAATAAATTTTGTATACGTTGGTTCTTTATTATAGGCCTGCTTTTCAAGCTCGACAACTTCTATATCTGCTATACTGAAAAAAGGAACAAGGTAGTTATTTTCAATGGCAAGAGTATTGATAAAGAATCGCTCATCATATTGCTTATGAGATGCCTTAAATGGTCCATAGTATTTTTCGTTATAAAATAGAACTACCATTTCGCCATCAGTAATATTTGGCTCTAAAAGATAAATATTACCACTTATAAAGATTTTGTTAGGAATAGTATCTTCTTCGCTGTGAACAACCTTATATATTCCATATTCATCTGCATAGTTGATCATATCATGAAGGTTTTTTCCTTTAGAAACTAACCGTTGAAGATCCAGTTTGACTTGATACCTTGAATTGTCGTTAGGTTCTAAATGATTCTTATCAATCTCTGCAACATAAACATTATTAACATATTGATCATCATCAAGATCAGTTGTTAATCTATCAAGGAATGATGCGGCACCGCCAGAATATGGATTATAAGCTAAATTTATAGCACCATCTGTTGGATAATCTTCTCTAAGCTTATCATTAGATATTTCAACAAGTTCTCCCTCATTCAACTCATATTGCGGAAAAAAATTATAAAACGTATTTCTCTTTTCAATTCGGCCTAATAATTTCATAGTATTCACCTCATAATTATTTTCATGGGCTAATGATGTTTCAACTTCATTTAAAGGTAGGCTTGTATCAATTCTTGAAACTGGCTCGTTTTTATGGCTTGTGGATTGTGGGTTATCAATCTTTTTATTTTTAAGGATACAATCAAATATCTCAGAGTCAACAAATTTATCAAAATATTTTTCATCATTAGATGATCCATCATCACCGTATTCGTAACACCACCTGAAGAAGAAAATTGCAATGTATAATTTATTATCCTCGCTAATGCTTGTTATAATATCATCATAACTGGAAGTATTGAGCGATAGTGGAACTAGCTCTTTAATTGTTACAAAGGCCGTATCAGCAAATACTCTTCTAAGTTCACAACTAATGAGCATTTTCACTTTTTCTCTTAATGTTTTAATCTTGTTTACCTTCCGGCGTATATCTCTATTAATCGGGAGATTATTAATTATTTCTTCAAGCAAAGGCGCAGGCAAAGACTGATAAAATGTAATTACCTTTTCTAAACGTTTTTCTTTATCATACATATGAAATCGCCTCACTATATAATGATTTATACTATTTAATTATAACACATTTAGCCACAAAAATCAATATATTTTTGGATAAAATCAATGTATTTTTTATACTTAATAAGATTATAAGGTTCATGATTTGCGTTTGTAATTTTATTTACAAATCATGAACCTTTTCTCATGCAGCTGTTTCAAATATCTGCTTCTGGACAGTAAGACAGCTATACAGATTGCCTATTGAGTCATCAAGCTTTTCAAGTTCTTCTGCATTAAGACGATATTCATTCATTTTAGCAAGCCTCGTTGTATATTCATAAATACGATTCACGAGAACATCCAGTTCTTCTGTGGACAATTCAATACTTTTATTACTGCAATCCTTATGGCTCTTAACTGCTTCTAAAGCACTCAACAGTTTTTCAATACTGCTTAGTTTAAGAGTGCCTGCCCTTACTTCCTCTATGTAGGTTTTTAACTCAGTTCTGAACGTTGTTACCACTTCTGGTTCACGATTCTTTATCTTGCTATAAACGAATGAACCAACAGTAACTGTTGCAACAACAATGCCACTTATTATAAGAACTTTCTTATTTTGTTTGGCAAACTGTATAGCCTTACCTCCTATACTTTGAGCTTGCTGTGCAGGATTCAGATTGATGGGTTCTAAATGTTTGACTATCTGTCCCTTTTTCGGTCCAGTAGCATATCTTATGACTCCACCGATTCGGCGATATTCACCCGTTAAAAGCTTTGTCATGATATCATTAGGAATATCAAACGCTTCTTGAATTATTGGCATACATTATTTCTCCTTTCTGACGGAACTTGCCTGACTACGTTGTGATTTCAGCAGTTTTTCTTTAAGTGCTCTAAGTTCTTGTACATGATTTTCCTCAGCTTTGATTTCAAGGTCAAGTTTGCTTATCTCCTCCTTTTTTGCTAAAATAGTCTTTTTCGAACTTTTAATTGAAGTATCTATGAATTTAAGCATTTCAGAAACAGAGATTTGAGCATTTTTCAGGTGTTCCTCAGTAATACTTTTTTGAGCAACCATTGTTCCTAAAAGAGTAGCAGTTAATAATGGAACGCCGGCAATCAATCCCGGGATACCAAGCAAACCTATTGTACTGGCGGCTATTCCTGCGTATTTAGGAGTGGTTTTTAAGAATTTATTTAAACTCTGCTCTGAAACAACGTTACCACCTTTCCGAGATGATTGATCAGCTTCTAGTTTCCCTAACCTTATCCAACGTCTAACAGTTTCAGGATTAGCTTTAAGCATATCAGCTATTTCTTTAACGGTATATGTATTCATAAAATACCTCCTCTCAAAATGTAGTATATCACAATAATGTAGCAAAAGCAAGCATATGTAGTATTAAAACAAAAAGTTTGTATGCTTGCACAAATTATGAAAGCCATTTTTCTCTTAATATACAAAATTCACTTTATAAAGATATAATCAGAAGTGCCGCCACGTGACCCGCCCCCTGTCAATTAGACAGCCGAAATAACAAAAATATTCTATTATGTTACCAAAAGCAATCTGTACTAATTGTGCAGATTGCTTTTATT
>Ga0256404_1009087_pt1 | contig 14451 bp, 11 predicted proteins | sample RumenRJG_01DNA_FD_185990 | JGI IMG/M metagenome (GOLD analysis project Ga0256404, IMG submission 185990) | Bovine rumen microbial communities from Lethbridge, Alberta, Canada - RJG_01 | ecosystem: Host-associated > Mammals > Digestive system > Stomach > Rumen | place: Canada: Alberta | collected...
TTGACGACCTGCATTAAATCCACATAAGAGGGATGAATCATGTTTGTACCTGTTCCTTTCTTAATATACGCTCCGATATCAGCGCATCCACATAAAGCGCTGATCGTCTCCAATTCTCCAAATTGTTACTATATCACAGATTTTATTCTTTTGTACAGTCACTTTGGAGTTAATTGCCTTCCTTATTTGTACCGTTTCAGGTTCCACTCACTCTGTTCCGGGCTTCCTGAGCGCGCCCTTCAATGATCTCGAGAAGCTCCCTGAGGAATTTCTCCTTGAAATCCGGGTCGAATCTGACGCCGCCTTCTCCGGTCTCGACGATCCTGTTCACCTCGCGCACGCAGTCCTCAAGGTCGTCGTTGATCACGATATACTCGTATTTCACCAGGTGCTCCGCTTCCTCTACAGCTCTCTTAAAGCGGTTGTCGATCTGCTCCTCTGTCTCTGTCTTTCTTCCGATCAGTCTCTTTGCCATCACCGCGGCGCTCGGAGTGGTTATAAAGATCAGGACCGCGTCCGGAAACGCCTTCTTGATCTGCATGGCCCCCTGGACCTCGATCTCCAGGATAACGTCTTTTCCGTTTGCCATATTCTCTTCTACAAATGATCTGGGCGTCCCGTAGTAGTGGTCCGCGTAACCCGCGTACTCTAAGAGCCCGCCGTTTCTGATCATTTCCTCGAACTCTTCATTACTGACAAAATAGTAATTGACCCCGTGCACTTCCCCTTCTCTGGGCTTTCTGGTCGTCATCGATACGGAAAGCGTATAGTGGTCATAGTCATTAAGGAGCCTGCCGACGACAGTTCCCTTTCCAACTCCGGAAAACCCGGATATGACCACCAGTTTGCCGGCTCTTTCATTCTCTGCCATAAGTCTGTTTCTCCCCTTCCCGGTTTTGCTCAGCCTGCTCTCTTTAGTCCGGCCGTTCCTCATCTTCCCTGCTCATATCTTCCCTTGTGCCCTGGGCTCTTCCCCGGATCGTCTCCGGGAGCAGCGCTGAGAGTATAATGCGGTCATTTTCCATAATGAGCACAGCCTTGGTCTTGCGTCCCTGTGTGGCGTCCACTGTCCGGCCGTCCTCCCTTGCCTTGGAAACAAGGCGCTTTACAGGAGCGGAGTCGGGACTGACGATGGCTATGATCTTGCCCGCGTTGACGGTATTGCCAAAACCGATATTGATAAATCTGAATGCTTCCATTCTTTTTCCTTACTCGATATTCTGGATCTGCTCCCTGACTTTCTCCACAGTTGTCTTGAGTTCGATCGCCCTGTCGGATACCTCCAGATTGTCGGACTTGGAGAGGATCGTATTGGACTCCCGGTTCATCTCCTGAGCGATGAAGTCAAGCTTGCGGCCGACGCCCTCGCTTCCGTCCAGCGCTTCCCTCGTAGCCTTGATATGGCTCTGCAGCCGCACCAGTTCCTCGTCTACGCATACCTTATCCGCGTAGATCGTAACTTCCTGAACAATCCTGCTGTCATCGATGACGGCGTCTCCGATCAGTTCCTTCACCTTGTCGTAGAGACGCTGCCTGTAAGCAGCTACGATCTGCGGAGATCTCTCAGTGATGAAATCCACGTGTCCCTGCATCTCATTGAGCTTGCCGATCAGGTCGTTTCTGAGGAATTCTCCTTCCCTGACCCTGGCCTCGCGGAAATTCTCCGCCGCCTCGTCGACTACTGCCCGCAGTCTGTCCCAGAGCTGAACGGGATCCATGGGTTCCTCTTCCATAGTCAGGACATCCGGATATTTTGAAAGCGTGGATACTCTGATATCATTGTCAAGACCGTACTCCTGCGCCATCTGCCTGAGATATTTCAGATACTCTCCCGCGATCTTGCTGTTGTACTTGACCTGCATATTAGCTTCCTTGAGGTCTTCATACGTGATATAGACATCCACTTTGCCGCGGCTTATGTACTTCTTGAGTTCCGCACGGATCCCCGCTTCAAGCATACCCAGCTGTCTGGGCATCTTGATCCCGATATCAAGATAGCGGTTGTTCACCGACTTGATCTCTACTGCGATCTTTAAGTCTTCGTCAGCATACTCTGCTCTGCCGTATCCTGTCATGCTCTTGATCATAGTTAAAGTCCTCCATGCTAAAGATCATATATAGCCGATTTTACAGCGGTTTAACGCCTTTGTAAAGCAAGGACGCCTCAGCTCGGGCGCCGCCGGCGACAAGTTCCGGACATTGTGATATAATCAGATGATTTGAATCTCATACATAATGAAAGGAAACTGATTCCATGGCTTTTGACGGCATTACCACCGCCTGTCTGCGCAAAGAATTTTCCGACAGACTGACAGGCGCCAGAATATATAAAATAGCGCAGACGGACCGCGACGAACTGGTCCTTACGCTGAAGCCTGCTGCCGAGAGAGGGGGCGGACAGTGCAGGCTCTACCTCTCTGCCGACGCCTCTCTTCCTCTTTGCTATTTCACGGCAAAATCCAGACAGGCCCCGCTTCAGGCGCCATCCTTCTGCATGCTGCTCCGCAAGCACCTGCAGAACGGCAGGATCCTCTCTGTCACCCAGCCGGGCCTCGAACGCGTTCTGCGCTTTGAAGTCGAACACCTCGACGAGATGGGCGATCTGTGCCGCCACACACTTGTCATTGAGCTGATGGGCAAACACAGCAATATCATCTTTTTAAATGATCAGGAACAGATCGTCGACAGTATCAAACACATCTCCTCGCTGGTCAGTTCCGTCAGAGAAGTGCTTCCGGGCAGGCCCTATTTTGTCCCGGACACCAGGAGCAAAAAGAATCCTCTCGAAGAGACCGCTGAGGGTTTCGACGCTCTTATGCGCAGTCAGCAGATCCCCCCCGCCAAGCTTCTGCTCTCCGCTTACACGGGTCTTTCCACGCAGATGGCGGAGGAGCTGTGCCACAGGGCGGCTATCTCCAATGACAGGAGCGCCTCCTCGATGACGGATACAGACCGCGCATCCCTGTGGAGAGAATTCAGCGCTCTTATGCGGGATACGGCCGAAGGTACCTTTGCGCCTTCCATTTATTATAAGAAAGAAGACGGAAGCCGCCGCGGAGCTCCCTCAGGATATGCGGCAGTCTCCATGAGGATCTTCACAGACTTCGCCGCGCGCTTTGAGGAAGTCCGCTTCGATTCCATGTCCGAACTTCTCGAAACTTTTTATGACCAGAAGAATGAAGTCACCAGGATCCGTCAGAAATCAGTGGACCTTCGCCATGTCGTCCAGACAATTCTCGAACGCGACATTCACAAATACGACCTGCAGCGCAAGCAGATCCGCGATACCGAAAAGCGCGACAAATACCGGATCTATGGAGAGCTTCTCAACGCCTACGCCTATTCCATTCCCGAAGGCGCGAAGTCCTGTGAAGTGGACAACTACTACACCGGCGAGAAGATCCGCATTCCTCTCGATCCCATGCTGACGCCGACCCAGAACGCGAAGAAATATTTTGACAGATATACCAAGCTCAAGAGGACCTATGAGGCTCTGACCACCTTGACCGAAGAAGTCAAATCGGAGATCGACCATCTCGAGAGCATCCGCACATCCCTGGATCTCGCCACGGGCGAGGGCGACCTGGCCCAGATCCGGCAGGAGCTCGAGGACAGCGGACTTGTTCGCCGGCACGCAGGGGGAGGGAAAAAGCGGCCCGGCTTTGACAAATCCGGCAAAAAAGGCCGCGCCCGCACTCCCGTCGGCAAGCCCCTTCACTACATCAGCAGCGACGGCTACGACATCTATGTCGGCAAGAATAACACCCAGAACGACCAGCTCACTTTCCACTTCGCAGAGCCCGGCGACATCTGGATGCACGCCAACGACATGCCCGGATCCCATGTGATCCTCCGCTCCGGAGGCCGCTCCATGGACGAGATCCCGGACAGGGCTTTTGAAGAAGCCGCTTCCCTGGCCGCCTGGTATTCCGCCGGCCGCCAGCAGGGAAAGGTAGAGATCGATTACCTGCTCCGCCGCAATGTAAAAAAGCCCGGAGGGGCCAAGCCTGGCTTTGTAGTCTACTATACCAACTATTCCATTCTAGCGAGGGCCGATATATCCGGTCTTCAGGAAGTTTCAGATTAATCAGTCCATAAAAAAGCCGCTGCCTTTTGATGGCAGCGGCTTTTATCTTCAATTCAGCACTTCATTCATGCTTCCGGTCCTGTATCCTTCCAGATCCATCGCCGTATAGTCAAATCCGGCCTTTCGAAATTCCGAGGTGATCTCCTGTCTTTTCTTAAGAAGTTTCTCAAGATCTCCGGGCAGCACCTCGATCCTGGCAAGGCGTCCCTCTTCTCCATGTATCCTCACTCTGAACTGCTTAAATCCCAGGTCCTGCAGGAGCCTTTCTCCCAGTTCCACTCTCCTGAGTTTCTCGTCTGAGATGGTCTCCCCGTAAACAAATCTGGTGGCCAGGCAGGCAAAGGAAGGTTTATTCCAGGTGGGCAGTCCCAGTTCTGAAGAGAGTTCCCTGATCTCCGCTTTTGTCAGCCCCGCTTCGCGCAAAGGACTCCTAACGCCCAGTTCCTCTATCGCTTTCAGGCCGGGTCTGTAGTCCGACAGATCATCCACATTAGATCCCTCGGCCATAACCTCAAATCCCTGCTCCCGTGCAGCTTCCATCATCCGCGTAAAGAGCACTTTTTTGCACAGATAACAACGGTTCGCGGGGTTCTCCCGAAAGCCCGGAATGGAAAGCTGGTCCACTTCGACTGTAATCCTGCTCACGCCGATCCCGCGGGTGAAGACGTCCGCTTCATCAGCCTCTCTCTCCGGGAAGGACGCGGACAGCGCTGTGACCGCAAGCACATTTTCATTTCCCAGCGTATTCACCGCGGCTTTGAGCAGGAGCGTCGAGTCGACGCCTGCCGAAAAAGCTACAGCAAGTTTCTTCTCCCGGCGCAGCGCGGCGCAGAGATTCGAATACTTATCACTTAGTTCCTGTCTCATAAACTCTCCACAAACCTGTCGAAAGCTCTCTGTCCCTCCGGCGTTCTCTTGTACACGCCCGCGTCCTCAAGAACGCGGCGGAACACATCGCCGATCTCCTTCTGTATGATCCCGTCGATATTGCTCTCGTCAATCTTTTCATAGCGGCCCATGAATTCTTCCGCCCAGTCCGCGTGTTTTTCCAGCACGGGATTTTTCCGGAAGTCTTCTCCCTCAAGGATCGCCTTTTTGAGGTCCGCCATCTCTCCGAGAAGTCTCGCGGGAAGAATTGCCATGCCCATGACTTCGATCAGGCCGATGTTCTCTTTTTTGATATGATGAAGTTCCGCGTGAGGATGATAGACGCCCAGCGGATTCTCCTCAGTAGTGATATTGTTGCGAAGGACCAGATCCAGTTCGAAAAGTCCTCCCCGCTTGCGGGCGATCGGCGTGATCGTGTTGTGCGGCGTATCTTCTGTAAAGGCGTAGATGAAAGCTTCCTCATCCGTATAGCCGCGCCATGCGTCCATAATGTGGTCGGCAAGAGCGATGATGCGGTCCGTATCCGGGCCGGAGAGGCGGATGCAGGACATCGGCCACTTCACGATCCCGCTTGAGATATCTTCAAAGCCTTTGACAGTGAATGACCGCTCTACAGGCGCGTTCGCCATAGCGAAGTCATAATGCCCGCCCTGGAAATGATCGTGGCTCAGGATCGATCCTCCCACGATCGGCAGGTCAGCGTTCGATCCCAGGAAATAGTGCGGGAAAGCCTTGATAAAGTCAAAGAGCTTGCAGAAAGTGTCGTGGTTGATCGCCATGGGAATGTGGCGGGAGTTGAACACGATGCAGTGCTCATTGTAGTAGACATAAGGGGAATACTGGAAGCCCCAGGGACCGCCCTGGATAGTGATCGGAATGATCCTGTGGTTCTCTCTGGCCGGATGATTCACTCTGCCGTAATATCCCTCGTTCTCAATGCACAGCTGGCACTTGGGATAACTGCTCTGGGCGGCGTTTCTTGCCGCGGCGATCGCCTTGGGATCCTTCTCCGGCTTGGAGAGATTGATAGTGATATCGAGTTCGCCGTACTCCGTCTGAGTCTTCCACCTTCTGTCTTTGGCGATCCTGTATCTTCTGATATAATCTGTATTCCGGGAGAAATCATAATACCAGTCAGTCGCCCTGACGGGATCTTCATTGTAAATCCCGCGGAACTTCGCGATGACTTCACTCGGTCTGGGTGTCAGAATGCCCATGATCTTCGTATCAAAGAGATCCCTCATGACCACGGACGCGCCGTCTATCATCCCCTTTTCGGACGCGTGATCAAGGATCACCGCCAGGATTCCCTCCAGGAGAGTCCCGTCCGCGACCTTCTCCCGGTCGAGCGCCGCCGCTCCCCCGATGATCTCGGCCCTGTCCCCGGGATAATCGTCGATCCCGAGCGCCCCCAGCAGGGAATTGACTGTGTAGATCACATCTTCTTCCGCGATCAGTTCTGTCGCGAGCGCGTATTCAGTAAGATCTCTTATCGCCGCGTAAATCTTCTCCATCTTATACCCTCCTCGTGTTTTCTCTCCCGTAAACCGGTCTCTTATCAAAATAGTGTCCGTAATAGATGTCAATACCAGTTCTCGGGCTTAGCGTCCTCCGGCTGGGTATCCCTGGGTCCCTCGATCTCTTCCTTGTGCCTTATCACCAGCTCCTGGGTCTTGACGCTCATCCTTGTCCCGGGTTTGACGCTGCTTGTGATGAACACGTTGGAGCCGATGACCGATCCCCTGCCGATCACCGTCTCACCTCCGAGTATGGACGCGCCGGCGTAGATCGTAACATCGTCCTCGATCGTGGGGTGCCTCTTAGCGCCCCGCAGGCTCTGCCCTCCCCTTGTGGAGAGAGCGCCGATCGTGACGCCCTGGTATATTTTGACATGTTCTCCTATGACGGATGTCTCGCCAACAACGATGCCGGTCCCGTGATCCATGAAGAAATACCTGCCGATCGTCGCGCCGGGATGAATATCGATACCGGTGCGGGAATGCGCGTACTCCGTCATCATTCTGGGGATCAGCGGCACCTTTAGCAGGAACAGTTCGTGAGCCAGCCTGTTCACGGTGCTTGCCAAAAGCCCCGGATAGCACAGCACGATCTCCTCCTTGTTGTAAGCTGCGGGATCTCCCTGGTAAAACGCTTCCATATCGGTGTCGACAAGCTCCCTGATGGCAGGGATCCTGCTGATAAAGGTGATCGCCAGCTCCTCCGCAAGATCCTTGATCTCCGGTTCCGGCGTCTGTGCGTATTCATCGCGGAAACGCAGCGCGATCGCGATCTGCTTCGCCAGGTTGTAGACCACATCCTCGATCAGGATACTGATCCGGCTGTTATCATTGTAGCTTCTGTAGTTCTTCTCCCTGTAGTAGCCGGGAAAAAGAATGTTGAGGAGTTTATTCACAATATCCGTCACAGCATCGCTGTCCGGCTGGCTGAAAACATCCATCTTATCGATGTCTCTTCCGTTCTTGTAGTCCTCCAGTATCCTCTCGGTGATCTTCCGGATCCTCTCGTTGATCAGCTTCTCATTAGACATCTGTCAGTCCATTCCTTTCGCGTACGCGGCGCAGGCTTAAAAACTCTGCGACGGTACTTATTTAAGCATATCATCAGCTTTCTTTATTATACATGGAAAAACCGCACCTGTGTATGCCCTGATCTTCACATGTAAAATCTTCCTCCAAAAGATATTCTGACGCTTTGCGCTGATCTGTGATACTATGATAACAGGACATACTTGTCCACATAAAGGAGGAGTCATGAAAAAGCGCGAATCTGTAATAATTTGTCCCCTTCTGTGCATCAGTTTACTGCTGACTGCACTTGCGAGCCCCCTGGCGGTTTCCGTCGGCGTGAGCGCCGCATCGAATACTGCCGCTGAAGCCGGAACAGAAGCGGAAGCCGCAGCACCGGAGCTTATACTCTCCAAATGCTATCTGATCGAATCGGATAATTACGAGAGCATTGCTGACGGCTATTTTCAGGCCGTCCTTCTCTCCGAAGAATCAGCCGGGAAGTTCCCTGCCCTGAGCAGCGCCCTTTCAGAGCTCAACACACAGATCAGCGCTTCCTGCAGGAAAGACTTCAAGGAGCTTTCCGATAAGTCCAGGCAGTACATCACAGAACACGGAGTCACAGACGAAGACAGGCCGTCGGCAACCTTTGAGAGCAGGATCGTTCCGGTGCGCCAGGACGACAAAGCTGTGAGTTTCTTCACATCCTGCTACAGTTTTCTTCCGGGCGCCGCAGGCGGAACTACGACATTCAGAGGGATCACTCTCGACTCCGCGACCGGCAAAACAGTTGCCCTTGAGAACGTTATCAAAGATCCGGACAACAAAAAGGCGCTGACAGCCGCCATCAACGAGAACCTTCGTTTTCTCAGTACCGGCGATTCTGCCGGAGACCGCGAGGAATCCGTCTCCGTCGCTTTAGCGTCTGTCAATTACTTCCCGTCCTGGGTCGTAAGCGACAACGGCGTGATATTCCGTTTTAATGCCGGCGCGATCGGTACCGCGGAAGAGGGTGCTATAGAAGCAGAGATTCCCTTTGAAAAATATCCCGACCTGTTCACAGACGCTTACTCAGCTCATAAGGGTGCCTACACACTGCCCATTGACACTGTTTATCCTGTGATCGCGGACCTGAACGGAGACGGAACGCCCGAGAAGGTGAGCCTGAACGCCCGCCCTGACAGCAGCGGCGATCTCGGTTCCTACACAGCGCTCAGGGTCGCGACAGGCGACAAGGAGTGCCTGTACGAGACCTATTTCTTTAACGCCCGCGGAGTTCTTATCCATACCGCCGCAGGAAAGAGTTATCTCTACGTACAGACTATTACCGACAATGATTACCGCATTACCTGCGTATTTGATCTGAGCGGTGAGAAACCCGTCTTTTTGGGTGAACTCAACGGTACCGGATTCTCCGCCCGCTTCCGCCGCGACAGCAGCGATCCCGACCTGTGGTATATGGACGAGCAGTTCATCTCCTCGCCGGACTCCTTCTGCCTCGACACCCATATGGATCTGATGAGCACCTACTCCGCCACCGGGCGCTACAAAGTCGGTGAGGACGGAATGCCTGTTCTTTTATCTGATCAGTACCTGATCGACTCCGATCTGGAGCTTACCAGCCTCACGGATCTTCCCGCCGATATCATAGATCCGGCGACAGGCGCGGTCACGAAGCAGAACGCGGTCCTTGCCAAAGGGACCAAGTGCCGTCTCTTCAGGACTAACGGGAAAGATACGGTCGATGTCAAGACTGCCGACGGCGTCATTTACCGCTTTATCGTCACCGAGGAATGGCCTCAGAAAGTGAACGGGCTCCGGCTCGATCAGGCTTTTGAAGGGACCATGTTCGCAGGCTGATGAAATGTATCATTATTAATAATCAAGGAAAAGGGAGCCGGACGGCTCCCTTTTTGTATTTTTCATTATGAATTCCGGTCTCTCTGCTGCGCGCTGCCCACAAGGTAATTGATGAACTGCTGCGCCGTTCTTCCGGAAGCTCCGCCGCTTCGCAGTTCCCACTGATTGGCCAGAAGCGCAAGTTCCTGCTCTGAAAGCGTGATTTCCGGATAGCGCTTGGCCAGTTCACTGACAATGTGCAGATATTCCTGGTGCGAAGGCTTGAAGTAACCGATCGTGACGCCGAAACGAGCCACCAGAGACAGCTTCTCCTGCACCGTGTCGCTTCTGTGCATCTCGTCGTCGCTCCTGTCGTTTCTGTCTCCCCAGGTCTCCTTGATCAGGTGTCTTCTGTTAGAAGTCGCGTATATCAGGATATTCTCGGGCTTTGTCTCGAGTCCTCCCTCAATAACAGCCTTGAGATATTTATATTCTGTCTCAAATTCCTCGAAGGACAGGTCGTCCATATAGATTATAAAGCGGTAATTTCTGTTCTTGATCTCAGAGATAATGCGCTGCAGGTCCTTGAACTGGTGCTTGTAGACCTCGATCATCCTCAGTCCCTTGCTGTAATAGCGGTTCAGGATCGCCTTGATGCTTGTGGATTTTCCCGTTCCCGCGTCGCCGTAGAGAAGAACATTGTTGGCCATGCGCCCCTCGACGAAAGCTTCCGTATTGGCGATCAGCTTCTGCTTCTGCAGCTCATACCCCACCAGGTCCTCCAGCTGAACGTCGCTGGTCGCAGTGATCGGGATCAGAAACTCTTTCTCTTTATTATCGTCATTGATGCGGAACGCTTTGTTAAGGCCGAATTTACCGACGCCGTACTCCTTGTAGAATCCGGTGATGATATCGTACATCTCCTGTTCGGGCTTCCAGCTTCCGTCCGCCTCTCTCTCCGCGCGCTTCTCTTCCACCGATTCGATCGCGGCGCTCAGTTCCTGCACCTTCTCACTGACGCTTCTGTTAAATACCCTCTCGGGTTTTCCCACTGCCGTGTAGTCCTCGAGTATACTGAAGCAGCCTATGCCCAGGGCGCTCTCTATTTTGCCGAAATCGTAGTTGAACAGTTCTCTGAAGATCCTGAAATCATTGAGAGCAAACGCGTTGACACTGCCTTTGTTGGCGCCTACCTTCTCCGATACCAGAGTAAAAGGGGTCTCCGTTGTTGCGATCAGATACGCCAGATAGTTATGCCACAGATTTTTGTTAAATCCATAGGTAGTAGCCAGGTCCAAAAGGCTGTGGACCTGCTCGTAGATCTCTTCGATCATGGATTCCCGGTTGTAATCACCCTCGTCGAACCGGCGGCAGATCTCCGCAAGGCTGCGCAGTATGCTGTCCTCCCCGATTCCCCTGTAAATGATAAGTTTGGATGTGAGACGATACATAGTTTGTTCTCCTGTAAATCTCCGAGTATTGTCTTTTCCCGTCAATACTAGCATTAAATGCGTTTTTGAGCAATTACTATAACTGTCCGCAAAACAGTGACAAAAAACATTTCCTATGCAGGTGCTGATGCGATATAATAGACGATAGTTGTTTTTCAAAAAGAGTGTAACCTGACGTTTTTTCTTAAGAAAGAGGGGATTATCCATGCAGATCGGATTTGATAACAACAAGTATTTCAAGACCCAGTCTGAACACATCAGAGAGCGCATCTCGCAGTTCGGCGGCAAGCTTTATCTTGAGTTCGGCGGCAAGCTCTTCGACGATTATCACGCGTCCAGAGTGCTTCCCGGATTTGAACCCGATTCCAAGATCACAATGCTCTGCGAGTTAAAGGACCAGGCTGAGATCGTGGTGGCGATCAACGCTGCCGATATTGAGAAGAATAAAGTCAGAGGCGACCTCGGAATCACTTATGACGAGGATCTGCTGCGTCTCGTCGACGCATTTACAAGTCACGGCCTCTATGTAGGGAGCGTCGTGCTGACAAGATTTGCCAATCAGCCCTCGGCGATCGTCTATGAAAAGAAGCTTCAGTCCCTGGGGCTTAAGGTATACAGGCACTATCCCATTCCCGGATATCCCGTTGATATCCCGCTGATCGTCAGCGAAGACGGCTATGGCCGCAACGACTACATCGAGACCAGCCGTCCCCTTGTGGTCGTGACCGCTCCCGGCCCCGGAAGCGGCAAGATGGCGACCTGCCTCTCTCAGCTCTATCACGAAAACCGCAGAGGCATCAAGGCCGGCTACGCCAAATTTGAGACTTTCCCTGTATGGAACCTGCCCCTCAACCACCCGGTCAACCTCGCCTATGAGGCAGCTACGGCGGATCTGGACGATATCAACATGATCGATCCTTTCCACCTCGAGGCCTACAAGGAGACCTGCGTCAACTACAACCGCGACGTAGAAGTCTTCCCTCTTCTCAACGCGATCTTTGAAAAGATCTACGGCACTTCTCCTTATAAGTCTCCCACAGACATGGGAGTCAACATGGTCGGCCTGTGCATCAGCGATGACGAGGTATGCAAGAAAGCCGCGCGCCAGGAGATCATCCGCCGCTATTACGACGCTCTGTGCGAGCACCGCAAGGGAAACGCGGATGAGGAACCGATCCGCAGGATCGAACTTCTCATGAAGAAATCCGGCATCGACGTATCGGAGAGACCCGTCGTTATGGCGGCCAATCTCAACGCTGAGAAGACCGGAGCTCCCGCAGCCGCTATGGAAATGGCGGACGGCACTATTTTGACCGGAAGAACCTCTGAACTGCTGGGCGCCTCCTCGGCGCTGCTTCTCAACGCCCTCAAAAAGCTTGCGGGCATTCAGGACAGCATCAAGCTGATCAGCCCTCAGATCATCAACCCGATCATGGAGATGAAGATCGACCATCTCGGAAGCGACAATACTTCTCTTCTGCACCTGAACGAGCTGCTGATCGCGCTCGCCATCGCCGGTGTGACAGATCCCTGCGCCAAGGCGGCAATCGACCAGCTCGAACACCTGAAGGGACTTGAAGTACACTCCTCCGTGATCCTTTCCCAGATCGATTCGGGTGTTTTCAAGAAGCTCGGCGTCAACCTGACTTGTGAGCCTCACTACGAGAGCAACAAGTTATATCATAAATAATCTGTTTTAAGCCTCTTTCCTTAAATTGTGGAAAGAGGCTTCATTTTATGGTACGATTAATCTGTGTAAAAGCGTTTACATGTCAGCTCGGGCAGTATGGGGTACCTGTGCTACATGAAGATTTAGAAAGTGTCAGGAGGTTACACGTCTTATGAAACCGTATGCTTTTGGCGTCGATATCGGCGGTACAACGATCAAAATGGGTTTTTTCGACACGGAGGGGAAATTCCTCGATAAGTGGGAGATCACAACCCGCACGGAGAACAATGGAGAGAAGGTCCTTCCGGATATTGCCCGCTCCATTAAAAAGAAACTTAAAGAGAATGAACTGACCCTGGACGACCTGGAAGGCGTCGGCGTCGGCGTTCCCGGACCCGTCCTTTCAGGCGGCATTGTCAACCAGTGCGTCAACCTCGGATGGGGAGTCATCGACGTGAGAAAGGAACTCTCCTCTCTGCTGGACGGCGTATTTGTAGCGGTCGGAAACGACGCCAATGTTGCTGCCCTGGGTGAGCAGTGGAACGGCGGCGGCAAGGGACATGACAATGTCGTCATGGTTACGCTCGGCACAGGCGTCGGCGGAGGCATTATCATTGGCGGCAAGATCCTCGCGGGCGCTCACGGGGCAGCCGGTGAGATCGGTCATATGAAAGTCAGGGATAAGGAGACCGCGGTCTGCGGATGCGGCAAGAAGGGCTGCCTCGAGCAGTACGGCTCAGCCACGGGCGTTGTTCGCCTCGCTCATATCGCGCTGGAAGCCAATCCCGCTGTGGAAACGCCTCTTCGCGATCTTGATCCCCTTACTGCCAAGGACGTTTTCGACTACGCGAAGACCGGCGATGAATTCTCCCTGTCCGTGATCGATACAGTAGGTAAGATGCTCGGCGAAGCGATCGCGCACATCACCTGCGTCGTAGATCCCGATGTCATCGTGATCGGAGGCGGCGTCTCCAGAGCCGGACAGATCCTTCTTGACGCAGTGGAGAAGTATTACAAACCCGCCGCGTTCCACGCGTCCCGCGATACTGATTTCAAACTCGCCGTTCTCGGAAACGATGCCGGCATGTACGGCGCGGTGAGAATGATCCTGAACAAATAAAGACTGCGAATATTGATAAAAGGTACCGTTTCAGCCACGGTACCTTTTTTAATGATTTTTCCGAAAGAAGTAACGATTCCTCAAATGCCCGCTTTTTCCCTCAGAAATCGCTCAACTTCTTCAAAATAGTGAGCCGGGTCTTTATCCGCTGCCTGCGCGTGCCCTGCCCCTTCGACGACCATGATCTCTTTTTCACAGGCCGCCGCGTCATACAGTTCCCGGCACATGCTCACCGGGATCATCCGGTCCTCTTTCCCGTGTATAAATAAGGTGGGAACCATGCTCGAAGAGACAGCTTTTAAAGGGCTTGTCTCCTTCAGGTCATAACCTGCGCGAAGACGGATCATCAGTTCCGCCGAATCCACGACAGGGAAGGCGGGCAGGTGAAACCAGCTTCCGATCTTCTCCTGAAACATTGAATATGCGTCTGTATAAGCGCAGTCTGAAATGACCGCTTTTATGTTATCAGGCACATTCTCCCGTCCGCAGTAAAGAAGCGCTGTGGAAGCCCCCATGGACAGGCCGTGCAGAACGATCTCCGCTTCGGGATCTCTTTCCAGGATCAATTCGACCCACCCTGCAAGATCCTCGCTGTCAGTGGCACCAAGTCCTATATAATCACCTTCGCTCTCGCCCTGGCACCTGAAATCCGGCGCAAGAACACTGTACCCGTGCGTCCAATACCAGTACGCATAGCCGTACATCATCTCTTTGCTTCCTGTGTAACCGTGCAGCAGTATGACCCAGCGATGCGGATCCGCGGATTTATGTGCTGCCTCCGGTGTGCCGCCATCAGACTTATGCCCCGCCTCCGCCGCGTCATCTAAGGTCTGCATGAGTACGCCCTTGAGTCTGTATCCGTCTTCTGACAG
>Ga0256404_1009088_pt1 | contig 14450 bp, 14 predicted proteins | sample RumenRJG_01DNA_FD_185990 | JGI IMG/M metagenome (GOLD analysis project Ga0256404, IMG submission 185990) | Bovine rumen microbial communities from Lethbridge, Alberta, Canada - RJG_01 | ecosystem: Host-associated > Mammals > Digestive system > Stomach > Rumen | place: Canada: Alberta | collected...
TTCTGCCTGGCTGATTTGAGAAATAATTTCAGGTGTACCTATTACATCTCGTTTATAAGGATGTTTTGTATACATATTGAAATTAGCTTGGTTGTATACTTTTGTCCAAGGTCTGTCTTTACACATTCTTATTTCTTCAATAACAACATGTCTTTCTCGTTTATCCGTAACTGTATTGTCATTTAAATCAAATTCTTTTCCTATTTCATCTTCCGGTAAAACAGGATCAAGCATCATATCAGCATGCAATTCTAATGCCTCATAAAAATCTTTGCAGCCCTCTCCTTTAGGTAGTGTTACATAATAGAAAGTATAATCTTTCCAAGTGGCAGCATTAACTATCGCTCCTTTTGCCTCTAGGGTTCTGTCAAAATAGCCGGCTTTATGTTTGTGAGTGCCTTTAAACATTAAGTGTTCTAAAAAGTGTGATACTCCGTTATTTTTTTCGTTTTCATTTATTGAACCGGTTCTTACCCACGAACTTATATTCACCATATCACCTTCTTTATGTGCAAAAACGATTTTATGTCCGTTTTCTCTTTCATAAATTTCAACATCTTTTGTAAGATATGGGTATTTTACTAATGTTTTTTTCATAATATTTTCCTTTAATCTTTTATCCATTTTTGTTTTAAGCTGTTTAAATCACCGTCATTAGCCATGTTATCCAACATCACATTTACCGCATTTAAAACTCTTGCGCTTTCAATTCCTTTTCTAAAAGCTATGCCGTAAGGTTCTTGTGTGTATTTTTGGGTTAGCATTCTAAATGTACTATCCTGTAATACAAAACTTAAAAGTATTGTATCATCAAGTGCTATTGCATCAATCTGATTGTTTTTAATAGCTTTTAATGCATCTTCATAGGTTTTGTATCCGGAAATAAGTGATGTCGGTGCAACCGCTCTTATTCCATTAATAGCTGTTGTACCAAATATTGTACCGATTTTTTTATTCTTTAAATCTGATAAAGATTTAATATCGCTTGATTTTTTAACCATAACGGTCTGCCCTGCATAGTAATACGGTTCGGAAAAATCAACCATAGCCATTCTTTTCGGATTTATAGTTATTGTTGCAATTACCATATCTGCCATGCCGGAATTTAAAAGAGAAATCCTGTTTGACGGCTCAACTTGGATAAATTCAACGGCATCTTTATCTCCAAGCAATGTTTCAGCAATACATTTTGCGATATCAACTTCAAAACCTGCAGGTTTACCATTTTCGTCTATATAGCTGAATGGTTTTATATCACTTTCAAGACCGACAACTACTTTGCCTCGTTCTTTTATTGCATCATATAAATCCATTGGATTTTGTTTTTTACCGCAAGCAGAAAATATGATACTTACGAATATTAATATGAATGCTAATAATAAATATCTTTTCATTGTACTTTTAATAAACCATAAATACAGTTATTTGTAAATATTTACAGGAATAACGGCTTTATTATACTGTAGTTTTTTGCATTTTTTCTTTGTAGTTTAAAAGGCATTGTGCAAGTTGATCAGGACAGCTTGTTGTTTTGTTGCCGCACTGTATTCCTTTAAGTTTATCTATTACATCATTAATATTCATACCTTTTACTAGCGCTTTTATTCCCTTTAAATTTCCGTTGCATCCACCTAAAAATTCTACATCTTGTATTGTGTTATTTATATCTATAGCAACTCTCATTAATCCGCAGCAAGTTCCTGATGTTTCATAATCAATAACTTTTACATTATCCATAATTATCCCCCTTGTCTTTTTAATATAATAGTACCGCTTTACTACTATGTCAATAAATTTTAACCTGAAAATTATTTTATAATGAAATATTTTTCAAATGTTCTATTTTTGTTTCCGGTTCAAGAACAATTCCTATGACATCTATTCTAAAATTGGCATATTTTTCTTTATAATTGCTTAAAAACATAAATATGCCCTGTTTTAAATGTTTATATTTTGTATATGTAATCGCCTCAAAAGGTGAACCGCTTTTATCATTTTTTCTGGTTTTAACTTCTACAAAAACTAATTCATTTTTGTATTTTGCAATAATGTCAATTTCACAAAATTTTGAGAAATGAACATTTCTTTCTATAACTTTGTATCCGTTGTCTGTTAAAAATTTACAAGCTAAATCTTCACCATATTGACCGATTTTACGGTTAGATGACATCATTGTACGCATCCGGATTATTTAGTAACTCATAATTTATTTCGTTTTCATTATCTGCAATTGCAGCGGCAACAACAACGTCGGATGTTATATTAATCATTGAACGGAACATATCGGCAATTCTATCAATAGCGAATAATAGTGCAAATCCGGAAATTAACTGTTCAGGAGTTAAGCCCATACCATTCAAAACCAAAACAATTGTTATAAGCCCTGTTCCCGGTATACCGGCACAAGTGCTTGATGCAACTATTGTCATAATACCTATTTGTAAAAGCATTAAAGGTGTAAGTGTTGCACCGTATGCCTGAGCAAGAAACAAAACTGCAATAGCTTGTACAATAGCTGTACCATCCATATTCAGAGTAGCACCTAAAGGAAGTACAAAGCTTGAAATTTTATGAGATATTCCTCGTTTTTCACAACATGCAATAGTTAAAGGTAATGTAGCAGAAGAACTCGCAGTTCCAAATGCAACCATCATTGCCTCTGTTATTGATGCATACAGCATTAATACAGGAACTTTTGTAAATATTTTTAAGAATATTGGGTATACCACAAATAATTGAATGGCAAGTCCCAGACATACAGCAAATAAATACTTTGAAATTGTTGAAAATACATCTATACCAAAACTTGCTATAGACGTAGCCGTAAGAGCAAATACTCCGGGTACAGCCAAATACATTATCCAATCCGTAACTTTCATTGTTGCGGCAAAAATAGATTCAAAGAATGCTATAACAGGTCTGTTAACTTCTCCTACTCTTGCAAGTGCTATTGCAAATACAAGTGCAAATATTAAAATAGGAACCATATCTCCTGTTGCAAGTGAAGAGAGAGGATTTTTAGGAATAAAGTCCAACAACATGTTAACCATGTTTTCTTTTTGGTTATCTATTGTTGCTGCAACTTGCTGTTGAATTTCTGTTGCTGTTTGTGTATCAATGTATTGAGCCGCTCCTACACCCGGTTTTATAATTAGTCCTAATGACATACCGATTATAACTGCTGCAACGGTTATTATACTGTAGTAAACAATCATTTTTAAGCCAAATCGCCCTAATTGTTTGTTATCACTACCTATACTTGCAATACCTATGATTATTGCAGATATAACAAGCGGTATAACAACCATTTGAATAAGCCGTATAAATGCTTGTCCCAAAAAAGTTAAAAATCCGAAAAATGCACTGTGTTGATGCCCATGCAATAATACACCGACAATAATACCTGCAATAATACCGAAAAATATATGCCAATTTCTTTTTAGTCCTAAGCCAATTGCAATAAGTATTTGCATGTGTAATTTCATACGTTTTATATCCCTTTATATTTGCTCTTTTTGTGATAATTGTAATACTTAATACCTTAAAATACAATTATTTTTTTACAAATATACAATATACTTAAATAAACTTTGAATATATTTGTATTATAATATAAAATATGGGTTTTATAGATAAGGCAAAAATAAGAATATTATCGGGCAGAGGCGGTAATGGAGCTGTTGCTTGGCGGCATGAAAAATTTGTGGATAAAGGCGGGCCTGCCGGTGGTGATGGTGGTAATGGCGGAGATATTTATATTGAAGCTTGTGAAAGCATGTCTACTTTGCTTGATTTTAAATATAAGTCTGTATTTAAAGCTCAGTGTGGAGAAAATGGCGGTATTAAAAACAAGTACGGTAAAAATGGTGAAAGTTTAACTATAAAAGTACCTGTTGGAACTGTTATTAAAGAAGCTAAGAGTGAAAAAATTATAGCAGATTTAACACAAGCAGAACAAAAAGTTTTGGTAGCAAAAGGTGGTAGAGGCGGACGTGGTAATTCAAAGTTTTGTACTCCGCAAAGGAGAGCTCCGCAATATTGTGAACCGGGAGAGCCGGGAATTGAACGTGAATTGGTGTTAGAATTAAAACTTATTGCGGATGTCGGTTTGTTGGGTATGCCAAATGCAGGTAAATCAACTTTTATTAGTGTTATTAGTGCTGCTAAGCCAAAAATTGCCGATTATCCTTTTACAACTTTAGTTCCTAATCTTGGTGTTGTTAGAAAAAATGAGGGTGATTCTTATGTTGTTGCCGATATTCCTGGCTTAATAGAAGGTGCTTCTACAGGTGCCGGATTGGGACATGATTTTTTAAGACATGTGGAAAGATGCAGATTTTTGCTTCATATTGTGGATTTAACGCAAGATAATCCTATGGAGAATTTCAATAAAATAAATAATGAACTGAAAAAATACTCTGAGGAATTAAGTAACAGATACCAAATAGTTGCACTTAATAAAATTGATGCAATTGATGAAAATAAAAAAGAAGAAATATTAAACCAATTCAAATCTGTTAGTAATGATATATTTTTAATTTCTGCCGTTACTCATGAAAATATTGATAAATTAAAACTTTTTATGGATAAAAAAGTTGATGAAATTGAAAAACCTGTATCAATATATGAAGTAGAAGAAGACACAGGTGCTTATGATAATGATGACAGTGCTTATGAAGTCATTAAGGTTTCAAAAGATACTTATATTGTTAATGGTGGTAAAATAAAACGTATTACTGATATAACAGATGAAAAAAACAGACAGCAGGTATTACGGCTTCAAAATATTCTTAAAGGTATGGGAGTTTTTGATGAATTGCGTAAAAAAGGAATAAAAGATGGTGATACTGTTATTATTGGTCATCTAGAAATGGAATTTTATGATGATGAATATTAATGTTTTTTAGACATCAATGGTAGTTTTATCGTAACTGTTGTACCATAATCTTTTTTACTTTTTATATCTATACTGCCTTTGTGTGCATCCGTTATAACTTTTGCTACGTATAGACCTAAACCCGTGCCGGATGTTTTTTGCTTGTTTGCAAGCCGTACATACTTATCAAATACTTTACTTAAATTATTTATTTCTATACCATAACCAAAATCTTGAACTTGAAAAATAGCATTATTTTTATTTACTTCAAGTGTAACTAATATTTTTGACGAGGTTTTTGAATATTTACTTGCGTTACTAATCAAATTATTTATAACTCTTTTTATATTCAATATATCAGCATTAATAAAAATATCTTCTTCAGGTGCATTGAATATTAATGTTTGTTTTTTTTCATTAACAATATATGACATATCGGATATGCAGTTTTTTACAAGCTTTGTGAAATTACATTTTTCTTTATTTAAATCAAGATGTCCGTTATCTGATTTATATTTACAAAGCATATTTTCCGTAAGGTTTTTCATATACTTTTCTGAATTTAGAATATCATTAAGTATTTCTCTATGGTAGCTGTTTATTGGATTTGATTTATCGTTTAAAATCATTTCAAGAGCATATATGCCTGAATTTATCGGGGTTTTTAAGTCGTGAGTAAACATAGCGATAAAGGTATCGTTTATATTTGGGGTAAATGTATTTTGCATAGTTTTATACTACATATTTTTTATCATATCTTTAATTACCCGACTGATTATATTTGAGTACTATTTTTAAATTACGAACAAAGTGAAGCTATAAAAAAATGAATTGTCAATTTCATTCCGTCCGTAAATCCACTCCTAATTGAACAAATATGTTCTAGTTCAAACACATATTAGACTAAGAAAATGATTTTATTATTAATATTTTTTTTATAAAGTAATTCAAATTGCTTTTTGTTCGGGCTTAGAATATGGCTATGCATCAAACAATTTTAAGTATGTTATACATAAACATAATGAAAGTTCTTATCAACATGCTTGGTGTTCCGCTCATAACGGTATAGAAGAATTCTAAACTTAAAAAACGGAAAGTGTTCATACAAAGATTGCAAGTGTAAAAGAATAAAAAATAAATAATTTCATGCTATAATTTGCAATATAAAGGATGAGGTTTTTATGAAAATATTGGTAGGAATGTCAGGCGGAGTAGATTCTTCTGTTACGGCAATGTTATTAAAAGAGCAGGGACATGAAGTTGTTGGTGCAACAATGGCTATATGGGGAAAAGGCGGTGTTTATGCCGAGATACAAAAAAAGATAAATGAAATACCTCGAAAAAAAGGAACGCACGGTGCTTGTTTCGGGCCTGATGAAAAAGAAGATATTGAACAAGCAAAACGTATTGCTGAAAAAATAGGTATAGAATTTCACGTTTTTGACTGTGCTGAACAGTATGAGGAAATAGTTTTAAGTAATTTCAAAAAAGAATATTTATCAGGAAGAACACCAAACCCTTGTATTTGGTGTAATTCACTAATTAAATTTAACGTTTTACCTAATCTTGCAAAGCAAAACGGAATAGATTTTGATAAATTTGCAACAGGGCATTATGCAAATATAATTCAAAATGAAAATGGCAGATATTTATTAAAATGTGGAATAAACCGTAAAAAGGACCAATCTTATTTTTTGTATCGGCTTACTCAAGAACAGCTTTCTAATATAACCTTACCTTTAGGTAATTTTACAAAGGAGGAAATTAGAGATAAAGCAAGGAGTTATGGCCTTGAAGTTGCAGAAAAACCCGATAGTCAGGATTTTTATGAAGGGGATTATAACGAACTTTTGCAGGTAAGTGAAAAAGTCGGAAATATTGTTGATACTGACGGAAAAATTTTAGGAACACATAATGGGTTTTGGAATTATACTATAGGTCAGAGAAAAGGGCTGGGCATTGCGGCATCAGAACCTTTGTATGTCTTAGAGTTACGCTCTGAAACTAATGAAGTTGTTGTCGGATTTAAGGATAAGACAATGCATAACAAATTGACAGCAGTAAAAACAAATTGGATACCTTTTGATAAATTAGAAACTGAAACCAAGTGTTTTGCTAAAATACGTTCAACGCAGATACCTACAGAAGCAACAATATATCCTAATAATGACGGTAGTGTAAGTGTTGTTTTTGAAGATATGCAAAAATCAATTGCAACAGGTCAATCAGTTGTATTTTATAATGATGATTTGGTGCTTGGCGGCGGAATTATTGATAGTGTAGAATAGATGAATATAAAAAATATACTTGAAAAAACAAAAACAGATAATAATATTAGTCATTCAGATATTGTCGAGTTATTAAATTCTGATGGAGAGTTACTGTTTAAATATGCTGATGAATGTCGTAGGCAGTATGTGGGAGATGATGTTCACTTAAGAGGACTTATCGAATTTTCAAATATTTGCAAAAATCCTTGCAAGTATTGTGGATTACGCAATGAAAATCATAAGATATCAAGGTATCGGCTTAGTGAAGATGAGATAATCGACTTTGCTTCTAAGGGAGTTGAATACGGTTATAAAACAATCGTTTTGCAGTCAGGTGAAGATAAATATTTTACACAAGAAAGAATGTGTAAAATTATTTCACGTATAAAAGAAATGGATGTTGCACTTACTTTAAGTTTAGGTGAAAAGAGTTATGATGAGTATAAGGCATATAAAGAAGCCGGTGCTGACAGATATTTGATAAGAATTGAAACAACTGATAAAACGCTTTATGAAAAAATGCATCCCGGCATGAATTTTGAAAATAGATTAAAATGCTTGCAAAATTTGCAAGAAATAGGTTTTGAGACAGGTTCGGGCTGTCTTGTCGGCTTACCTGAACAAACAATTGACTCTTTAGCAAATGATATTCTTTATTTTAAAAATAGCGACTTTGATATGATAGGAGTAGGGCCTTTTATTCCTCATCCGGAAACACCTTTGTGGAAGGATGAAAGTAATGAAATTAAAAATAAACGCTTTGAATTGTCATTAAAGGTTATGGCTGTAATACGTCTTTTACTCAGGAATATAAATATTCCTGCAACAACGGCAATGGAAACTATCAATCCTAACGGTAGAATAATAGCTCTACAAAGCGGTGCAAATGTTGTTATGCCTAATATTACAGAAGGTGAGTACAGAAAGCAGTATGAAATTTACCCTAATAAAATTTGTGTAAACGAATCACCTTCAATGTGCAGAAATTGTATTTCTGCAAAAATAAAATCTATTGGCAGAAATATTTCTCAATCAAAAGGATTTAGATGTAAAATTTAAATTTTATTATAATAGTCAAAATAAAAGCGTGTTTCCATTTTTAAACACGCTTTTACTGTTATCTTATATCTTGTTATTATTTATTTTCAAGTTGTAAAGTAACTGTTGTTATATCGCAAACACTTGAAGGTCCAAAGTATTGAATTGCACCTGGGAACAAATATCTGTCATTCATTGCCCAATCATCTCTGTGTTCTTCAAGTTCTTTAAATACTGCACCGTCAAGTTTTATTAATGCTTTTTTGATAACAGGTTTCATTTCACCATGACGTTTTTCCATATTCATCATCATAGTAAGAGGAACTCCGCCTGCAACCCATTCTGATGCAGGTTTTACAAGATTTTTTACACAGGATAAATAACCGGTTAATCCAAAATTAATTAATGCAAAAGCGTTAAAACCTAATGAATAACAATAGTCTGCATCAAAGTTTGATGGGAATGCACATCTGCCTTCGTATCCGAAGAAATGTGCCTGATCAGAGAATTTACCAATATATTCACCTTGTTGTTTCAGTTCTGATAATCTTGTTCTAATCATTTCAATTAAAAGTTTTTCTGTTTCAATTCTTGAAACCTGAACATTTCCGTGAGGATCTCTATCCATAAGAAGTTGAGATTTAATTAATGCAGGTAAGCTTGAAAATACTTTTTCATTTGAATCGTCAAGGCGGTCTGCAACAATTTCAAATCTTTCTCTTGTGCTTGTTGCATTTGAATAAGCTGTATCAGCTTCTAAATCATGCATTATATCATTTAAATTAGAAATCATTGTTTTCATTTCAGGAATAAATTCTATTAATCCCTCAGGAACAATTACTATACCAAAGTTTTTACCCATTGAAGCACGTTTAACAATAACATCACACATACTGTTTACAATTTGTTCTAATGACATTTTCTTTGCTTCAACTTCTTCTGATATTAATACAATATTTGGTTGAGTTTGTAATGCAGCTTCTAAGGCAACATGTGAAGCACTTCTACCCATTATTTTAATAAAATGCCAATATTTTTTTGCGGAATTGGCATCTCTTTGAATGTTACCGATTAATTCGGCATAAGTTTTTGTAGCTGTATCAAAACCGAATGAAGTTTCAATTTGTTCATTTTTTAAATCACCGTCAATAGTTTTTGGACAACCTATAACTTGAATACCTGCATCATTTTTAACAAACCATTCTGCCAATAATGCAGCATTAGTATTTGAATCATCTCCGCCAATTATTACAACTGCAGAAATGTTTAGTTTTTTACATACTTCTAATGATTTTTTGAATTGTTCTTCCGTTTCAAGTTTCGTTCTGCCTGAACCAATTATGTCAAAACCACCTGTATTTCTGTATTTATCAATAAAGTCTTTAGTTATTTCTACATATTTACCGTCAATGATACCTGATGGACCGCCTAAAAATCCATATAATTTATTTTCCTTGTTGGCTTGTTTTAATGCATCAAATAAGCCGGCTATAACATTATGTCCTCCGGGAGCTTGACCTCCTGATAAAATTACTCCTACGTTTTTAACAGGTGATGATTTTGAATTACCTGTTGTTTTGAATGTAACAACCGGCTTTCCGTATGTTTTTGCAAAAAGCTCTTTTATTTGCTCTTTATCGCCTGCTGCTTCAGTTGCACTACCTGTTTCTAATTCTAAATTGTTGATACCTTTAGATAAACTGTCAGGTAATTTGGGTTGGTACTTTAATCTTTCTTCTTGTAATGGTGAAATTGTTTTCATAATTTGTGTTTCCTTATATTTTTGTAACTTTATTTAAATAGTATCATAAAAATAAATATGCTAATTATTATTTTTTATAATTTGTCGTAAATGATTTTTTATTTCTTCTTTTGACGGAAAATCTGAAAATTTTATAATAGTTTGTTTAAACAGTTCGATTGCCTCATCTGTTCTGTCTGCTTTTTCATAAGCATAGGCAAGGTTTGTATAAATTTTATAATCATTTTTTTTGTTGTATTTGAATGCTTTTTCATAATATTTTATACAATTATCAATATCATCCAAACAGTAGTATACAAGACCTACTTGACTGTTTGCATCACAGGATTTTGGATTTACTGACAGTGCTTTTTGTCCGTATTCTATTGAATTTGTCCAATCGCCCATTTTTGAATAAGCTACAGAAGCTGCGTATAAATATTCATAATTTTCAGGTTCTAAATTTAATAACCTTAAATAGATATTTATAGCATTTTGAATGAAAGTCATATCACTCATAAGATATTTTTTACTTTCAAAAACTTGTGCTATTACATAAGCAAGCCGTTTATCGTTATCTGAATTAAATATGTAATCAATTATTGTAAAAATCTCATCAACATTTTCGTCTTGTATATATGCTTTTGTAAGTTTTCGCACGCTTTCTTCGCAAGGGTTCACTTCAAAACATTTAAAAAAATACTTTGATGCATTTTCATAATCATTTTGATTGTAATATATTTGTGCTGTATTAAATAAGCCGCTGTAATCTTTAGGGTAGTCAGACAAAAACTTCATATAAAATTCAAGGGCTTCATTCTCTTTGTGTAGTTGTTGGTACGTAAGAGCAAGATTATAATTTGCATAACTCTGTGCATTGCTTTGTGATAATGCAGTTGTAAAAAATTCTAATGCAAGCTCATATTTTTTTTTGTTATATAATTCAACACCCTTTGTAAAATAAGCATCAAAAGTAGACATACCTTTGCGAACTTTTTTTATAAAAGTTTTTATTTTCTCTGTGTACAAACCTTTCATACTTATATTTTTACCATAATAGCTATATATACGTCAAATAACAACAATACTTTATTTTTTATTGAAATTTAAATGAATATATTTTATATTTATTAGGTATGGATAAACATAGATTTATGCAAGATGCAATAGAAATTGCATTGCAAACCGAAAATGAAGTTCCTGTTGGAGCAGTCATAGTAAAACATAATGAAATTATTGCGTATTCCTGTAACAAAAAAGAGAAATTACATGATGTAACGGCTCATGCAGAAATTTTAGCCCTGCGCTCAGCACAATCCGCATTAAAAGATTGGCGTTTAGACGATTGTGATATGTATGTTACACTTGAACCATGTCCTATGTGTGCTTCTGCTATTATTCAATCAAGAATAAAAAATCTGTATTTTGGTTCTTATGATATTAATTATGGTGCTATGGGTACTGTAATTAATATGGTAAATATTCATAAATCTAAAACAAAAGTTTATGGTGGTATTTTAGAGGAAGATTGTAATATTATTTTAAATGATTTTTTTGAAAGGATAAGGAAAAAATGATTACTAAGCAGGAAATGGATGAGCTTTGTGAAAAATATGAAACAGAAGACTTTATCAAAAATGATCCCATTCAATTTCCACACAGGTTTTGTAATGAAAAAGATATTGAAATTTCAGCATTTATAACATCATGTTTTTCTTACGGTAACAGAAAAGTTTTTATTGAAAAATTAAATGAACTTTTTTGTATTATGGATAATCGTCCATACGAATATATTATGAATTTTGATAAAAATAATAATTTAGATTTTTGTTATAGGTTTCAAAAATGTTTTGACGTAGTTTGTTTTTTTGAAAAAATACATAATTTATATAAAAATGGAAGTTCTTTAAAAACATTATTTGAAGAACATTCTAAAAACGGTATTCTACCAATGTTGCAAAAGGTTTGTGATTATTTTTATGATTGTGAGAATTTAACGCAAGGGTATTGCAATCTTATACCTAATCCAAATAAGGGCGGAGCTATGAAACGTTTAAATATGTTTCTGCGCTGGATGGTGCGTAAAGCACCTGTTGACTTAAATTTATGGAAATTTATACAATCTTCGGAATTGTTAATTCCGTTTGATACTCACGTTGCACAAATGTCAAGAAAATTGGGTTTTTTACATAGGAATGCAAACGATATGAAATCCGTTATGGAAGTAATGGAATATTTAAGAGGTTTTGATAAAAATGATCCTGTAAAATATGATTTTGCACTTTTTGGATATGGTATCAGTCATAAATAATAAATATGTTTGAATTTGTTCTTAATTAGGACGACTTCTATAATGACTTGTTACATGTGTTCCTTCACCTTTTGTTTGACCTTGCTCCTGATTTTCAAAAGCTTCATGTGCATTTGCAACTGTTTTACTAAAATTTTCTCCATTATAAATTGTTGATTTTGCTTGCCAAAATGCATGTTTAAATGCATCTGATTCATTGTTCCATGTTGCGTGCTTACCTGTTCCTTTTTCAAATCCGTATTTTCTCTGATATTTTGCTGTTGCGTTAAAACTATCATTTTTATCTTCTTTAGACCATTTATTATTTTCAAATAAATATAGTGGGTTATACTTATGTGTCATTAGTTACTCCTTTGTTTATGTTATTATTACTGTATGAAAAAATTAAAATTAAGCAGATTTTGGACTTTAAATGTTCTATTTTGGTTTACATATGTGTTCAATATTGTTATGATTTTTCAAACAATATTTTTTCATGATACAAGACATTCAATACTTGAAGCAAGAAGTCTTTTTGATTTAATATATCTTCATTGTTGGACTACAGGTCCTTATTATTACATATTTATTCTTATACTTATTGGATTTCTATTTATTTTTATTATTGAGATTGTTATAAGAATAATTATGCGAATTAAATTAAATCATAACTTTTTCATGAATAAAAAATTAAGAATTATTCTTTATTGTTTTGCCGTCGTATTAGTTGCTGCTGCATTTTTGTTTCTATACATTTGGCATATTGCATATTTATATGTTTTAGATGAATTACATTGATTATTAGCTATTCCCCTTTCATGTTAAAATGATTTTATGCATATTTTTAATTTAAGCAAATTTTAAACCTTAAATATTTTTCTTTGGTTAAATTTATCATTAACAATTTTAAATTATAGCCAATTTTATATAATACTTTTTTCAAAAAACCTTTAGGGATTGATACAGTATCAAATCTATTAGTTTTAGAAGGTCAAGTATTTGTCGTTAGTATATTAATTTTCTTATCATTTTTTTTATTTCTAATAGAATTAATATTAAGAAAAAAAATATTATAAAAACCTACAACATATTAACTCTAAATAAATATTTAAGAATAATTTTAAGTATTATTGCATTTATATTTTTCTATTTTAATTTTGTATTAATAAATTTAACCCATCATTTAGTTGATTATTTATATTATAACAACTAAATTTTTTAATTTTATGTTGGTATCATAAAAAGCCTCCTTTTAAATAGGGTTGTGCAATCTTATCTTTTTAGATTATTATCTGATAATTAATAAGCTATATAGTTTAAGCCTTATACTTAGAAAAATAAATACCTTTAATAAATTTTTTATGCCTAAATTATATAGAAATATTATTTAATTTATAGGATTCATGTTGCTACCAGTTAGTTTTTGTATTTTTTATTTACTTTATTGTTTTTGTCAAAATATATGGGATAATTATTTTGAACTATAGATTACATATATTTTAATCAGTTTTTTAAAGTGATTTCAAACTAAAATTTTAAATAATATTTTAGTTAAAATTTAGTTATAATTTTTTATTAAATTATTAAAAGTTGAAATTTAGGGTACTTTGATAAATAAAAAAGCAGAGTAACCCATAAGCCGTGTTCTGTTTTAGATAATCATCTGTCTTATGATAAAATTACTTTTACCCTTCAGCGATTTGTTAGAAGCAGGCGGACAGCCCTTAAATTCTTCTTGTCAATCTTGCATTCGACAGGGGTTTACCTTGTATTATTTCCGATAACTCTCGTTAACGCAGGTGATGCTTTTACCTCACCGTTGCACCATCGCCTGTGATGTTTTTACATCCATCGGCAGTCTGCATTTCTGTGGCACTTTTCCACCGGCTCGCACCGTCCGGACTTTCTCCGGCTGTCTGTCCTTGAATGCACGGACTTTCCTCACATTTCTGCGCGATTATCCGATTACTCTGCCTGTTTATTTTATCACAAAAAGTCTTAATAAACTACTTATGGTATGTTTCACCATTCATAATTTTAAATGCACGATAAATCTGTTCTACTAATATTAATCTTGCAAAATTGTGTAAAAATGTCATTTTTGAAAGACTCAATTTAAAATCAGCTCTTTGTGAAACTTTAGGCGATAAACCATATGATGAACCGATTACAAAAATAAGTTCATTCACACCTGAATTAATTATTTCTTTAATTTGATTTGAAAAATCTTCTGAA
>Ga0256404_1009089_pt1 | contig 14446 bp, 14 predicted proteins | sample RumenRJG_01DNA_FD_185990 | JGI IMG/M metagenome (GOLD analysis project Ga0256404, IMG submission 185990) | Bovine rumen microbial communities from Lethbridge, Alberta, Canada - RJG_01 | ecosystem: Host-associated > Mammals > Digestive system > Stomach > Rumen | place: Canada: Alberta | collected...
TGTGTTTTCGCAGATTCAATTATACTGGTTATTTAGGGGGTAATCACTTTTTTATTGTAAAAAAGTTAAGAACCCTTGAAAATAAAGGATTTAGAAATAAAAAAGGAGTGTCAGAATTGACACTACCGAAAAATAATCGGAGGTAGAGAAATGATTAATAGTTTAGGAAATAACATAAGAGCTTTTCGAAAAAATAAAGGATTAACACAGGAGGAACTGGCAGACCTTTTGAATATAACACCGCAGGCGGTTAGTCGTTGGAAATCGGCGGTTGGAATGCCGGATGTGTCAATGCTTATTCCGCTGGCACAGACACTGGGGGTAAGTACAGATGCACTTCTGGGCTACGACATGATTCGAGAGGATGACGAGGTTACAGCTCGTATCAGAAAGACGGTCGAGGAAATGTTCGTCGATAAAGACCGTGCAGGAAGTAAGCTTAAGATGTGTGAATATCTTTCTACAGAGACTAATATTCATCCTGGCAATTACGAGATAATTAAAGATTATGTGCAGGAAGTAGCAAGCCTCAGTATGTACTGGGATGATCAGCTTGAAGGATGCTATAAAGATCAAAATGATCATATACTAAGCATTTTTAAGGATAGTATCAAGAAGGGCACATATCTTATAAGCCACTCGGTTGACAGAGACCTGATTGAGAGGACGCATTATGCTATCGCGTGGATATATATCCACATGAAAGATTTTGATAATGCGAGAGAACATATAAATGTTCTTCCAAGCCTAACATCATCCAGTCATAGAGATGTTCTTGAGATGGAAGCGTTATATTTTGAAAAAGGTTTCGAAAAGATGAAAGAGGAGATAGATAGGAAGAATCCTCAACTGTTTGGTGCGGTTGCTCATCATCTTTACTGTGTATCACAGAATTATGGTTGGTGGGGACAAAAGGAAGAAGCGGTTCAGGTTTGTTCCTGGATAGATGGTGTTATTGATGCATTTGTGTCAATACCGGAGGCGGTTGATAAGAAAGACTATCTCCATCTGAAGATAATGAATGCATTCCACAAAATGACTGCACTAAGTAAAGCTGGCGAAAATGATGAGGCTAAAAAGGTTTACGAGGAGTGCGTGAACAAAATAAATTCATTGAATGAATTTACAGATGACATGAAAGCGGATGCAATAGAAATGCTGAATCATGAGATAGAGTATTACGGTAAATATTCTAAGTAATCTGGATGTGTTTTTTATAAGAATTATATTCTCTACTTTGCGTAGGTGGAATGTATAATATCTATGATTTACAATCTGTGCATGGAGGTAAGAAATATGAACCAATATGTAACAGGAGCAGTTATAAAAGAACTGCGTGAAAAGAACAAGTTAACACAGCAGGCTCTGGCAGAGAAGCTTGGAGTGAGTGATAAGACAGTGTCTAAGTGGGAGACCGCAAAGGGATATCCTGACATAACCTTGCTTGAACCGATCGCAGAAACATTCGGAATATCAGTTACGGAACTGATATCAGGAAATGCTGTAACTAATGCAAATGTATCTGCCAATATGCTTCGTTCTAAGTTTTATGTATGTCCAGTATGTGGAAATGTAATTCATAGCATGGGGGAGTCAGTAATCAGCTGTCATGGTGTACAGCTTACTCCGCTTGAAGCAGAACCTACAGATGAAGAACATATGATCTTTATAGAACGAGTAGAGGATGAGTACTTTGTAAGACTTGATCATAGTATGACAAAGGAACATTACATATTCTTTATAGCAGCAGTGACATCAAATGATATCCAACTGGTTAAGCTATATCCGGAAGGAGATGCAGAGGCGCGATTTAAAATCAGAGGAGTAAAGAAGATTTTCTTCTATTGCAATCATGATGGCCTATATTATATCGATGTAGTAAAAGGTATAGACGACAAAGAAAGTGGTTACGACAATTACAAAGAGAGAAAAGAATTAGAAGAAGCTGCAAAACGGCTGTTTGGTTAAATAAATACAGAATCAATTGAATAAAAAACTTGACAAAATCGACATGCGTGTCTAAAATATAAAAAACGACACGTGTGTCGATTTTGCGCTTTTCTATATGGAGGTATGAAGATGTCGACAAAAGGTGAAAAAACAAAAGATTTTATACTGGATACTTCTTACGGCCTTTTTGCAGAAAAAGGATTTAAACAGGTGACCATGAAGGATGTATGTGACATAGCTGATATGAGCAGGGGCGGACTTTATAGTCATTTTTCCAGTACCAGTCAGATATTTGAGGCACTCCTTGAAAGGATGACAGAGAAGGATGAGTTGGACTTTGATAGTGAAATCAGTAAGGGGACTTCTGCTGTTAAGATACTAAGTAGAGCTTTTACCCTCTTAGAAAATGAGCTGAAGCATCCGGAGGATTCGCTAAGTATAGCAATGTATGAGTATGCCGAGACGGTTGACTCAAGCCTGATGGAAGACCTGAACAAGGCAAGTGAAAAGAAATGGTCCAAACTTATAAGGTATGGCATCAAAACAGGAGAGTTTAATGATGTAAATGTAAATGAAATCGTTAGTATCATTCTCTATTCCTATCAAGGCGTACGAATGTGGAGCAGGGTTATACCTATGAAGCAGAAAACAATTCATTCCATAATAGAAAATATAAAGAAGCAACTACTGAACTAAAATAGAAAGAGATGAGGTGAATGATTATGATAACACTTAAAAGACCGATAAAAGAAAATGAAGCAGAAGCGTTAGCATTTAAGAAGGAGTTTATAGATAATGGAGAGCAGACCATAAATGGTAGTGAATTACTAGATCAGATGGATTCGTATGATGAGTGGCTGAAGTCAGTGTCTGATAATACTTCACAAGAAACAGTGAATCCTTCCTGGGTAGTTACAGATACATACTTTGCATTCGATGAAAATGACAGGCTGGTTGGAGTTATCGACCTTCGTCATGAGCTAAAAGGTTTTCTTAAGGATTTTGGTAATAGTGGATATAGTGTAAGACCATCAGAAAGAAGGAAAGGTTATGCGACAGAGATGCTTCGTCTTATCAAAGAGCGAGCAGCAGAGATAGGACTCGGAAAGCTTCAGCTTTCAGTAGAAAGAACAAATGAACCTTCGGTAAAAACAATTCTAAAGAATGGTGGAAAATATGAGAGAAGCTTCACATTTGAAGGGGAAGATGCGGATGTATATATAATAGATTGCTAAGTACTATCAAGTGTTTTCAGAGCAGTAGAGTGGCTAACCTATAAGGTCGGTTGCTTTACTGCTTTTTTCATTGTAAGAGGATGTGGACGTGCACTTACCCATCTCAAAAACATGAATAATGAGAATAAACAGAATATCGTTCTTTTTATTCTTGACATGCGTGAGTATGGTGTGATATTTATATATTAACAGAACGATATTCGGTTTATGGAGGTGCGTGTTATGTCAGGTAATAATTTGAGTTTTCCGGTCGGGTATTTTCCTTTTCATGAGGATGAGGGACTTAATTTTCAGCTGAACCGATTCTATACATATGGAGCTTTTACATATGATGAGATGATGGATATCGGTAAGATGATTGACAGCTTTAAAAAATGGATTTCGGTTTTTATAGCAACAGGTAAACAGGCTGAGAAGAATGGCGAGATACTTAAAGCGGCAATATGCTATAGGGCAGCCCAGTTTTATACTTTGAGCGGTGAGAAGGATACGAAAGGCAGAAGTCTTAAACATGTACTCTATGATAAGTGCGTGAAGCTTTTTGATGATTATTTCTTTAAAAAATATCCCGGACTGAAATTAGTCAGAATTCCATTTAAAGATTATGAGCTCCCGGTATATTATTCGGTTTGTGAAGATGCAAAGGGAACCATAGTGATCCATGGGGGATACGACAGCATTTGTCAGGATTTTCTGATGATGGTACCGTACTTTATGGAGAAGCATTTCAATGTATATTTCTTTGAAGGTCCAGGACAGGGTGAGGTTTTGATGCATCATGATGCTAGAATGACGACGGAGTGGGAACACTGTACAAGCGCGGTGCTTGACTACTTCGAATTAAATGATGTTACGCTGATAGGTATTTCTCTTGGAGGATATCTTGCCACAAGAGCTGCAGCGTACGAGAAGAGGATATCACGTCTCGTAATGTATGACTTGATATATGATTTCTACGGTGCGATACTAAATAAAATGGGCAGCTTCGGGAAGTTCTTTGATTATCTGACACGTCATCCGAAGAGCATTTTCTGGAAATCACTAAATAAGAAGCTTGATAAGAAGTATTTCACCAAGTGGCTTCTGCTTCAGGGTTATGCAATATATGAAAATATTTCTACGCCATGTGAATACTTCAATCATATAAGGAAGTATAATACACGGGATATTTCCAAGAGAATTATTCAGGATACACTGGTGCTGGCAGGTGAAGCCGATATCTATACGGTGTTTTATGAGAAACAGCTGGATGCACTTGTAAATGCAAAGAGTGTAACAGGAAGACTTTTTACTGCGGAGGAAAATGCGGATCATCATTGTCAGGTTGGAAATATGGGGCTGCTGCTTGATACAATTACCGAGTGGATAGAGGAGAAGAAATAATGGCTAGGAAAGCAGTTCTGACAGGCGGAAAAAGAGATGAAATAATTGATATAGCGATGAAGCTTTTTTTTGAGAATGGATATGAGGCAACTTCGGTTAGAATGATAATGAATGAAGTGGGTGGTGAGATAGGCATGTTCTATCACTACTTTAAGTCCAAGGATATGCTCTTTGACCAGGTTGTGGAAAGTTTTTTTAAGAAGTATAGAGAGAAGTTCGAGGCTATGCTTATGTCCTGTGAAAACAAGGAAGCTTTTGTAAAGAAGTTTTTGCCCTTATATGAGAAATCCATGAGTGAGTTTGGACAACTGAAGGGTAATGTGCACTGGTCGGTACAGATAGCTATGCATGAGAGAACTCTTATGGAATTAAAACCGATTCTGGAATCAGTACTTGAGAAGTGGAATGTGAAGAGCGATGTTCCAATTGAGATAATTGCCGGACAGCTTCTGTATGGCATTTCTGCTACAATTCATTCTGAAGCTTATGAAAAAATGAGTGCTGCAAAAAAGAAAAAATGTATTTTAAATTATATAGATAAAATAATAGAGGAATGATTATGAGAATATTTGCACTTGAACTAAATAATGATATCAAGGGCATTGAGGAAAGAAAAAAATATATCGAAGGATTAATCAGTAGGCTGGATAAACCAGAACTGGTGGTACTACCGGAACTTGCTCTCTGCAGTTATATGGCTAGTCAAGAAATGTGGTACTATGCGGATGATAAGGGAAAGAATACGACGCAGTGGGCTGTCGAAATGGCTCAGAAGTACTCGACCTACATTGGTGTTGGTTACCTGGATAAGGAGGGTGATGATTATTTTAATCGATATATGATCGCAGGCCCTGATGGAATGTGTGGATTTACTACAAAATCTGAAGGAGAAGCGGCTGCATTTAAGAGAGGCAGATTTAAAAGTACTATATCAACCCCCTTTGGAACAGTTGGAGTAGGCATATGCTATGATTCAAGGAGAAAGATATTTTATGACAATGTGAAGAATGAAAAACTATCACTAATTCTTTTTCCTCATGGTGCTCCAGCAGATCCGAAGAAGCCGAATAAAGAGCGCCAGGAAAATGAACAAAGATGTATGAAATATGTCGAGGCGTTTGGTGTTCCAGTTGTATATGTAAACAGCATAGGTAAACTTGAGTACATGCCAGGCATGATGGGCAGGCTTATGAAAATGTCAAAGTTCCGGATGAATGGAATGAGTAAGATATATGCCAATGATTTAAGGGAAATATCTTCAGATATGCCTGAAGTTGTTGCAGCTGAAGTGGAAGTCAGTCCTAAGCAGCGTGCAAAGGATATACGGTTCTATGGAAATGATATACTAAATAGCAATTGGATATTTAGAAAGATGATTCTTGAACCTGATACCAGGATGGGTATCCGTCGATATGAGGAAGGAGTAGGTCGTAGGAAGAAAGATATTATAGCTCTGCTTCTTGTCATGATTCCCGCGGCATTTCTGATAGTTGCTTGGGGAATACGGATTGGTTTAAGTATTAACCGAGATCATTTTCTTGCAGGGGATGATTTGTATGCAGGTTTAATGCAAACATCATTTGCACTATTTGGATTAAGTGTGTTTCCGGGAATACTATTATCGATTTTAGGAATAGTCAGTGGAAAGATATCAGGTGCATCCCAATACAAGGTTATTGGAGGGCTCGAAGTGATAGTAGAGATTCTTGTAATTTGCTCTTTCTTCTATGCGGGGACGCATTTTTAGCTAAAAAGACTTGACAAAAAAATACTTCGGGTATAGAATTAAATTACTTCGGAGGGCGAAATATATTTCGGATAGTAATTCATGTTTAGTAGCAGGAGATATGATGAAGACTGAAGATTATGGGATATCAAAAGATACATTTCAATTAATTACAGGCTATATTGATGAAGTGAAGGACCTGCTTTCTTCGGAAATCTGGGAAAATATCTTCATGGACCTTACCAAAAATGAAATGCTTATCTTCTGGCTATTATACTTAAAGAAAGAAGTAAACATGACTGAGATAGCGGAATATATCCATGTTCCACTTAATACAGCAACAGGAATAGTCAGCAGGATGGAGAAAAATGGATTCATTGACAGGACCAGATCTGCAGAGGATAAGAGGGTTGTACTGATTGTCTTTTCTGAAAAGGGGAAAAATCATTTCATGAAGTTATTTAAGAAGATGACTTATTATGGAACAAGAGTTTTCGAGTCATTTTCTGAAGAGGAGATAAAGCTTTTCCTGAAGATGGCAGATAAAGTTAAGACTATTCTGAAAGAGGATGCTCTCGCTGAGGCTGAGAGTGGTAAGCAGAATAAAAAAGTGAGAAAGATAACTATTGATTAGGATTAAGGCAGTCCAAGTGACTGCCTTTCAAAAAAACAAATACTTCGAGCGTGGAACTATTCGAAAAGAGAATTAAAATGTAGCTTTGTTTTGTAGGAAATAATTATGATATCGCAGATTGGAAAAGGAGATTAACTATGAAAAGAATATATATATTTACAGGAAAAGGTGGAGTAGGAAAGAGTAGTGTTGCAGCTGCACACGCCTTAAGGAGTGCTGAAGAAGGAAAGAAGACTCTTCTTATCAGTACGGATATGGCGCATAACCTTGGTGATATATTTGGAAGAAAACTTGGAAAAACTGAGGAGAATATACTTCCAAATCTCGACATATATGAGATAGATCCAGAGTATGTAATGCAGGAAGATTTTAAGGAGTTTGTTGATTACATAAGAAAGACTCTGAGTATGGCTGGAGATATGGACGAAATGGGAATGATGCCAGGAATGGAGGAACTATTCTCACTGCTTAAAATATCAGAAATATATGAGACGGGGACTTACGACCGAATGATAGTAGACTGTGCTCCAACGGGTGAAACATTATCAATGCTTAAGTTTCCTGAGCTTCTGGCTTGGTATATGGAAAAACTATTTCCGATTGGCAAAGTGGGAGTAAGGCTTCTTGCTCCATTTTCCAAGAAGATGTTCTCAGTAGAAATGCCTAACAAGAAGGCCATGAATGATATAGAAAAAGTATTTCTTAAATTGATGGAGCTTCAGGAATTGCTTAAGAACCGTAAGATTACCAGTGTAAGAATCGTAACAACACCTGAAAAGATGGTGGTTGAAGAGACGAAGAGAAATTACATGTATATGAATCTTTATAACTTTAATGTGGATGGTCTTTATATCAACAGAATACTTCCACAGGATATTGATAATAACTTTTTTGATCGTTGGGTTGAAATCCAGAAGGAATATATACAGTGTCTGAAAGATAGCTTTGCAGCTCTTCCTATCTATGAGATTCCTTGGTATGACGAGGAGCTTAAGGGGGAGGAGAATATCAAAAGGATAGTAGATGATGTTCTGGCAAAAAGTGATGTATTTAAGGTTAGGAATATTACGGAGAGAGAAGTTTTCACTCAGATAGATGATGGATATCTGCTAGAGGTAAATATTCCTGGTGCAGATAAGACAGATATTGATCTTTACCAGGCGACTACAGATATCGTAATAAAGACAGGGAATTTCAAGAGAAATATACCTCTTCCAAATGCTTTAAGAACCTATGTGGTTTCTGGGGCTAAGTTTGAAGAAGGCAGACTTCGTATAAGTTTTGAAAAGGAGGACGAAGATAATGATGAATAATATGATGAATAATGTGATGAATAATATAGAAATGGTATCAAGACTAAAAACAGCAGCTCAGTATCAGAAGAAGGCTGTATGTGCATTACTCCCAGAGGGTATGGAAAGTCATGTGGATGTTATAAGTAATGAACTAAAGCTGATGATAAAAGAGATGGCGGAGACTTCTGGAAATGAGAAGAAACATGGCTCCAGAAAGATAGATATTGGATGATAAGTTTTGGTGGTTAATTGTGAGGATAAGAAAATGAGAATTATAATTTTTACAGGAAAAGGTGGAGTTGGAAAAACAAGTATGGCAGCAGCTACTGCATGTTCTATAGCAGAGAGTGGAAAGAAGGTTCTTATAATGAGCACGGATCAGGCGCATAGTCTGGGCGATTCATTTGATATGAAGCTTGGCAAAGAGCCAGTAAATGTTATGGAGAACCTGGATGCCATGGAGATAGATACGGTATACGAAAGTGAGAAAAGCTGGGGTAATATCAGAAGTTACTTCAAGGAGTTTCTCACACTCAAGGGCGGAAGTGGAATAGAAGTAGAGGAGCTTCTTGTATTTCCTGGTCTTGAGGAGCTTTTTTCTCTTCTTAAGATACTTGATGTTTATGAAAGTGGAGAGTATGACACACTTATTGTGGACTGTGCTCCAACGGGTGAAACATTATCACTGCTTAAGTACCCGGAGATGCTTGGAGAATTGATTGAAAAGGTCCTTCCAGTTAAGAGAAAGGGAATTAAGACAGTGGGGCCAATCGTTGAGAAGGTCGCTCGGGTTCCAATGCCAGAAGATAAAGTATTTGATGATGTAGAATATCTGATTGATAAGATGCAGAGACTTCAGAAGCTGATGCTGGATAAGGAAATTGTTAGTCTTAGAGTTGTTACAACACCAGAAAGAATTGTTATAAGTGAGGCTAAGAGAAACTTCACATGTCTTTATCTATATCATTATAATGTTGATGCTGTTATCGTTAATCATATTTATCCTGAGAAGGCAATGGAGGGATATTTCAGTAAATGGATTAAACTTCAGGAACAGGGACTAAGTGATATTAAGGAAAGCTTCAGTGAGGTACCTAAGTTTTATGTAGAACTTCAAGACTCAGAACTTCGTACTTTGGAAGTACTACGCAGGATAGGCGGAGAGATATATGAGTCTACAGATCCAGACAATGTACTCTTTAAAAAAGAAATATATATTTCCGATAAAGAAGAGAGTACACTTAAGATATATCTTCCATTTGCTGAGAAGGATGAACTGGAACTAGAGCAGGTGGGCACTGAATTACTTGTTGGCGTAAGAAATGAGAGAAGACGCTTTCCAATACCTACGGAATTTGAAGAATATGCGGTTGCGGGAGCTAGATTTGAAGATGGATATCTATGTATTAGCTTCTCATAATAAACTTGCAGTTTATTGATTTCGCGCTTCTGCTATGGTAGATTTAGTTGTTGCTGAAGGATAATAATACGTGAATGTTTTATTACAGTAGGAGGGCAGGATAAATGGAATTATGGGATCTATATGACCGAGAAGGAAATCGTACAGGTGAAACCTGGGAGAGGAAGTTTGGTAACTTCCGCGATATTCCGGATGGACGATATCATATGGTTGTAGATATACTTGTACAACATGTGGATGGTACATTTCTTCTCACAAAAAGAGATGATCGTAAGGACGTTTATCCTGGCTTCTGGGAAGCAAGTGCAGGTGGTTCAGCCACCTCTGGTGAGGAACCTCTTGAGGCAGCTAGGAGAGAACTTCTGGAGGAGACAGGGCTTACAGCTATCAGCTTTGAACTTGTGAGTCATACATTTAGAGAACCTAGTCACAGCATGTTCTATTCGTATCTGGCGGTGGTGGATGCAGATAAGGATTCAGTGGTTCTTCAGGAAGGAGAAACCGTCGAATATAAATGGGTAGATAGCAGAGGATTCTTAGAATATGTGGAGTCAGATCTTGCGATAAAAACCCATAATAATAGATATGCGGATTTGATTGAAAAATTGAGATCTGAAATAGATATATCTAATAAAACTAATGATAAAACTCTTTATGTTACAGATCTTGATGGGACGCTCATGCGAAATGATAAGAGCATCTCAGATTATACGATAAATACTATCAATGCTCTTATAGCTCGGGGGATGACATTTACAGTTGCGACAGCTCGTTCAGCTATGAGTGTTAAAAATATAGTAAAACCTCTTAACATTCCTGTTCCGATAATCATTCGTAATGGTACTGCTCTTGCAGAACCGGGAAATCTTGATATTATCGAGAAGGCCTTATTCACCGTGGATGAGAAGGCACAGCTACAAGAACTTCTTGCGGTTCTTCCGACAGTTGGTTTCACTAGTATCTGGAACGGAAATGAGATGCAGAAAGTTTTCTGCTCTAAGAGTCACTCTGTGGGAATAGAAAAGTATATCGCTGAGAGAAAAGGTGATAAAGGACTTAGATTCGTTGATACTCTTGAAGAAATGTTCCTGGGCGACCTTGGTTATATAACAATGATTGATGATAAGGAAAAACTAGAACCTATCTTCGAGAAAGTAAGAAAAATCGGGGGCTGGGAAGCGGTTCTTCAGAAAGATGCTTATGGTGAAGAGTACTGGCTTGAACTGTGCCCTGAGAATAGCACAAAAGCTAAGGCTATCATTTGCCTTAAAGAAAGACTTGGAATGAAAAGGGTTGTTGTATTTGGCGATTCCGTAAATGACATTCCTATGTTCCAAATAGCTGATGAAGCCTATGCGGTAGAAAATGCTCTTCCTGAACTAAAGAAATATGCAACCCAGATTATCGCTTCAAATGAGGATGATGGAGTTGCAAAACTATTAAAAGAAAAAGCTTAGAATCCTAGTATTTCTTACTCTTGTGGTATGCATGTCTTTTTGGTAAAATGACTACGTATGCTTAGATTAAGGAAATGATTTAAATGGATTCTAAGGTTGTTAAGCTCCTGACAAGTAAAAAGTTTTTCGAGATAGCCTTCATCGTGGTTATCTTTGTCTCTTTTGCTTTCTGGCTTAAACATATAATAATATATGGTTCACCTTCGTTTCAGTGGCGTGTATTTTTGCTCGACCTCGATGATTTTGAAGGTGACTTCACTAATGTTATAGGATACTCAGGTTTAAGAGATCCATATAACTGTCTTTATTATACAGATCTTCAAGAGAAGGCCTACCCTCCTCTTATCTATGTATTCATGTATTTTATATCGAGAATTATAGATCTGACAGATTATTATGAGGCAGATTGTTTCATGGATATGTATAAGGAGCCTAAGCTTCTTATAGCCATGATGCTCATTATAACAGCTATGATAATCACCTTTTTTGAGACTGTTAGACATAACAAGAATGGTAGCTATGGAATCAAGTTATTAGTGGCTATAGCGTCCTTGCTGACAGCACCATTCCTTTTTTCCGTGGAAAGAGGCAATTCTATAATTCTGGTAATTGCTCTTATGATGGCATTCTTCTTTGGATATGATTCCGAGAATAAAGTCGTTAAGGAGTTATCTCTTATTGCTCTGGCGGTTGCAGCAGCTCTCAAGATATCCCCAGCACTACTTGGTATTCTACTCATTTATAAGAAAGACTGGAAAGCGGCTGTTAGAACAATCATTTATGGAATAATAATGTTCTTTGGCCCATTTCTCCTACTGAAGGGAGGCTTTGCCAATATCCCTCTTATGATCAGAAATATCAGATTGAATAATGAATACTATATGAGCAAGTGGGGACTCACGCTTTACTATACACTCACGAATTATGGGGCTCCTGAGTCTGTAGCGCTCTTTAATATCACTGGAATTATCAGCAAGGTATTATGTGTTATTATGCTCATTGCAGCATTTAAGTTTGAGAGAAAATCTGATGTGGCTATGGTACTTGGTCTGTCTCTGGTTATCTTCCCAGATCATTCTGGTTACTATAATCTGCTCTATCTTTTTCCGCCTCTTATTGTTCTGCTAAATGAAGAAAAGAAGTATCTATATGACTTAATTGGATTTTTTGCGATTGTGTCATTTTGTCATCTATATAGATTTGAAGCGCTATATAAAAGCTGGCTTGACTGCCGCACTTCGATAGTGGTGCTTATCATATATTGCCTGATCATAACGGGCGTAAATCTGAAGCACTTCAGAAAAACAAAAGAAAGTGAGAATTAGTGATGGGTATAAGTGTTGTACTTCTTGCCTATAAGGAGGCAGAAAATCTGAAGGTTCTGTTACCTCAGATTAAGAAAAATGTTGAAAAAACAGGAGAGAATTACGAAATCCTTGTTATAGATACGATGGAAACTATGGACGATACTCCAGCGGTTTGTAAGGAACATGGTGCAAAGTATATCAATCAGGAGGAGCCATACTTCGGCGGCGCCTTTAGAACAGGTATAAAGTATGCATCTATGGATAAGTTCCTTATCTTGGATAGCGACGGTTCCCATAGTCCTAAGTATATTCCTAGAATATATAAGAAGTTTGTGAGCGGTCACTATGATCTGGTGATTGGTTCAAGATATTGTAAGGGTGGCGTCACAAATGACAGCATATCCTCTCGAATCATGTCTAAGATACTGAATACAACTTATCGTCTGGTTCTTGGAATTAAGGCTAAGGATATATCTACAGATTACAGAATGTACGATACAAAGCAGCTGAAGAGAGTGAAGCTTCAGTGTAACTATTACGATGTACTTCAGGAGGTTATTCTCAAGCTGAAGCTTAAGAACAAGCGTTTTAAGATTGGCGAAGTTCCAATCAAGTTCTATAAGAGAATGTATGGCGATTCTAAGAGACAGCTGGTTAAGTTTATCATTAGTTACATGAAGACTCTATTCTATCTAATTGGTGTTCGCGTAAAAGGAGACAAGTAATGAACATTATCTTACTATCAGGTGGTTCAGGTAAGAGACTCTGGCCACTGTCTAACGATATTAGAAGCAAGCAGTTTATAAAGCTTTTTAAGGATTCAGAGGGCAACTACGAATCCATGGTACAGCGAGTATTTCGCCAGATCAGCACAGTTGATAAGGGTGCAAATATTACTATAGCAACAAGTAGTTCTCAGGCTAGTGCCATCATGAGTCAGCTGGGAGAGAAGGTTTCAATCTGCACAGAGCCTTGCAGACGCGATACATTTCCAGCTATTGCTCTTGCAGCAACCTATCTAGTAGATGAGATAGGTGTTGGCAGAGATGAATGCGTTGTTGTATGTCCTGTAGATCCATATGTAGATGATACATATTATGAGACTGTAGCTGAGCTTGAGAAGCAGGTTGAGTCTGGAAATGCAAATATCACCCTGATGGGTATTGAACCTACTTATCCTAGTGACAAGTATGGATATATCATTCCTGAGACCGCCGATAGAGTAAGTGCTGTTAAGGAGTTTAAGGAAAAACCTGATGTTGAGAAGGCGAAGCAGTATCTGGCTCAGGGAGCTGTATGGAATGCTGGTGTCTTTGCATTTAAACTTTCTTACTTAATTGATAAAGCTCATGAGATGATAGATTTCACTGATTATAGAGACCTTTTTGAGAAGTATGAGACTCTTGAGAAAATCAGCTTCGACTACGCTGTAGTTGAAAAGGAACAGTCGATTCAGGTGCTTCGTTACAGCGGTGAGTGGAAGGATGTTGGAACCTGGAATATGATGGCCGAGGTTATGGCTGATAAGACCAAGGGAAATGTGTGTCTTGATGATACTTGTGAGAATACACAGGTTGTTAACGAGCTTGATATCCCTGTTCTTGGAATGGGACTTAAGGATATGGTCATTGCAGTAAGTGGTGATGGAATCCTCGTGTCTGACAAGGAACGTAGTGGATATATGAAGCCATATGTTGAGAAGATAAGCACAGATGTGCATTTCGTAGAGAAGTCCTGGGGAACATATACAGTTATTGATGCTCAGCCAGGTTCTCAGACAGTAAAGGTTAGAATGACAGCAGGAAGCTCTATGACATATCATGTACATGAACTTCGTGATGAAGTATGGACAGTAGTATCCGGACAGGGAAGAACCATAATTGATGGTATGGAGCAGATTGTAAGACCAGGAGACACAGTGACTATCGCTGCTGGATGTGTTCATACAATACTTGCTGATACAGATATGGATATAATAGAGGTTCAGGTGGGAGAAGAAATCAGTATAGATGATAAACGTATCTTCCCTATGCCTCAGT
>Ga0256404_1009090_pt1 | contig 14445 bp, 12 predicted proteins | sample RumenRJG_01DNA_FD_185990 | JGI IMG/M metagenome (GOLD analysis project Ga0256404, IMG submission 185990) | Bovine rumen microbial communities from Lethbridge, Alberta, Canada - RJG_01 | ecosystem: Host-associated > Mammals > Digestive system > Stomach > Rumen | place: Canada: Alberta | collected...
TAAGGTAGAGCAACACCTTGAATTTGCTTACTTTCATACGCTTCTGAGTTTTTGGGTGCAAAGTTATACATTCTCAGAGCGTCCCAAGCCGTGCAAAATATGCCAGAATATGTATGTTTTTCCGAGTCGTTGGAAATCTCGTACAGACTTCCATGTTTTTACCAAGTGTTACCAGTTACCAAACGCGGTAACCAAGGTAACACTTAGGTTACGGAACAGGCTCAACATTCTTTCCAATCCGAAAGAATCTCAAAAGCGCAAATGACCGCAAATAGGCGCAGTATCAACGATTTACGCTATCTCGCTCGTAATAACCTCATCATTCCCAACAACCTTGATATTCGTAAAAATAGAACGATATCTTTGAAGGCACCAGCCATCAGCAGTACCTGAAGAATGACTTCTACCTGCAACTATGCTACAACCACGGACCATGGGTACTGACACTTGGCGACCGATTTACCACACTGGGATTCTGGAACCATAACGTCATCGACGAGCCTAAATGGTGGTCACACCACAGGACAGCAAACACCTACCTGGCAAGCATCGGATACAGATGGGGCAGACACTACATTCACGGATCCTTTAACCGCGACTTCTTCATTCCGACCATTGACAACTTCTACGAAGACTATATGGGTTCGTTCCGGTTAAACGACGACTACCGCACCAACTTGGTGTGGCGCACAGAACTACGCTATACTTACCAGCAACCCAACCTGGTGCTGTTCTGCAACGCATCGCACACCTGGAAGACGGACATGCCGCTCTCCAGAGAAGAAACGACGTCCATCAAGACGTCGGCATCATGGAACAAGGGGAATGTTCGCATAACGGCAGGCGCCAGTTTCTTCCACCATCATGTCAACGGTAGTGAGTGGATTGATGAGCTCTTCAACAACTACTACCTCCTGAAGCTCATGCCCACCCTGCTGCTCGACAATGGATTCAGACTGTCGGCATCCCTCATCTACAACAGCAAGCAGAAACTCTACAACCAGCACGCCTGGCTGTCAGCATCCGTCAAGGTGAACAAAGATTTCGGCAAGCACTGGAACGTCTATGCCGACCTGCAGAATTTGGCAGGCCAACCCACCATCGCTGTTTCACAAATGTCCAGCCTCAGCAACAAAAGGGCGTTCGCACTGGGATGCGCCTACCGGTTCTGACCCATATGTTAAAAAATCTATAAACTCCCGATTCTTATCGAAGATTTCCCGTTTTATTTCTACTAACGGGCAATAATCGTCTAACTTATTTTTTCGTTTCATCGATAATTCCTACCTTTGCATCGTGAAAAATTAGCAAAGTAACGATATGAAGAAAGGATTATTGATTTTGGCAGCAATGACAACCCTGACTGTGACAGCTCAGCAGAAGTGGACACTCAGGGATTGCATTGACTATGCCATGCAGAACAACATCACGCTGAAGCAGTCGCAACTGAACAAACAGACGACTACCGAGACGCGCAAGCAGTCGCAGGCCGCTCTGCTACCCTCGCTGTCGGGTTCGACCAACCAGAGCTTTGGCTATAAGCCCTGGCTCAACACGAGCATCTCAACGGTGACAAACGGTACGGTGAACACCAGCATGCGCAAGACCTATTATAATGGTACGTATGGCATCAACGCTTCATGGACCGTGTGGAACGGCAACCAGAACCACAATCAGGTGAAGGTCAACAAGCTGAGTGAACAACAAGCCGAGCTCACCGTGGAGAAGACTGCCAACACCATTCAGGAGAAGATTGCCCAGCTGTACGTTCAGATACTCTATCAGACAGAAGCCATCGACGTCTGCAAGCAAAGTCTGGAAACTAGCAAGAAAAATGAGGAACGCGGGCGCGAGATGGTCGAAGTGGGAAAGATGTCGAAAGCCGATCTGGCACAGTTGTCTGCCCAACGGGCTGCCGATGAATACGACCTCGTACTGGCTGAGAGCAACCTTGCCAACTACAAGCTGCAACTGAAACAACAGTTGGAGATAACAGGCGACCAAAGTTTCGACATTGATGTCACGGCAGCCAACGACCAGCAGGCACTCGCCGCCATTCCCTCGATGATTGACGTCTACGAGCAGGCCCTAATACTACGTCCTGAGATCAAATACACTGAACTGGCTCTGAAAGCCAGCGAGGTACAGCTGAAGATAGCCAAAGCCGGCCATCTGCCCACCATCAGTCTGACTGGAGGTGTGGGCACCAGCACATCATCGAACAACTCAAAGGAATGGGGTCAGCAGATACAAACTAACTTCGACGCCTCAGCAGGTATTGGCGTAAGCATTCCCATTTTCGACCAGCGAAAGGCCAAGACGGCTGTCAACAAAGCGAACATTCAACGCGAACTGGCGCTGCTGGACCAGCAGGACAAGCAGAAGAAGCTCTACGCCACCATTGAGGGCTTCTGGCTCGACGCCCAGACCAACCAGCAGAAGTTCCGTGCCGCCAGCGCGACCGTAGAGAGCGAACAGCAGAGCTACGACCTGTTGCAGGAACAGTTCAACCTGGGACTGAAGAACATCGTAGAACTGATGACTGGCAAGACCTCGCTACTGAAGGCTCAGCAGAACAAGTTGCAGTCGAAGTATCTCACCATTCTCAACCAGCAACTGCTCAGATTCTATCAAGGTGAAACTATGACAATATAAGATATGAAGAACAAGAAAATTTGGATGGGCGTCGGTGCCTTAGCCATCGTAGTCCTCGTTGCCTGGCTGCTGTCAGGAGGCAAGAAAGAAGAGAAAGTGGAGTTTGAAACAGCCAAGGTGGAGCGTCAGAGCATCCACACCAGTATTACCGCTACAGGAACTATCGAACCCGTGACTTCCGTCACCGTCGGCACACAGGTCAGCGGTATCGTGGCACACCTGTACGTTGACTACAACTCCATCGTCAAGAAAGGACAGGTCATCGCCGAACTGGACAAGACCAACCTCATCAGCGAACTGAACCGCTCGCGCGCCGACCTGTCGTCGGCACAGAGCACGCTGGACTATCAGCGCGCCAACTACAACAGATACAAGACGCTGTACGAGAAAGGACTGGTCAGCGCCGACGAGTTCGAGAGCAACCGGCTGAACTACGAGAAGGCCCGTCAGTCGGTAGCATCCTCTCAGGAGAGCGTGCGCAAGGCAGAGACCAATCTGGGCTACGCCACCATCACCAGTCCTATTGACGGTGTTGTCCTGTCGAAATCGGTAGAGGAAGGACAGACGGTTGCTGCCTCTTTCAACACCCCGGAACTGTTCACCATCGCCCAGGACCTGACCAATATGCGGGTGATTGCCGATATTGACGAGGCCGACATCGGTGGTGTGAAGGAAGGCCAGCGCGTTTCGTTCACCGTTGACGCTTTCCCCGACGACAAATTCGAAGGCTCGGTGACACAGGTTCGTCAGCAAGCCACCACGTCGAGCAATGTGGTGACCTACGAGGTTGTCATCTCTGCACCCAACAACGACTTGAAACTGAAGCCCGGTCTGACCGCCAACGTCACCATCTTCACCATGGAGAAGGACAACATCCTGGCACTTCCCTCGAAAGCGCTGCGCTTCACCCCCAACGAGGCGCTCTTGAAGGGTGATCAGCAGATTGCCGACGTAGAAGCTCCCGCCAAGGTATGGACCCTGGAGGGCAACACCTTCAAGGCTCACCGCGTGGAGACTGGTGTCAGCAATGGCATGATGACGGAAATCGTGAGCGGTGTCAAAGAGGGCACTGAGATTCTCGTCGACTTCAACATCAGCGGTGGCGAGGCTCCTCAGCAGAACCAGGCCAGCAATCCCTTCATGCCGCGTCCGCGTAACAACCGACAGAACAACCAACAAAAGAAATAAGACTCATGGATGACAGAAAAGTAGTGATAGAGCTGCAGGACGTCAAGCGATACTTCCAAGTAGGCTCAGAGACGGTGAAGGCGCTGCGGGGCGTATCGTTCAAGATTTACGAGGGCGAGTTCGTCACCATTCAGGGCACCTCCGGATCGGGCAAGTCGACACTGCTCAACCAGTTGGGTTGTCTGGACACGCCTACCTCGGGTGAGTATTTCCTCGACGGCATCTCCGTGCGTTCCATGTCGAAGACGCAGCGTGCCCGTCTGCGCAACCGCAAGATTGGCTTCGTCTTCCAGAACTACAACCTGCTGGCTAAGACAACAGCGGTGGAGAATGTGGAACTGCCTCTGATGTACAACTCGGAGGTGTCGGCTGCCGAGCGCCGGCAAAAGGCTATCAAGGCACTGCAAGCCGTAGGACTGGGTGACCGTCTGCAGCACAAGTCCAACCAAATGTCCGGTGGTCAGATGCAGCGTGTGGCTATAGCCCGTGCACTGGTCAACGACCCTGCTGTGCTGTTGGCTGACGAGGCAACGGGTAACCTCGACACGCGCACCTCGTTCGAGATGCTGGTACTGTTCCAGGAACTATACCACCAAGGCCACACCATCATCTTCGTGACGCACAACCCCGAGATTGCCGAATACAGCAGTCGCAACATCAACTTGCGCGACGGAAAGATTCGCGAGGACACCATCAACACCAACATCAAGTCGGCAGCTGAAGCGCTGGCAGCACTGCCTCAACCCCAAGACGACTAAGATATGAACATAACAAACCTATTTAAAGTAAGCATCAAGGCTGTTGCCAACAACAAGATGCGCTCGTTCCTGTCGATGCTCGGTATCATCATCGGTGTGGCTGCGGTCATTATCATGATGGCAATCGGTCAGGGCTCGAAGGAGAGCATCCGCAAGGAACTGTCTACCATGGGCACCAACCTGCTGACCATCCGTCCGGGAGCTGACATGCGAGGCGGTGTGCGTCAGGACCCGTCGGCCATGCAGACGCTGAAAATGGCTGACTACGAGCGCATCCTCCGCGAAAAGAAATTCGTCACGAAGGTATCGCCTGAGGTGACCTCCAGCGGACAAGCCATCTACGGCAACAACAATACCACCAGTTCGATGTACGGCGAGTCCACGGACTACCTGGACATCAAGCTGTGGACGATAGAAGACGGTGAGTGCTTCACCGACGAAGACATCAAGAAAGCCGCCAAGGTGTGCGTCATCGGAAAGACGGTAGCCAAGGAACTCTTCGGCGAGGATGCAGACCCTGTGGGTAAGACCATCCGATTCAAGAGCATCCCCATCCGCGTCATCGGCGTGCTCAAGGCAAAGGGCTACAACTCGTGGGGCATGGACCAGGACAATGTCATCATTGCCCCCTACACCACCGTTATGAAGCGTATTGCTGCCCAGACGTGGTTCTCAAGTATCGTCTGCTCAGCTATCACCGAAGAACTGTCGGATGCAGCCATAGAGGAACTGACGCAGATGCTGCGTGACAACCATAAGTTGAAAGGCGAGGCCGCCGACGACTTCACCATCCGCTCCCAGGCAGAGATGATGGAGACGATGTCGTCGACTATGGACACGGTGACCATCATCCTCGTTGTGGCTGCTGCCTTCTCGCTGCTTGTGGCAGGCATCGGCATCATGAACATCATGCTGGTATCGGTGACGGAGCGCACCAAGGAGATCGGACTGCGCATGGCTGTAGGTGCCACAGGTCCTGTCATCTCGCTGCAGTTCCTCATCGAGTCGGTGCTCATCAGTGTCACCGGCGGACTGCTGGGCGTCACGGTGGGCGTTGGTGTCAGCACCTTCCTCTCGTCTTTCGGCATGCCGAGCAGCGTACCCGCATGGAGCATCTATGTCTCGTTCCTCGTCTGTGTGTTCATCGGCGTGCTCTTCGGCTACATTCCTGCCCAGAAGGCTGCCAATATGGATCCGATAGAAGCTATCCGTCATGAATAAGCGCATCGAGCTACTGATACACGCCGCCGTTTGGGCGGTCCTGTTCCTGTTGCCTCTGACTTTCCTCAGTCGCGGGGGCAGCATCAACGTGACCCACTACCTCATGATATGCATGAGTACCGTCCTGATGATGGTTGTCTTCTATGCAGACTACCTGTGGCTCACACCGCACTATTTCGCAACGGGAAGACACCGCTACTACTGGTTGAGCAACATCGTCATGGTCGTGGCACTGGGAGTCGTCATGCACTACTGGATGGCGTTCACCCACAGCCTGTTCGACACGGGCGCCCGCATACATCGCTATGAGCCTTCGGTCATCGACACGCTGCTGTTCATCCTTCGCGACGTCTTCAACCTCACCATTGCTGCCGCCATTGCTACGGCGCTCGCCCTCGCCATGCGATGGCAGAAGGCGGAAGCGGCACGACGGGATGCTGAGACGGCAAGGGCACAGGCTGAGCTGAGCAACCTGCGCTCGCAAATCAACCCGCACTTCCTGCTGAACACGCTAAATAACATCTACGCGCTGACGGCTTTCGACACGGCAAAAGCTCAGGAGGTTATCCAGGAACTGTCACGAATGCTGCGCCATATCCTCTACGACTACCAGCAGCCCATGGTGGCGCTGAAAGATGAGGTGGCATTCATTGAAGACTATGTCAAACTGATGCGCATCCGCATTCCTGAGTCGGTAGACATCACGGCACAGTTCTCCATTCCCAACCCACAGACGGAGGTGGCTCCGATGCTGTTCATCTCGCTGGTGGAGAATGCCTTCAAGCACGGCATCAGTCCCACGGAGCCCTCATATATCCACATCCGCATCGAGGCCGACGAGCACCGCATCACCTGCGACATTGAGAACACCAACCACCCCAAGACCGCTCAGGACCACAGCGGACACGGCGTGGGACTGCAACAGGTGGAGCGCCGCCTGGAACTGGCCTATCCCGGACGCTACCAATGGGAACGCAACCTCAGCGACGACGGAAAAGTATATCACTCTAAAATCACAATACAATCATGACCATCAACTGCGCAATTATCGACGACGAGCCGCTGGCTGCCGGACTGCTCAAGAGCTATGCCGAGAAGACACCCTTCCTCCATCTCACTGGCACCTACGGCTCAGCTATCGAGGCCATGCGGGAACTCCGCGAACACCCCGTACAACTGCTGTTCCTCGATATCCAGATGCCCGAACTCTCAGGTACCGAGTTTGCCAAGATTCTGCCCAAGGAGACCAAGGTCATCTTCACCACAGCCTTCCAACAATACGCCATCGAAGGATATAAGGTGTCCGCACTCGACTACCTGCTGAAGCCGATTTCCTACGACGACTTCCTGCGAGCCGCCAACAAGGCACTCGACACCTTCAACACCGCACAGCGGCAACAGGCGTGCGAGCACGACCGCTTCATCTTCGTCAAAAGCGAATACAAGCTGGTAAGGGTTTCCCTCGACGACATTCTCTACATCGAAGGTCTCAAGGACTATGTGCGCATCTATCTGCAAGACGGACAGAAGCTGATGTCACTCATGAGCATGAAGAAACTGGAGGAATACCTTCCGCGTCCGGAATTCCTGCGCACACACCGCAGCTACATCGTCCACATGTCGCGCGTAGAGCAGATAGACCGTTTCCGCATCGTGTTCGGCTCCGAGTTCCTGCCCATCTCCGACTCTTACAAGGACGACGTGATGGAATACTTCGACCAGCACACGCTGGTGTAGTCATCCCCCGTCGTATCAGTCCTCATATTCCGTTGTGTCGTCGATGCCTGCCAATGCAAAAGCCTCACGACGCTCCACACAGGTGCCACACTTTCCACAGTGCTTGGCACCTCCTTTGTAACACGACCACGTCTCCGCATAGTTAATGCCCAGCGCCTTGCCTCTAGCTGCAATGTCAGCCTTGGTGATATTGGTATAGGGCGAGCGCAGACGGACGTTCACGAAGGTGCCTGAAGAAGCTGCCTCATCGAACGCCTTGACAAACGCCGGCGTACAGTCCGGATAAATCGTGTGGTCGCCTCCGTGATTAGCCATCATCACGTATTTCAACCCGTTCGACTCCGCAATACCCACCGCTATCGAGAGCATGATACCATTGCGGAAAGGCACCACCGTCGACTTCATGTTCTCGTCGGCATAATGTCCCTCGGGAATCTCTTCCCCACCCTCCAGCAACGAACTGACAAAGTACTTTGTCATGAAGTCCAAGGGTATCGTGATATGCCTGATGCCCAACCGCTCGCAATGCAACCGCGCAAACGGAATCTCCCGTGCATTATGTTTCGAACCATAGTCAAACGAGATGGCCAGTGCTATGCGCTCCTGCTCATTATATAATAAGGTGGTCGAGTCCACGCCACCGCTGAGAATCAAAACACTATCTTTCATCATTTGCAAAGATACGATAAAAAATCAATACTCACAAATGATTCTCGGTAAAAATGCACAGCGCATCCTATTGTGTTACATAGCTCTCCCCTATTTTTTCTCAAAACGAGTAAAAAATGGGGGATTTCTTGTAGATGTAGAGAAAAATATAACTTTGCCAAATATTACTATTAAGGTCACACGAAGCCTGGCACCGTGCTAGAATCACAGGGACTGTCCCGATGATTCTACCAGTACAGAACGAAAGCCTCAATACCTTCAAGTTCCATTGTGACCTCCGCATTGTCGCTGTAGTACGCCCGAACATAGCGGTTGATGTTCTGCTGTTTCTGAAGAATGGCATTGTCTTGTAACCAGGTGTCGCGAACGAGGGAATGTTTCAGATGTCAGATTTCAGTTTTTATTTTGGCACCCCCCTGCGTGGCCTTCATCGGGGGATGGAATAGATGTATAAAAATATTATATGATTATCCGCAATCGTACCACCAGCAGTTTTCGGCTTATCCTGACGGGTAGGTCGATTTTTTTGAACCTTAGATAAAAATAATCGGGAAAATGTTTGGTAAAGTAAATCAAAATGATTACCTTTGCAGTGCATTTATAAAATAGAAAGTAACATGAAGATTTACGAGTTTAACAAGTATTTTCCTGACGAAGCGGCCTGTCGGCGGCGGTTCAGGGAATGGCGAGACAAGGAGGGCGTGGCGTGTCAGCATTGCGGCTCGCACGATGTGGTTTGGCTGGAGAGCAAGCAGCAATATCAGTGCAAGCATTGCCGGCACAGGACTACGCTCAGAAGCGGCACGGTGATGCACGGCTCGAAGCTGCCCTTTATGTACTGGTTTGTGGCTATGCACCTGCTGACGGCTACGAAGAAAAGCATTTCGGCGGCTGAGTTACAGCGGCAGTTGGGCCACAACCGCTACCAGCCCGTATGGGAGTTGCTGCACAAGCTGCGCTCGGTGATGGGTAAGCGTGATGACAAGTACACGCTGCGGGGCTGTATCGAACTGGACGAGGGCTTTTTCTCGACGGAGATACCCAAGGAGAAGAAGCACGAGAAGCTGAAGGCTGGCGCAGGCAGTCAGCGGAAGTCGAAGGTGATGGTGATTGCGGAGAGCACGCCTGCAAAAGAAGAACCTAAGAAGGGACAGAAGCCTAAGACGGTGAGCCATATCAAGATGATTGTGATACCTGACGAGAAGGCTAAGACGATTGACGCTGTGGCTGCAAGGAGCATTGAGAAGGACGCACGGCTGACGACGGATGATCACAGAAGCTACGTGCATTTCAAGGATATGTTTACGGAACACAAGTCGCAGGTCATCGACCCGAAGGACATTGGCCGTGTGCTGCCATGGGTACATATCGCCATAGCGAATGCCAAGACGCTGCTGGCCGACATGTATCACGGCATAGGTCCTGAGTTCCTGCAGGAGTATCTGAATGAGTTCTGCTACAAGTTTAACCGCCGCTACTTTGGCGAGGACTTGTTTGACCGTCTGGTGATGATCAGTGCGTCGTACCGCACGGACTTCAAGCACAGGACGTATAGGAAGACGGCATAACTAAATACCTTTATATATATGAGCAAAGACAGAAAGCGAGTAAAGGCGTTCGTGGAACGCTGGAAAGATGGGGGCGAAGAGGACAGCCAGTGTCAGAAGTTCTGGGAGGACTTGACGGAGAGCGTACTGGGTGTAAAGCAGGGACGCGACTGGCTTGACTTTGAGAGAAAAGTAAAGAAGCCTGTCATCACTAACGAGAGCGGGAGAGGCAGTAAGCGTATAGATGTTTATCTGCCACACTCGAAAACGCTGATAGAACAAAAGAGCAGTGACATCCCCTTGGACAAGCCCATCAATAGAGGTAAGGGACTGGAGCCGCTGGACGCTATTCATCAGGCATTGGCTTATTACAACAACCTGAAGCCAGAGGAACGAGGCCAATACATGATAGCCTGCAACTTCAAGGAGTTTATTGTTGTTGATCATAACAGAAACGACGAGGAACCTGCCCGCTTTACATTAAAGAGTCTTTATACAGAGAACAAATGGAAAGACTTGCGCGATATACTGAATGGTGGCAAGACCAATGAGGGCGAAGCAGGGCAGGATGCAGCGGCGCGGACTGCCAGCGACTTTGTGAAGGAACTGTATGCCCTGCTGCGAAAGCAATACAAAAAAGAAGAACTGACAGCCGACGTCTATCACTCAATGAATGTGTTCTGCGTCCGCACGGTGTTCTGCTTGTATGCAGACGATGCAGACGTGTTCAATGGAAACTTGTTCAATAAGTTCATCCACACGTTCCCTGCTAACAGGATAGGCGAGAAGTTTAAGTGGCTGTTTTATCGCCTGAACAAGCATAATGCCGATGACATGCTTGACCAGGAAATCAAGGCTTTCCCATACGTCAATGGTGGTTTATTCCGGGAGGATGTGGAAATTCCGAGGATATCGGAAGCTGTATTGAAACACCTTCGAGATAGTTCTGTAAAGATGACTATGCCAGACGGTACACCGTTCCACTGGGGACAGATTTCCCCTACCAACTTTGGATGTATCTTTGAAAGCACACTCGACCCCGTGACGCGACGGAACAACGGGATGCACTATACTTCGCCTGCCAATATCCGCAAGGTTATCGGACCATTGTTCCTCAACGGATTCAGAGAGGAACTTGACAATATCAAGCGGATGCCAGAGGACAGACGAAGGTTGCCGTTGCTGGACTTCCAGCGCAAGCTACGTCTTACAACATTCCTTGACCCTGCCTGCGGGAGCGGAAACTTTCTTACCGAGACGTTCAAGGAACTGCGACGAATGGAAATGGAGGCTATCAGACTTATACCAAACTACGGTTTTGAGGAGAGTGAGCTGCGTGACGGCGACACTTATTTCAAATGCCCCTATGTGGTGGATATTGACCAATTCTTCGGCATAGAAATAAACGACTTTGCCGTAGAGGTTGCCAAGACCGCACTTTGGATTTCGCACTGTCAGATGATTGACGAGGCGGAAAATACTTTCGATATGCTGTTTGACCCACTGCCGTTAAGCAGCAATAGCAACATACATCGGGCCGACGCTTTGCGCACGGACTGGACGAAGATAACACCACGTCGCAAAGCAGACTACATCATCGGCAACCCGCCGTTTGAGGGGAGTCAGCAAATGAAGAGTGACCAGAAAGAAAGCCTGAAAGTGGCTATGCACAACAAAGTGTGGGAAAAGACGGGAAAGGTGGATTTCGTCTGCGGATGGTATGCAAAGGCTGCTGAGTACATGCAGGGCAGTCCTAATATCAAGGCTGCCTTTGTCTCTACCAACAGCATTACACAGGGCGACCAGGTGGCCTCTTTATGGCAGCCTCTCGTTGAGCATTACTACGCACGGATAATGTTTGCCTATAAGAGTTTTGTATGGGATAGCGAGGCAAAGGACAAGGCTGCAGTGAACTGTGTCATTATCGGCTTCTGTTGTCGGAAATCAAAGTTTCTTCCTAAGTCTTGCACCATCTACGATAGCGACGAAAATCCTATGCCTCCATGCGACAGGATTAACGCATACTTGCTGCCAGCGGAGCAGATGTTCATAAAAAGCCTGTCAAACCATATACAGGGCGACATTATCCCTAAGATGCAGACTGGAAGTATGCCAAATGACGAGGTTACATTAGATGGCAATCGCAAGATTTACCCACTCAGACTGACAAGCGAAGAGAGAAATCGTTTGATTTCAAAATACCCTGAGCTGGAGCCGATGCTGCCAAAAATATTGGGTGGTGATGAATTTATTAAAGGCACTACCCAATACTGCATCTGGATTGACAACGAAAATCCGTCCACCAGTTTGCGTAACCATCCCGCTTTACGCGATCGATTTAACCTTATAAGGAACACTCGAAGCAATAGCAGTCGTAAGCAAACAAAAGAAATCGCCTTGACTCCTTGGCGTTTTGGCGAAGTGAGACAACCTTCCAATGAGTACCTTCTTGTGCCTGCCACGTCGTCAGAAAGTCGAGAATACATACCAATGGGCTATGTGTCACCTGATATTATATGTAGCAAATCAACACTGCATATAGACGGATGCCCGAAATGGGTGTTTGCCGTCATGGAAAGTCGTCTGCACATGGCTTGGGTTAAGGTGGTTTGCGGAAGATTGGAAATGCGCTATCGCTATTCTTCGGCTATTGTATATAACAATTTCCCGTGGCCACATCTGACGGACGAGCAGAAAGCCCTGCTGAATGAAACAGCCGATGCACTTCTATCGGAGCGTGACAAGGAATTAGAAGGACGGACGTATGCCGACATTTACGACAAGAACTATATCCCGTCGCCATCGTACACAAAGGCCATAGAAGCAAACGAAAAGGCCGTGTTTGAAGCATACGCATCGTTTGGGATTAACAAGGATATGAGCGACGAGGAAATTGCTATCGAACTGCTGAAACAAAGTGTAAGAATTTCAAAGTTGAACCAAAAGAAGAAAAAACATGGAAGGTGTAAAGCATGAATTTGATACCGTGGCCGAGCTGCTGGAGGCACTGGCACCATACATTTCTGCAAGGGCACTGGCTCGTATCTGCGACATGAGCGAGAGCCAGATGCTGCAATACAAAGCAGGCTTGAAGCAAATAAGTCCGAGGAATATTGCACGTATTAACGAGAAATTGCGTACCTTTGCAGCGGAACTCAGCGCAATGTCGCTGAAGGGCGCGTGAGGCGTCCGCTATTTTATAAATGCAACTGCCAGCCTCCGGGCTGGCTTTTTGTTGTCCTTGATGTTTCGGAAACTTTTCGTATCTTTGCATCGTGAAATCAAAACAACATAGATTATGGCAAAGAAAAAACAAAGGAAAGCAGAGGATTGCCAGTCAGGGCAGAAACTCAACGCAGGCCATTACACAAAGTCAATGGTAGAGTTCCTGGGCTACGACGCTATCAAAATTGCGTATGACGAGAGCATCATGGCCATCGAAGATCAGCAACGCTTCTCCAGCGAGGTAAGGACAAAGGGCTTACACACCGCAGCACTGTTGGCCACACTGTCGGTAGGACTGATTGCGGTCATCAGTGCCGTTGACTCTACAGCCGTAAGGATAGTGACAACGCTGCTGGCAGCCATTCTTCTTGGCGGGCTTTATGCCGTGTTCAAGAAAATCATATTCCGCAAAAGCAACGTCACACGAGGCAGCACGCAGGCTTATTCACTCGACGATGGGATGATAGATGTTCTGAGAACTGTCGAACCTGGGCAGCGTGCTGCATTCTTCCTCGCGTCAGGGTTGAAAGGAATGGAGAAAGATGTCAACAGACAAAAATGTGAAACGGACAGGATGCAACAGAGCTACGAAAATATCACGAAAACCATGATAATACTCATAGGCATTGTCCTTGTGGTGTCGGCGGTGCTTGCATTCCTGGTTAAAACCCCCGTGCCTGCTTATTAGGGTCAATATGCGTAGTGTTGGTGTCTGGCATTCTCGGACGGTCATATTCCCTGTCATCGTCCTTGTCTTTTGAAAACTTAATTTCACTCATAATTGTTACTATTTTATAAATGACGGCACAAAGGTACTAACTTTCCCGCAGACCGCAAAGCGGCAACGCCGAAATTTTGGTGGTACGATAGCGGATAATCATTAAATATTATATATATATTATATAATTTTATATATATTATAATATATATAAAATCTTACTTAGGTCTGGACACAGGGATCATACCCCTCATTTTAAAAACTGAAATCTGACATCTGAATCCATGGTGTGTGTTTAGCGCCCTCTCCGCACACATGTAAAGTTTTCAAAAAGTTTTACACAAATAATTTGTTTTGCATTTGATTTTTTCGTACCTTTGTAGTGTCAAATTGAAATAGCGGACAGGCGATCTTTAAGGATAAAAATTGCGAGATTTAAATCTAGAAATTGCGCGCATTAATGGTAGTAATTGTTTTCCTTAACAGTACCTTCTGGAAGCGAAACGAGGCGACAACGAGAGTATTAACAAAATTATTTACAAATGTCTAACTAACTTATTATTAAAAATTATGGCTATTAAAGTAATTGCACAGCGACGTGAAGTGAAATTGGGTAAGAATCCTGGCAAGAAGTTCGTGATGCGTCCCGACCTCTACATCCCCATCCAGGAGAAGAAGGTGTTCGCGGAGGCCAGCACCCACTCGGGAATCTCTGCAGGTGTGATCA
>Ga0256404_1009091_pt1 | contig 14445 bp, 14 predicted proteins | sample RumenRJG_01DNA_FD_185990 | JGI IMG/M metagenome (GOLD analysis project Ga0256404, IMG submission 185990) | Bovine rumen microbial communities from Lethbridge, Alberta, Canada - RJG_01 | ecosystem: Host-associated > Mammals > Digestive system > Stomach > Rumen | place: Canada: Alberta | collected...
GAAAGAGAAAGCACTTTCCCAATCTGAATTAGGAAAAATCGTTGGCGTGTCGCGAAACACTATCAGTTCCATTGAAACCGGCCAATTCCAGCCAACGGCAAAATTAGCATTGTTGCTTTGCCTCGCCTTAGACAAAAAATTTGAAGACCTCTTCTTTCTCGCCCAGGATTAGGCTGAATCCTCTTTTGGACATAATTATTCATTCGATGAAATCTGAAGAATTAAAAAACGTTCATGATTTTTTGGCAATTTTTCCTTAATTCAGTCTTTTTATAAGTGAGGAGGCTTTCTGCCATGGAGGAAGCTGAATCGTGGGAAAACGGAAGCGGAAGAAGTAGGAGCGAAGAGTAACCGCCTTTCTTGGCCTTCCTTGTTTTTGCCACCGAGAACCATGCAAGCTAAAAATATGGCAGGCGTGCATTAATATTCGAAGGATGTTTCGCAGTCTCCTTCGTGGGTTTTGCGACTAACCCAGATAGGTCTTTAAAATCCTTGTTTGATAAGTCCTTTTTAGTTGTGTATAATTGGCTTCGCTTCCTTAAGAAGGAAGGGAGCAACATTCTCTTATGGTCACGCATCCGACGTGATCCATCAGACCAAAACTAGGAGGTGCTAATCATGCAAAAGTATGAGATCATGTACATCTTATCTGCCAACCTCGAAGAGCAGGCTAGAAAAGATGAGATCGCCAAACTTCAAGGTATTCTCGAGGCCAACAAAGTCAAAGTCTCCAATACTCAAGAATTAGGCATCAAAGATTTCGCTTCGCCAATCAAAAAGCAACTCAAAGGTTATTATGTCGTCCTCAAAGTGAGCGGCGAACCAGAAGGCCTCAACGAGTTCACCCGTCAAGCGAAACTTGATCAAAACGTTATCCGTTTCTTGATTACGATTGACCAAGACTAAGTCGTTTATACAAACTGACAAAACTAACATTGGAGGATCGTAATAATGTTGAATCGTGTTGTACTAGTCGGTCGCCTCACCCGCGACCCAGAGATGCGTAAAACTGCTTCCGGATTGTCTGTTGTGTCCTTCTCATTAGCAAGCAACGACGGAAGAAAGAACGCTGATGGAACAGAAAATACGCTGTTCATCAATTGCAGCTTGTTTGGCCAAAGAGCCGAAGCTTTCTACAAATATACCCGTAAAGGTTCCTTAATCGACGTTGAAGGAAAACTTCAACAAAGAAAATACACCAACAAAGCTGGTGCCCAGGTTACCGTTACGGAAATCCTTGTGGATAATTTCGATTTCTTGGATTCCAAAAACTCTGCCCCTGCAGAAGACGTTGGCTACAATCCGCAACCTGAACCGGTTGCCCAACCACAACCACAGAATCAACCAGACTCTGGCAATTTAGATGCCATCGATGTCGTGGATGACGACCTCCCGTTCTAATTGGAACAGAAAGGAATTATTTATGGCTTTCAGAAAAATGAGATCCAGACGTAAGGTTTGCTATTTCACCAAGAATCACATCAAATATATTGATTATAAAAACGTTGAGCTTCTCCAGAGATTCATCACCCCTGAAGGAAAGATCATGCCAAGATCCAGCACTGGAACTTCCGCTAAATATCAACGTCAATTGGCGAGAGCAATCAAAAACGCCCGTTTCATGGGTTTACTCCCAGAAGTTGGCGCGAAATAATTGCGTGTCGCAAGACGAACCCGATTCTCCGATTTAGGACAAACCGGATTCACCTCGACGACGAAGCAACAAACCAACAAGACCGTCCCACGTGGACGGTTTTTTCGTCGTCGCTTGACCTTCGTCCAGGAGCTATTAGGAACCATCGACGTCGAAGCTGCTTTATATACTCGTATATAACTCGTCCTGGCTAGCCCCGGGCGTTACACGTCGCGCGATCTCCTTGTGGCCGGCAAATTGTTAGGCGTCGTCCGAATCGCGTCCCACGGGTCGAATATGGACTTCGTCGGGGAGAACGGAGTTTGTTCTTTTTCGGAGAATTGGCGTCGTCATGGGACAGTCACGAAACCAGATATTTAATAGGCAGGTCAAAAACAGCGCTGACAGATTTGACAATGATTTTACGTTTCAACTAGCGAGAGAAGAATGGACAGAAATCTTGAAGTGCAAAAATATCACATCAAATTGGGAAGGCGATAGGAAGCTTCCGTTCGCCTTCGCCGAACAAGGCATTTATATGCTTATGACCGTTTTGCGTAGCGACCTAGCAACGCGGCAAAGCAAGACCGTCCGTCACTGGGCGGTTTTTCATAACCTCCGTTTGTTGAAAAAACATAAACAAATTAATATACTCATTATATGAGCGATTCAACACCTCTAGTGTTATTGGATGAAAACCTAATCAAAGACCTTATTTATGAAATCCGGGGTCAAAAGGTTATGCTGGATTTTGACTTAGCTCGCATCTACGGATATGAAACTAAGCGCTTTAACGAGCAAATCAAGAATAACAGTGGCAAGTTCGAGGAAGATTTTATGTTTCGCCTGACATCCGATGAATGGAGCACAATCTTGAAGTCGAAAAAATCGGCATCAAGTTGGGGTGGAAGAAGAAAACTGCCATTTGCTTTCACTGAGCAAGGCGTTTATATGCTGATGACTGTATTACGCGGTGACCTAGCAACGCAACAAAGCAAAACGCTTATTCGCCTTTTTAAATCCATGAAGGACTATATTGTGGAAACGCACTCACTTGGTTCGACTAACGAAGTCCTTGCGCTGGCTAATCAAGTGCGGACAAACACGGAAAAGATTTCCAAAATCGAAGGAAAGCTGGATATGTTGATGGATAACTTCATTGATCCAGCCACCTATAAATCCTTCTTAATCATGGATGGCGAGAAAGTGGAATCCGACGTGGCTTATCAACGGATTTATTCTATGGCGAAACAAAACGTTTATTTGATTGACGATTATATCGACATAAAAACGATTCAATTGCTTAAGTCCTGCAATTCGGGCGTGCGCATAATTGTCTTTTCTGATAATAAGGCCAAGAGCTCGCTGACCCAGTCGTTCATCGCGGATTTCAAAGCCGACCGCCCAGACCTCCATATCGAACTAAAGAAGTCCAAAGGAAGGTTCCATGATCGCTACATCGTTTTGGATTATCCTGGCAAAACTCGGTTATTTCACTGCGGAGCGTCTTCCAAGGACGGCGGAAACAAAATAACCACCATAATGGAAGCGGAGAATCCGGAAGCCTATCTTGATTTGATTTCCGAAATCCTCTCGAACGAGGAGTTGGTTCTCCCATGAAACAGCTGAAAGACATAGTTAAAGAAATCCGCAAAAGGGAAGGCCTCTCCCAAGAAGAAATGGGGAAGAGGGTGGGCTATACCAATCGAGCGAGCATCAACAAAATCGAAAATGGCAATGGCGACGTCCCCTTCGATAAGCTGATCAGCCTGATAAACGAGTATCTGCTTGAATTGAACGATTTAACGAACAAGGACATGGTCGAATTCTCGTTGCGGGGCCTTAAAACGGACGATTGGAAAGAGCTGATCGTCGTATACGAAGACGTTGCCTCCACCCCGTTTTTCAATTCGGATAACTGCCACGGGGACATCTTCCATTATTCGACCGAAGAGCAAATGAAGAAGGCGATCCGCTTTTGGACGGACTCTACTTCTAAGGGACACTTCACCCGAAAAGTCATCGTGGACAACTCAAACAATCGCGCGATCGGAACCATCGAATACTTCGTCCGCCAAAACGAGCCGAATTATAATGACGCCATCCTTCTTCGCGTAGACGTGCACCATTACTACGAACAAAAGAAGGCGCTCGTTAAGATCTTTAGGATCGCGATGAAAGAAGCCTATTCCGCTTGCGGAAACTTGCCATTATTGACAAAAGGGTGGGACTACGCCGTAGAACGAAAAGGAGCTTTGTCTGCCTTGGGTTTCAAAGAGTGTGAAGAGCCGCTCATCGGTCACGAAAACGAGTCGTTTCAACACTACTGGTTGGCTCCAAACAAAGACGTGTGATTCGTAATCCAATGGCTCGAATATGGGCTTCGTCGGAGAGAGCGGGGTTTGTTCTTTTTCGGAGAATTGGCGTCGTCATGGGACAGCTGTAGCAGGACAGTCGCGATTTGCCTCGTTTGGCTAAAAATGACTTTCCTCGCAAGGCAGTTAGTCGGAGCATATGAAGAAGTCCTACGTCTAGGGCTAAAATCAATGTAAATTAAGTCGTCCACGAATGAGATGAGACCCAAAAGTTGGACTTCCAACTGGAGGGTCTCTTTTCTATGAGGTTTACAAAGGAATTCAAATTGGAATGTGTCAGAAAACACAAAGCCGGGGAGCGCATCGATTGTCCAGGAAGGGCAATTGCCTCGACAACTCGCCCATGGAGAACTTCTTCGGGGTCATGAAGAACGAGATGTTCTATGGGCACGAGTACGAATTCAAGTCCCTTGACGAGCTTGAGAAAGCGATCATCGATTACATCGATTACTACAATTCAGAAAAGGATAATGGAGAAAACGAAAGGACTGCCGCCAATTCTTTATAGACAGCAGTCCTTAAACCAATTATCATGCTAGACAATCAAGTCCAACATATGGGGCTCACCTCAAAAGGGCGGCTTTTTGTTTAGCTCGTGGTACTTATATGTTGCGCAAATAAAAATGCGCAGATATAATTAAGGCATGAATGAATTAAGACAAAAAAGAAAAGAATTAGGCATTACCCAAATTCAAGCCGCTAAGGCTTGTGGTGTTTCAAGACGCACTTATCAAACATATGAAGAAACCGATAATTTTAATGAGACATTTAATGAATTGGTTAGAAAACTTGATGAAATGAGGATTCTTGATGGAAGCAATTATATTTCTAATGTCAAATATATCAAACACGTTTGTAATCAATTGTTTAAAGAAAAATATCCTGAAGTAAAATGCGCATATTTATTTGGTAGTTATGCTAGAGGACAGGCAACTGGCAAAAGCGATATCGATATTTTGGTAGTTTGTCCTCCTTTAGGAATGAGATTTTATGCAATTGCAGCAGAATTAGAGGAGCAACTTCATAAACAAATTGATTTGCATACACATAGACAATTGTTGGAAAATGATAAATTTCTCGAAGAGATATTAAAGGAGGGAATCAAAATATATGGATGATAAAACACTTTTAAGAATAGACTCTCTTTTAAAACATATCGATAAAGTTTTGAACGATACCAAGGGTTTGACAATAGATGAATTAAGACAACATGATTTGCTACTACGCGCCACTTGTTTTTCCATTGCACAAATAGGTGAAACGATGAATCAGTTATATAACACATTAGGTGATAAGTATTTCAATATGCCTTGGGTCGGCGCTAGGGGAATGAGAAATATTATCGTTCATGACTATGGAAATGCTGATGTTGAACAAGTTTATTCAACTATTCACAATGATTTGCCTAGTTTAAAAGTGTCGTTTATAACAATAAAAAATGACATAGAATTTAACACTCTTATCACAGAAAGATTAGTCCTAAGAAAGATCAATATGAAAGACATTGAGCCGATGTTTGATAATTGGGCAAGCGATCCAGAGGTTACTAAATATGTTACATGGTTACCGCACCAAAACATTGGAATTACTGAGATGATTGTTAAAGAGTGGATTAAAGAAGATAAAAACCCTAGAACAATAAGATATATGATTACAATTAAAGGGGACAACGAACCTATTGGTACTATTGATGTTGTTGATTATGTCAATGGTGTGCCAGAGATTGGTTATTGTTTATCCAAAAAACACTGGAATAAAGGCTATATGACTGAAGCATGCAAAGCCTTGATTAAATACATTTTTAATATTGGTTTTACAAAGATAGTAATAGAAGCTGATGTTAGAAACATTGGCAGTAACAAAGTTATTAAAAAATGTGGTTTCTCATTTACTCACAAAGAAGAAAAGGAACACTGCTCTCAATTTAAACCTGAGCCTATTGCTGTTAATTGGTACGAAATCAAAAAATAGTCGTGGCAAAATCGGACAACTGGTGGCGGCTCTTTTCTGGGAAAGCGAAATTTGGACGAATCAGGAAAAACGGGTTTGGACGATCACAGCGTTTGTAGTTGTCCAAAGTCGTTGATCCGAAGTTGGCTAAAAACTTCCATCCGACTTTGGGCGGTATAGAAACATGAAGAGATCTATCGAAAGGTAGGTCTTTTTTTTCGCGCCCAGAGAGAAGGATAAAGCGTTTCGATAAGCCATAAAACAGCACTAGAAAAGAGAAAATTTTTATGAAATCGAAACTTAAAAACAAAATGGATATTGGAAGCATTAATCATGTCGATGTTCAAATACCTACGATGAAAAACTGACAAAAATACTGCACCGGCTTCCTATTTGTTGAATAATTTTTTGAAGGAAAAGACTTAGATGAATATAATGTTTCAGCGAGGTGTACAGATATGAAAAGAAAATGTCTCCTAATATTAACAATCCCATTGTTGTTTTCGATCAGTTCTTGTAAAGAAGGAACTAAACAAAAAGAATATTTCACCTTATGGGATGCTAGCAAATCTAGCGCATTAACGACCTTAAAGGATTTCGTGAATGACGTGACCAACGTCAATTCTCCTAACTACATCCCAGTAGAAGATCGTATCGCGACCTTTGATATGGACGGAACCTTTGTCGGTGAACTATATCCAACTTATTTCGAATATAACATGCTGGAATATCGTGTCTTGGAAGACGCTTCCTATAAAGACATAGCCCCAGAAAGCGTTAAAGAGGCTGCTCAAATTATCAAGGATTATTCCACTGGCGTCATCACCAAATTCCCTGATCATTTCGACATGACCCACGCTTTGGCAGCCGCCGAGGCTTACAAAGGGATGACCTTAAAGGAATTTGACGAATACGTGAAAGAATATGCTAAAAAGCCAGCCAATGGTTTCAAAAACATGACTTATGGTGAATCCTTCTACAAACCAATGCTAGAAGTCTTTGATTATTTAAATGACAATCACTTCACGAATTACGTTGTCTCGGGGTCCGATCGTTTTATTTGCCGTTCATTGGTGGAATCGATTGGTATCGAGCCAAACCGCGTTATTGGCATGGACGTCGTTTTAAAATCTACCAATCAAGGGGACAATGACGGTGTCAATTACACGATGAGCGCAGAAGAAAATCTGGTTAGAACAGAAGAATTAATTATCAAGAATTTAAAGACAAACAAAGTAAAACAAATCGCCCAAGAAATCGGCAAAGTTCCTGTTCTCTCCTTTGGCAACAGCAGTGGCGATTCTGCCATGCATAATTACTGCAAAGGCAACACCAAATATAAACGGACGGAAGCTTTTATGTTAATCGCTGACGACGATGTGAGAGACCATGCGAATCTAGAAGAAACGGCGAAAAGAAAAGCCAAATGGGAAGCCGCTAACTATAACATCATTTCTATGAAAGACGATTTTAAAACCATTTATGGATACGATGTTGAGAAAGTAGATTTCACCTTCTAATTCGTCTTATAGAGCAGGCCGTCGGGATTCGACGGCCTTTTTCAATAACTTTGTTTTCCTCTTTTTAAATTTGATGAAGTTGGTAGAATATGTTTACATTTTCAGTTGTTGAAAATATGAAAGAAATACTATGAAATCACACAAAATAGCATTAAGCTTGCTTTCTTTAGCTACCGCAGCCACGCTGATTGCCTGCGGAAACAAGGATGTCGTCAAAGAAGACGTCACCCTTGAAGAATTTATCGCAGCCATCGGAAAGATTGAAGACACTCCGAACAATCACGTTGAATTCACAAGCCAGGATTCGGTCGATTCTTCTTTGAAGGCAGAACAAAAGGCCTCTCTTACCTACATTGATGAAATTTGGGAATTTGACGCCAATTCAGAAACTCAAGATCCAAACGCCATGACTTATGCAGGGATGAATTTAAAAGAATTGGTCAATGTTTACGAAAAAGAACAGGAAAAAGAACGAGAAAAGGAAAGCAGTGAAAGCGAATCCGAGCTCTCCTCTGGCGAGGCCGAGCCCACTAAGGTTTCGTCGCAAAGATTTGATATCCTTGGCGAAAAAGGATTCAGAGTCGAAATCAAAGAAGAAACCGTTTTAACTCCTACGGTCACCACGGGAGAATCCCACACTAGCGAAATCACCACTGACAAATATGGCAGAATCACCTCTTTCTTTGAGTATACCGAGACCCGTTCCTATGTCGGAGAAGAAGATCAACCATATAAAGTGGAGTCCAGCAAGGAGACCCGTTATCAACTTGTTTGGAGCAAAGTCAACATCCCCGGAGGAAACTTCCAAGAAGTAACTGCCGCCGTCTTCAAAGACAAAGCAGAAAAGACCACAGAGGCCCCGTATACTTACGCTCTTGCCGGCAGCGAAATCGTTTCTTTGTTTGGGAAAGAATCGTATGCGGACGTTCTTTATGTCAAAGACGAAAGCGGGAAATGGGCGACCGAAGAAAAGACATCTTCGAACATTACCCAGTTCATCAATAAGACTGCCATCGGTCTCTATGAGGAAATCAACAATCCAGCGCCAACCAGCTCTGAATCTAGTCAAACCACAGCGACTAGCTTGGTTGCCAACTATTTCGTCGGCGGCGAGGAAATGAAAGTTGTCGTCAAGACCGAAGCAAATGACCCCAACGAAAACGTGTCTTCCAAAACCGTCACCTCTTTTGTTTTCGATAAATGCGGTTACTTAACGAGCTTCCGTTTGGGCGCCCAAATATCTGGCATTACGCTCGGAACTGAGCGTGGTTCTATTGCTTGGCATGAAGGTGAATTGCCGGCAACTTCCGAAGATTCGTCCGACTCAATTTAACGGAAAAATCCAAAGAAAAACGAATCCGTTTCGAAAGAGACGGATTTTTCTTTTATTTTTTGTGGTATAGCTTTTTTGTTCCGTAGACAGCCTCTGTGGTGCTATCAATGCCAAGTTTCCTCAAACAGGAATCATCCATCGGGGAAAGGATGACGGAAGAATGGCATTGAGCCCCTTTTAATTTAGAGAGTTGCTTCATGGCCAAGTCAGCTAGAGGATTGGTCACTGCAGAAATCGATAGAGCGACAAGAATCTCGTCGATATGAAGACGCGGATTGTGCCCACCTAAATCCCTGGTTTTTAATTTACATACCGGCTCAATAATGGCGGGAGGGAGAAGAAGAACCTCATCGGAGATATTAGCCAACGCCTTCAAGGAATTTAGAATCGCGGCCGAAACACACCCAAGAAGTGATGAAGTCTTGCCTGTAATCAATCGCCCATCAGGAAGTTCGATGCAAGCCCCAGGTTTTCCTGTTTTCTGGGCCTTTTCTAATGCCGGGGCGATGCATTTTCTTTCTTCTAGAAGAATACCATTGGCTTTCATCAAAGCGTCGAGTTTGGCGACCACCGAATCATCGACTTTCTCATTTCTTCGGTCCACCAGAGACTTAAGGTAACGTCTAATAATTTCCTGACGAGAAGCTTGGCAGCAAATTTCATCATTTTCGATGCAATTCCCAGCCATATTGACCCCCATGTCAGTTGGGGATTTATAAGGGGATTCCCCATAAATTGCCTCGAAAATGCGGTTTAGCACAGGGAATATCTCAATATCGCGGTTATAATTGACGGCAATTTTCCCATAGGCGTTGAGATGATAAGGATCGATCATATTGACGTCGTTTAGGTCTGCGGTCGCTGCCTCGTATGCCAAATTAACGGGGTGCTTCAGGGGAAGATTCCAAATCGGGAAAGTCTCGAATTTTGCATAGCCCGACTTAATGCCGCGCTTGGCGTCTTGATAAACCTGAGACAAGCAGGTTGCCATCTTCCCCGCTCCCGGTCCCGGGGCCGTCACAATAACCAAAGAACGACTGGTCTGGATGTAATCGTTTTTGCCATAGCCCTCTTCCGAAACAATCGTGTTGATGTCATACGGATAATTAGGAATCGCATAGTGGTGGTAAGTCTTAATACCCTGTTTATTCAAAGTGCGTTCAAATTGTCTGACTTTTTTGGTGGAGACATAACGAGTCAAACAGACCGAACCCACGAATAGGCCGGCCTCAGAAAAAGCGTCAATCAGGCGATAAACGTCCTGGTCATAAGTGATTCCCAAATCTTGGCGAATTTTGGCCTCTTCAATCGAAACGGCATTGATCACAACGATAATCTCCGCCTGATCTTTCAAGGAGAGAAGCATCTTTAATTTGGAATCTGGTTTGAACCCGGGCAAAACACGAGAGGCATGAAAATCGTCAAAGAGCTTGCCGCCGAATTCTAGATAAAGTTTTCCTCCGAATTCTGCGATTCTTTCCCGGATGTGCTCCGACTGCATCTCGATGTATTTTTCATTATTGAAACCGATTCCGTTCATAAAGGACGCTCCTCAAACAATCATTATTTTAAAGCAGAGATAGTTTTCCTTTAAGAAAATAAGAAAAGCCCGTTATTTCGTTTAAAATTTTACTTTTTCCTCATTCGACGCTCTCTTGGGGCACTTTTCAAAAAAACAATCGTTACGAGAAACGAACTTAAGTGGTTTTCCTCGGTTGGCTGTCAGAAGACAAAACCATTCTTTCTAGAGACCTAGGCCAACAACGTTTTTACTTAGCGTTCCACGTTACGAGAATCCTCTTTTGTGGTACTCTTAGTTTGGCTTTAAGCCAAAACTTTGGCGTTTATTGTCATTTGGCGGCATAAAAATCTAGTTTCTATCGAAGGAAAAGAAACGAAAACAGACGAAATGCCTTTTGATTGTCCTTTTAACCCATAAGGGGTTAAATTATAATTACTCATATGAACGCATCATTGAAAAAATTTCGCACTATCACATTTATCCTTGCCCTTGTCGAATTGGTCATTTTCGGCTTAGTGGGATTCTTTTGGATTTATAACTGGTTCGATATCCGTTCTGTCACCCATATCGTTGAATATATCTTTCTCGGTTTGACCGTCATATTGATTTTGGATATCGGTTTCTTTTGGGCTGTCTTGCTCTTTTTGAAAAAAGGCAGGCAAACCAATGACGCCGAAGTTGCCACTTTAATCGGAAGTGACATTCAGCAAGCCTACAATTTCAACCAAATCGGTTTGTTGGCCATCGACAATAACAACATCATTCTTTGGAGTAACAACCTTTTCAAGGATATTGGCTTGGATTTGGTCGATACCGATATTTTCCAGTCTTTCCCTGAACTCAAAGAGCTTCTTAAAACGAGAAGCGACAAGGCCATTCGCTCTGTCATTAAAGAACGTAATTACGAAGTCCGTTATTTAAACGAGCCACGTCTTTTCGTTTTCAAGGACGTGACAGAATACGACAACGTCGTGAATTATTCCAAAGAGCAAGCCATCGCTTTGGGCGTTATTATGATCGATAACTTCAATGATGTCGCTTCAGACACCGATGAAGCGGCGGACGCCGTCATGAAAGTCCGCGCCATCGTTCGTGAGTATTTCCGCCAATATAAAGTTCTTTTGACCCAAGTGAAGCAGGATCGTTATTTTGCTGTCTGTAACTTCAATGCGTTAGACCGCATGGAAAAAGATGGCTTCTCCGTCCTGGAAAAAGTCCGCGCTGACCAAGATAAAGAAGACACGCCTCTCACGCTTTCGATTGGCTTTGCTCATGACTTCCCGGATGTTGGCAAGCTTTATGAAATGACAGAGGGTGCGATTGATACCGCGCTTGCTCGTGGTGGAGACCAAGCCGTTGTTTCCCAATATGGCAAAGAATTGCGTTTCTTCGGCGGCAAGTCTGCTGCCATTGAAAACACTTCTAAGGTTAAAGTCCGCTCGATGGTCGGTGGCCTTGCCAAATTGATTAAGGACTCCAGCAGCGTCTTTATCATGGGCCATACCGATATGGATATGGATGCTTTGGGTAGTTGCTTGGGCGTGAAAGCCATTTGCGATTGGTGCGAGAAACCAGCAAAAATTGTTTATGCTCCTAAACGCACCGAAAAGAAAGCTCGTTTAGCCTTCCAAAGCGCGTTCTCCAAAGACGTTTTGGACCAAATGACGTTGACTCCGGAACAAGCGGCATCACAAATCAAAGAAACTTCTTTGGTGGTCGTTGTCGACGTCTCCGTTCCAAGAAACGTCATGGCACCGAAATTATTGGATTTAGCTAGAAAAGTAGTGGTGATTGACCACCATAGAAGAGGCGACTCTTTCATTGACCGTCCTTCTCTTTCTTACGTTGAGCCATCCGCTTCCAGCGCTTGTGAATTAATCACGGAAATGATTCGTTATGCTTCGGCCAACCCACGCATTGAATTAAAAGCTTCCTATGCCACGATTATGCTTTCAGGCATTTTCATGGATTCTCACTTCTTTAAGAGCAAATCCGTTGGCATGCGTACTTTCGAAGCCGCCGAAATCTTAAAGGAATATGGTGCCGATAACGCCCTGGCAGACGAATATCTGAAAGACGAATATGAAGAATTCGCTTTAACCAACAAGATTTTGGCCACGATGAAAACCCCGGCTTATGGGGTGATGTATTGTCTTTCGGAAGACCGCGACATCGTTGAACGCAGCGCCTTGGCCAAAGTCGCCAACCAATTGCTTTCTCTAAAAGATGTTCACGCCTCTTTTGTCATCGGCCGAACCGCAGACAAACAAGTTAATATTTCCGCCCGCAGCGATGGCACAATCTCTGTCATGTTGTTGATGGAAAAACTCGGAGGAGGAGGCCACCTTTCTATGGCCGCAACGGCATTCCCTAACAAAGAAGTTCCAAACGTTTCTACTGTTGAGGATGCGGAAAAGAAGCTGCTCGAGTGTTTGAATGATTACCTCGACGCTTCCAAAGTAACTGTATCGAATGGAGGTAATAATGCATGAAAATCATCTTACTAGCTGATGTCAAAGGCGTCGGCAAAAAAGGCCAGACCGTGGAAGCCAAAGACGGCTTTGCGAAAAACTACCTCATCCCTCGTAAATTGGCGGTGATTTCCACCGACACGAACCAAAAAATCTTAGCCCGCAACAACGCCGAAGAAGCAGCGAGACAACAATCTCTTAAAGAAGAGGCGGAAGCTTTGGCGGAACGGCTGAAAAACATCAACGTCGAATTCAAAGCGAAAGTTGGATCTGACGGCAGAATGTTTGGCTCGGTTTCCCCAAAACAAATCGAAGAAGGTCTCAAAACCCAATGGGGCATCGTCATTGATAAACGTAAATTTATCGATAAATATCCTGCCAACGCCATTGGTTACACTCGCTTGAAGATTGAGCTTTATAAAGGTTCTGCTGGCGAAGTGGTCGGCGTTGTTAATGTTCATATCACGGAGGAGAAATAATGGCCAATCGTACTCTTCCTTCCAACGTTGAGGCAGAGCGCTCCGTTCTTGGCTCGATGCTCATTTCCGAAGAAGCGGCGACCATCGCGTTGTCCTCTTTAAACGAAAATTCCTTTTCTGATGTCGATTCCCGCAACAAAATCATCTTCAAAGCGATGGTTTCTTTAAGCAAACATACTCAGCCAATCGACCCACAAACCGTGACCAACGAACTCGTGAATACCAAACTTTATGATGCCGCAGGTGGCTCTGATTATCTTTTGACTTTGATGAATACGACGATTAATCCAGTCAACATTGAATATTATGTGCGCATCGTCAAAGACCAACAGGTATTACGGGATTATCTTCTCCATCTTAAGAATATCGAAGATAGCTACTTCGACGGCAAGGTTACCGATATCAGCGAATTCCTTTCCGTCGCCCAACAAAAACTAGGGGATATTGCCAATCAACGTTCGGTTGGCAATTTCCGAAAAGGCGGAGAAATCGCCCGTGAAGTCAAATTGCAAATTGAAGCCGAATCCAAACGCGCCAATAAAAACCTTACTGGCGTCGATACTGGTTTCCGCCGCTTAAATGAACTTACCCATGGCTGGCAAGCGGGTGATTTAATCATCCTCGCCGCCCGTCCTTCTGTCGGTAAAACGGCTCTTGCGTTGAATTTGGCGGTTAATGCTACGAAATATAAGGGACAACCGGTCGCCATCTTCTCGGGAGAAATGTCCAATTCGGCGATCATGAAACGTATCATTGCTTCCGTTTCCATGGTTTCTATCGAACAACTCTCTACCGGAAAAATGAGTGAAAGAGATATGGCCAAGGTTTCTACCGCTGTCGATCAAATCGGATCCATGAATCTTTATATCGATGACCGTCCTAATCCAAAACTTGGGGACATCGTCGCCAAATCCATCAAACTCAAAAATCAAGAACCTGATCTTTGTGCCATATTTGTCGATTATGTCAACATCATTAAAGTGGATCAGCCCAAAGAGTCCCATTCTTTGGAAATCGCTGACATCACTTCCACTTTAAAAGAGCTGGCACGTAACCTCAAAATTCCTGTCATTGCCCTTTCTCAGATTAACCGTGACGCCGATAAAAACGAGAATGGCGAACCTTCTTTGTCGAACTTAAAAGATTCTGGTGCGATTGAACT
>Ga0256404_1009092_pt1 | contig 14443 bp, 12 predicted proteins | sample RumenRJG_01DNA_FD_185990 | JGI IMG/M metagenome (GOLD analysis project Ga0256404, IMG submission 185990) | Bovine rumen microbial communities from Lethbridge, Alberta, Canada - RJG_01 | ecosystem: Host-associated > Mammals > Digestive system > Stomach > Rumen | place: Canada: Alberta | collected...
GCCTCCTCATCCCCGGATATGACCTGGATGCTGATGCCCGTCCGCCGCTCGATCTCGCCCACGGCCTCCCCGCTGTTCCGCACATTGCGCAGGGCCGCGGTCGCAAAGGCCCGCACGGCCTTGATATCGAACTGCTGCAGGAAATTCTTGAACTCCAGCAGGATATCCGCAGCTTTATCTATGCCGTAGGACGACATCTCCCCGTCCTCGATATACGAGGCCAGCCCCACCGTATGCTTGCGCTTCATGATCTGCTCTATATGACCGCCATCAATCAGGTATATGGCCAGCCTGATACTCGTAGATCCGATATCGATTATCCCCTGCAGCATCGTACGCTCCTTTTCTGCGTAGACATCAACGTTTCAATCCGGTAGCCGTGATCGGCAGCACGACGCGATAGTTATCCGGTTTGCCATCCTTGAAGAACTGCGCCGCCCCGGCCAGCACCGCGGCCGACGACATCTCGACATAGATGCCGTGCGCCCCCAGATACTTCTTCGCTTTCAGGATATCCTTGTCCTCGACCACGATGGCATCACCGCGGCTCGTCTCGAGTGCATAGAGGATATCGTTCAGGCGCTTCGGTTTCTCTATGCGCAGCGCCGACGCGATAGTCGTCTTCTTCGGCTGCGGCTCGAGCTTATGGAACGCCTCATAGACCGGCGCGCATTTGCTGCTCTGCACCGCCACGAAATGCGGCAGCCGGCCGATCTCCATGAAGCCCAGATACAGCCCAATGAGCAGCGTGCCATTGCCCACGGGCACGAACACATAATCAGGCACATGACCGCCGAGCTGATGATACAGCTCATGCGCCATGGACTTCACGCCCTCAGTGAACAGCGGATTATAGACATGCGACGCATAGTAGGCATCGCCGAGATTCTGCTTCACTGCCGCACACGCCTTCATGCGGCCATTGGCCACCTGCACGATATCCGCGCCATACGCCTCGATCTGCGAAATCTTCTCGGTAGAGATATCGTCCGGCACATACACATGGCACTCCATACCGGCTGCCGCCGCATAGCCGGCGATGGCCGCACCGGCGTTGCCTGCCGAGTCCAGCGCGATCTTCTTCACGCCGAGGGCATGGAGCTCATTGATCATGGCCGCCGCCCCGCGATCCTTGAACGAGCCCGTCGGCTGCATGGACTCCATCTTCAGCAGGAACTCTAGCTTCCCGACCTGCAGCGGCAGCAGCGGCGTCTCGTGCTCGCCGAGCGTTATATCATGCGGCACCTCCTCACCCGGCTCCTTATACAGGCGGAACATACCACCGCACTCGCACATATAGGAATGAGAATTCAGTGCATACTGCTTCTTGCATTTTTCACAATAAAAATACATGATTTCACCCTCCAATCCCCCGGGTGCCCCCACACCGGGCCTGGTTGCTCTCTCTTTGATATTATTCGCCACGCCCGCCCCGCTTCCCTTTAGCACGCTCAAAAAACCTAACTTTTCCTTATTTTTTCGCCCACGGCCGCAGCTCCTCGTATCATCAGTTGACAATGACAAGATAATTTTTCTCTTACTATGTAAATCCCCAAGAACGCAAGCCGCAGGCGCAGCGTGATTGGCTGGATTTACTGTAAGGGCGGGCGCACAATGTCCACGAAGTGGACGTTTGTGCGTTGAGTTTACTATTGAATTACTTACTATAATATTGTATGATTATATATGTAAGAGGATAATTTAGAAAACTGTTATGTATAAGGCGGGGACGGGGGTATGTTCTCGCCTTTTGCTTAACCAGATACGGCAGCGAAACTATTTTCGCGCCAGCATTTAATTGACAGCCTCAAATATACGAATAAAAGGGTAAAGAAAAGGGCTATAGGGTGAATATATCATGCAGAACAAAATATATGTCTTGGTCGGACCGCACGGGTCCGGCAAATCAGCGCTGGCCGAACAGCTCATATCCATGGGCCTGCACTTCGTGCCCGTATACACGACTTACGACCTGGAAAAAAGCAGCTCGCAGAACCTATACCACCATATCGCAGTCCAGGAATTCCGCGAGCAGGATTTCATCGTGAAGAGCACCTACAAAAGACAATATATCGGCCTGCGCAAAGATGACGTCCTGAGCGCGTTGCATGACCATGTCATCAGCGTCACCATACTCGAGGCGAACTGTGTGAAGCAGCTCCGCCGCATCATCCGCGACAATCTCAGCGTCATATACCTGATGGTCGACTACGTCACGCTCGTCGACCGCATGCTGCGCCTGAACTACACGAACAACGAGATCAAGTATCACCTGCAGTACGCGGAGAACAACCGCGAGTTCGATGGCTGGAAAACAGCTGACTACGTCGTCAAGAACACCAGCAGCCTGCAGACAGCCCTGAACCAGGTCGTATCCATCATGGGCCTGACCACGCTCGTGGACGAGCAGAAATGGGCCCAGCTGACGAAATAAGCGGTACCGGCACCCTGAGACAGATACGCGAGGAAGCGTCTTTCCAGCCCGTGCCGGCCCGGAACTGAATGATTAGTCTATGAGAGGCGATCGAAATGAACATCATAAAATCCATCCAAGCCCGCTGGCGCAACGGCCAAAAGGGCGCCGTACTCGTATTGACCGCATTGCTATTGCCAACGTTTGTCGCGCTAACAGGTTTCGCTGTGGATGGCGGAAACTACTATTATCAGCGCTCACGTATGCAGAATGCCGCCGATGCCGCCGCTCTGGCCGGAGCCAACGAATATGTCAACCAGATAAAGAAGGACCCCAAATCATCGCAGAACACCCTCAAATACTGGGCCGACCGCGTAGCCAAGCGCTATGTAAACGGTGCCTATCACAACCTGGAAAAGGATGAGGATGTCGTCATCAATACAGATCTGAAATCCGGCAGTAAATCATCCGGTACCTCCGCGGCCGCGGTCACGACGAACAATACCTATTATACCGTAACGCTGGAAAAGGATGTCCCGCTCCATTTCCTGGCCTTTTTCCTTGGCGATACCTACCCGGCCAGTGTGCACAGCAACGCCAAGATACTCACCACAGCAACCAATACGGAAAAATCCTTTTCAGGTCCGCTGCCACCGTATCTGTTTGTATTCAAGAAGAAGCTCTCCAATGTCAACAGCATCGAAAACCCAGATACACTAGATAAGAAGGGCCAGATTATCACAACCTTTGACGGAAAGGTCATCTACACCGATCCGAACTACAATCCTAGTATCGAATACAGTACTCAGCGCCACGATCTGGCTGCCCTGTTCACCGATCGTGCTCGCAAGGAAGGCCTGTCGGTCAACGAGGCATTGGCTCATGGCCAGAGCGTGTACGACCCTGATACCGGAAAAGATACGGCGAACGGCTACTGGTCCTCAGCTACACGCAACAGCTACGACTACAATAGTTTCCCCGAGTGGATACAACACAGTTTTATTGATTCCAAAAACTATGACAGCTATGACCAGAACTACCAATCACTAAACGTCCAAGCCATCGAGAAGACTACGAACCATCTACAGAAATATGACTCGGGCAACATCAACATAACTATCGACAAAGAGATACAAGGAGACATCAATACTCCAGTCATTATCCAAACGCCAGAGCACGGCAGCGTTATCAATATCAACCTCAACGCCGACACGCGCCGCCCGGTATTCATCTACTGTCCCGGAGGCAGTGATTCCGAGCAGACCATGCAGGTCCATATGAATCTCAACGGGCATACATTCCGCGGCGTTGTCTGGGCGCCGTATATAAATGATGAGGGCGTACTCATCAACGCGAATGGCGGAACGTTCTCCGGCTCCATCATTGCCAGCTCCATCAACCTGCAGGGCGGCAGGGGTACATTCAAATACGAAAACTTCTTTGACAGTGGCAGCGGCTCTGGCTCCGGCTCTGGCTCCTCCAGCTCGACCAGCTCAACCACCACCTACAATGTAGCATTGGTCAACGACCGCGACATGGTCTGATGCCCGATCTAGAAGCTCAAAAAGGCTTGCCCCGGATGATAACGAATCCGGAGCAAGCCTTTTCTATATAAGCCGCTAAAAGCTGCTTAATTGATATGGTACTCACGCAGCAGTTTATCCCTATAGACTTCGTCTTTAGCGACTCTGATGGCATCATCGTTTTTACCACTAGTCAGCAAAATCTCCATAAGCTGACTAAGTTGGTCCATACCACGTGCTTTCCCACTGGCCTCGCCGTCGGTAAAACCGTCCTCTCTGGCGCCGCGGATGGCAGAGTTGTAGTCCATGATGGCCATCTGGCGGTTGAGGTATTTCAGCCGGTCGTCATCGTTACTGAGGAATGTCTTCGCGGCGTCCATAGCATTGTTGATCGCGGTGTCACTCATGGCTAGTTCAGTCCTTTCTTTATCGTCCAGCTGGTTGGCGAAATAGGTTGACCAGTGCAACCTATTTCGGCCCTTCGCGCCACCTGTCCGGGGTTGCCACCGGCAACCCGCGCTTACGCGCCCCCTGAGGGGAAGGCTTGGGAGTGTGCCACTTCACACACAGCTCAAAACGCTAGGCCATTATCTTTGGCGATCTGGCGGACTTCCTCGGGGGAGAGTTGGGTAGAGTCTGCGATGATACCGAGCGGTATGCCGCGTTTTAGCAGCCCCAGCGTGACTTTTTTCATGGCATTGTGCTCGCCGCGGGCCTCGCCGCTGGCTTCGCCGTCCTCTCTGGCGCCGCGGATGGCGGAGTTGTAGTCCATGATGGCCATCTGGCGGTTGAGGTATTTCAGCCGGTCATCGTCATTGCTGAGGAATGTCCTCGCGGCGTCCATAGCGTTATTGATAGCGGTGTCACTCATGGCTAGTTCAGTCCTTTCTTTATCGTCCAGCTGGTTCGCGAAATAGGCCATCCAGCGCTCCATCCGGCTTAGCTGGCTAACAGGTTTCTTCGGCTGCCGGGCGTATTTCGGGATCTCGATGAAAAACAGCGTGAGATCCTTGCTCAGTTCCTCGCCGGTCTTCGGGTTCATGACGGTGTACATGGCGAGCGGATCGGCCTGCGGCAGCAGGTCAAAGGCCAGAATATTTATCGTGATCGAGGGCTTCAGCTCGATATAATCCAGCCCCTGTCCGAGCGAGTCGATAAACATCCGGGCCCAGTAGAACAGCGTGCGGCGCTGCATATTATGGTAGTTGATGACCTGCATCTCGACATCGACTTCCTCGTCCGTATCGAGACGGCAGCGCACATCGAGCCGCGAGAGCTTCCCATCCTCGGTCAGCGGCGGCAACTCACTGTTGCGGTAGGTGATGTCCTTGATATGATGCTCCAGCCGGTCGCAGAGGATATCATCGAGAAAACCGATAGTGATGCTTTTCCGCTCCTCGTTGCCGAAGATGAATTTGAACGCGACATCATTCATAGGGTTAAAGGTCCGCTCGTTCAGATTGCGGAGCAGAGCTTCTTTATCTGGCATAATTCTGACCTCCTTCAATATATTTTCCTGTCTATTATTATATCATGTCGGGGACAGGAAGTTTAGAGGCTGCGTCAGCGCCTAATAACTGACCGTAACTTTAGTTACGGAGCCTTCCCCTACACCTCTATCGCCCCCTCGGAATCTCTGGCTCAAGCGAGAAGCAGATGGTCGCCGGGCTGCAACTGATAGCGCTGCGCGGCCCCGGCGGGGAGCTCCAGCGCGCTGACGGCCTCGCAGCAGGCGCTGAGGCCGATCCAGGGGCGCAGATGACGGACGACCTTTACCACGCGATAGCCGCCTGCTATCGGCACGAGGTAGACCACATCGATGGCGAACCGCATGAAGCACATATGCACACTGCGGCAGGGCTCGAGCAAAAGTCCCTCATCAGCCGCGAGCCCCCGCCTTCCCATCAGGCCACAAAATCGCCGGAAAAAGTTATCCGCGACCTGCACCCGAATGCTGCAGTCAGGCCTTCCCGTCCGATGCAGCCGTATTTCTCTCATCAGTCATCATCTTCCTTCATTCAACAGATTGACAACAATTCTAACACATAGGGGTCGGCATCGGCCAATGTGTCTTTCAATGGCCAATTCATTCCGATATATCTAAACGTATAGAATTTAAGTGATAATAAGCTGTTACCCCCTGATTCATCCATTGATCTGGAGTAGGTCTTATATGGCCAATACAATTTCCAAAATAGTCATGATTGATAATAAAGCGTTCATGGCTTCGAACTTCGCTTGATAGAAGAGGAAACTCGCGCCATGGTATAATGACATCACTGTGAGGGCTTGCTATACATGTATCCACCATTTCTTGATAGCCTTTTACCACAAGCGTTTCAGTGTACAGACTCAATGCAGTCGTATATAAAGTGAATACGGCCAATAAAAAGCACCCCGCTCTTGTCACAAAAGGGCGGTAATATGCAATACCTCCACAAGTCATTAAGTGGATAGATATCGTACCAGCAATCAATAGGAATACGCTCGTTCCAAAAAAAGATCGCGGAGGAAGCATCGGTGCTACCAGCATCGTCAATGCTGAGATAATCCCCATCATTGTAAATAGCAATACCAAATGATACTCTTTTTTCAAAGGTGCAGCCTTACATTTCTGACGAACTTCCTTACGTAGATATGGCGTAAGCAAAAAAAATACAGGCAATGCTTTTGATAAAAGCCAGAAAAATTCAATCAACTTTGGAAATAATGATAGATAATCTCCTTCCCCTGCCGTCATGACTACATGGAATCGCACATAATTCCCCGGTGCAAAGACAAGTGCAGCATATCCGATAAAAACGCCGAGCAAACCATATATCATCCATGGACATCGCATCTTATAATAAATCAAAACTGCTGCAAGTATGATTGCTAATACAGAATTCTCATTGGTATTTCCAGCTAATAATCCAAGCAAAAACATAACAGGTTTAATTACAGAGCATTTACCCTGCAAAAATTTCGAAGATGAGTCACGTGCCGATTCGATATAAGGAAAAATGAACAACAGCTGAAAACACATCATCCAGAGATAATTTGCTGAACCGGAAATCCATATCATTGTATTGAAAAAAGCATAGTTAACTAGCCAAAATCCAGAAAATACCCATAAGACGTAGTACCCATTCTTTAAATAGTTTCTTCCTAATGATATACGTAATATCAGCAATATAAAAGTGCAGAACATTATTGTATTAAAAATATTAAATATAGGTTTTCCAACCCATAAAAAAAATTGAGCAATAAACCAACTCTCCATACGACCGCCCCATGTCATATACATGGACGATAGTGAAATTAATACATCAGATAGCGACTCGATCCGTTGCCAGATATGCCCCGGTTGCATACCAGCAATATTTCCACCATGTGCACCATCCCAAATAAAAAATATCGCATAATCGTCAGACATCATCGGATAAAAAAAATTGCACAAAAAGAAATAACTTATACAGATTAATAAGGCTAGCCAAGTAAATAAATAGTTATTACTCTTATTCCAGTATCTTATCCACAAAATAACGTGGCCTCCTTTTGGTTTCAAGGTATATTTTTCCGATATATTCCCCCACAAGCCCAATAGATAGAAGTATCAATCCGCCAATAGTCCAAAGAGAAAAAAACAAGCTGGTCCATCCAGCGACTACATTATCATGAAAGAAAAAGAATGAAATCAGTGAAAAAATCAATGCGGTAGCACTAACAAAAAAACTGAAAAGTCCTAAGAAAGTAATGAATCGAACTGGTCGGATAGAAAAAGATGTAATTCCTTCTAGGGCAAAGGATATACGTTTTGTAAAAGGGTACTTTGTCGCACCAGCAAAGCGTTTTTTCCTTTTATAAAATACTTTATCTGACTTTAGGCCAATAAGCGGAACCAACCCCCGCAAAAATAAATTTACTTCATGATATTCCGACAAAGCAAGTATCGCCTTATGGCTCATCAAGCGGAAATCGGCATGATTAAATACGATATTCACGCCCAAAAATGTCATAAATTTATAAAAACACTCTGCTGTCCATGATATATATTTTGCATCTACATCACGATTATTTCGAACGCCATAGATAATATCATTGCCTTCATAAAATTTATAAATCATCTCTGGGATCGCGTTTATATCATCTTGAAGATCTACATCAAGAGTAATCATTGCATCAGCTTTTTTATTCAATTCAATCAAGCCTGCTAAAATCGCATTTTGATGGCCGACATTATGTGCTAATCTTATACCACAAAAAATAGAATTTTTTCGATGTATTTTCTCTATAATGTTCCAAGTATCATCATCTGATCCATCATTTATGAAATATATTTTACTTCTTTCATCGATTATACTTTCTCGGATCAATCCATCTATAAGGTCAAGTAACTTATTTGCTGACGATTCCAATACTGCTTGTTCATTATAACATGGCAATATAAGATAAATTATCTTTTTCATAGGATTTTACCTTTCCCCCACTATCATATATTGTGCGCCTAATGGAAGCCAACCTATATATACGTCTATAAAGCGCATAAAAGAAAGCTGTTTTGGGAAAAAAGTAATATATCTATAGGATACATTTTGAAACTGTGTATCTTCGACTAAATTTATGCATTCTTTTATCGACAGCATTTTAGCATTGACATCAAAGGAACATTTTTTTACAGACATACGTGTCAATGGATTCACCATATTATGCTCTATGATGACAATATGTCCATGTTGTTTTAGCGTACCATGGATTTTTTTCATTACTTCGCGGCGATCTTCTAACGGGACATGATGAAGTACAGTACTGACAATGACTAAATCGTAATCATCATCCAGTGTATCATAATTGCTAGTAAAGTAATTTGATTGCTGTTTTAATTCTGACGGAATGTTTTCAATACTTTTTGCTGATATATCAAATCCATGAATAATCGCCTCAGGGAAAGACCTGTGTATAAAGCATGATAATGTTCCGATGCCACAACCATAATCTAATAACTTTTTCACTTTATATCGTTTCATAATATTCCCGATATAAATCATTTTATATTCTTGAAAATAATCGTGGTTATTTCCTTTTAAAATCATCCCTGATTCTACATCATCACGATAAGAATCAGCGATATAATCAAAATCAGACATGATAACCTCCCCAAGCTAATATTCTACTCAATTCTCGCGTACCTGCTCTTTTTGATGAAAACAAAGATCCTAGAATGTTCCTAACATATATCGCCATAACATCGTTTTAGGCAATCTACTCAACGATAAGACAATTAAATCATGTATCGAAACTGACACTTATAGCTCAATCGTTTGCCTCATCATAGCAACTCGGTCTATACTTGTAAATTCTTATCCACTCGTATTTAGGAACATCTTCTCCGCACGTTTCAGGGTCGGTTTGCGAATCCCAAATAAGCTCGTAATCAGGATCGCTGGCAAGGTATGTATATAATATATCATTTCCTCGTGTCAAAAAATGCGTAAAATGATAGCGCGATACGAATTCACGATAGTCCAGTTCTCCAGTCAAAAGTTTTTCATATTCATACATAACATTCTTTTTATGATTTATTGTGGGCAAAAAAATCTCAGCCCTAGTGTCCATGTAGCAACGTATTCCGCAAAATTCAGGATAATTTCCATCATTATAGTTAGTCCATAAATTTATTTCGGATGCTGGACTATCTGTTAATAAGACGTCTATGCTTTTTGCCTGCCCTTTTGATACCGCTAGGTCATCAAACTGAAATCCGCTACATATGCAACTCAGATATAGTACCAAGAGGCTACTGTAAAAGCGCTTTTTAATTTTCGAACTTACCATGTTATCCATGTCACGATAAGCCATATATATGCAATGAGCCGCGATTCCTCCAAAAATCATCACTAAAAAAATCAACAATGGCCAGCGAACAGTCATCATATGTAATCTCATAATCTTGAACAACAGAATACCTGCTACTGCAGTCATTAACCCGCCTTGCAGAAAAAATTGTTTCCATGATATTCCGCTCATATGGTCTGTCGGTTGCCAATATTTCAAAATATAGGCCAACGGCAACGTTCCTATTACTAAGAACAAGAATAAACTACGTATTGAGCTAGCTGCCATATACCCTGTTCCCAAAGCTAATAGCAAATATCGCAATGGTAATTTATGTCGAGCATATATCGCTGTAAAACAAAACAAAATGATGATTCCAATCGATGGCATCGGGCCGTTCAGCGCTAATGGCTGCATTTCTTTAACTGCGGTATTTATTTCTTTATAGCCATAAGAGTGGATGGTATATGCCATATTTTCTGTACCATAAGGATTAAAGAACCCCGCTGCGATGCTGATAGCTATTAGAAGAATCACCGTTTTGCAACGCCAAGAAAAAGTACAACTATACCATGAATATTTCCCTATGGCCAACGTCTCTATCAAGTACGGAATCATTAATACCATAAATAACGGCCACATCGCCGCATGAACATTTATCAATAAAACCGATAATAAAAAAAACAAAGCATAAATATAACACGGCGGTTTCAACCTGTCATAATATTTTTCCAAAACATATATTTCAAGTAGGAAAATAGCTGTAGACGCTACCTGAGGACGTTGTCGGACAGATAGAAGAAATATCAGGCAGCCAACTATCACCGCCATTTCTGTTGAAACTCTCGTATTTCCTTCGGATACTATCTGTAGTGTTTTATAATAAATTAATAATATAATCATTCCGGCAATGTAAGCAAATCCTATGAGTCCTGCATCACCAAACAGACTATAAACTTTCCAAAGTCCGAAAGCAAACAGCCATTGCTGCATAACGAAATGAAAGTCATTATGTATCGTAAATGGTTCTACATGTGGAAAACCATTCTGCTCAACAAAACGACCGTGATTCAGTAAAAACCAAGCATCGTTATCTATCCCAGTCCCAAATGTGACAAACATGAAGAAAAGACCAAGGAACACAATCAGCCAGCAATGTATCTCTCTCATCGTGCGTTCTCCTTTTCAGTCGTTTCCTGATAGTCTCGCTCTGTATTCACATTCCACAAAGTTGTTTTATCTGATATGCCCTGTCGTATCAAATCAACCGCCCGTATCGCCGTCAGCATGGAATGGTCCATGTTATTATAGCGATGCTGTCCATTGCGGCCCAGGCAATAGAGATTAGAAATCGTATCCAGAGCCTCCCTAACCTGCGAAATATACCGATAGCTGCCATAGTAAGCCGGATAAGCCTTCTTCATACGCACCCGGTGCCCCTCAATGACAGCGTTCCGGCGAATCACCCCAATACTTTCCAGTTCGGCGGCAGCGAAATTCAGGAACTCCGTCTCAGACATATTCCAGAGACTATCCCCCTCCTGGCAGAAATACTCCAATCCCAGCCAAACGGTATGCTCCGGATCTCGCACAAGGTATGGCGACCAGTTATTGAATACCTGCAGGCGGCCAAGTTTCACATCTGGCTCCTGGATGTATATCCAGCAGTCTGGCACAATATTTCCCAAAGTCGGATAGTCCGTTTCATTATGAAGTTCCAGCTTTTTTACCAGCAGACCAGCTGTAACGAAATCGCGATAGGGCAACGATGCGGCTATGTCACGTACAGAGCTGTTCCCCCAGCTTCCTGGCAATGCACGGCAAAGTTCCTTTATAGGCATAGAGGAAAGAACATAATCCGCCCTGACACTATGCCTGGTGCCATCTGGAGCCACGTAGTCCACCTGGCTAATATGACCATCCTCAGCCATACCTAGCGAAACAGCGGTGCATCCCATACGTATCTCTCCACCACGAGCCTCTACTGCCTCTCCGAGACACTCATAGAACTGCCCAGGTCCTAATTTTGGATATGAGAACCTCTCAATCAGCGACGTCTCAACCTCCCGGGGCTGCCGATGAAATAACCGTTGCATAAAATCACGCAATACGACAGCTAACGATACTCCCTTGATACGCTGACTGCCCCAGTCTGCTCCTAGCTGGCTCGGCGAACGTCCCCAGACCTTCTCGGTATAGCCCGAAAAGAAGGTTTCATATAATCGCCGTCCGAAGCGATTCACCATGAAATCTTCAAGCGTTCTCTCCGGGCGCTTATGAACGCAGGAATACAGATAGGAACTGCCGATTCCTAACATACTGACCATGCCTAGATTCCGAACTGTCTGCCAATTCAGAGATACCGGATAATCAAAGAAACGATGTCGGTAACGTATGCGAGAAATCCGCTGCCTATCCAAGAATACCGCAGCTGTTCGCTCAGGATCAGCGCCGGCTACGTCCAGACGGCAATCCCTCGCTAATACGCGATCGTCGTACGCCGGAGCTGAAGCCGCTGGCATAATAGTTCGCCATAGCTCCCCGACTTCGTGATTTTTCGTAAAGAAACGATGTCCACCGATATCCATGCGATTGCCGTTAAAGTTTACAGTACGAGAAATCCCACCTACAACCTGCTCCTGCTCCAGGACAATCGGATGAATATCCGTATGCTGCAAGAATTCATACGCGGCCGTCAGGCCTGCGGGGCCCGCTCCTATAATCACTGCTTGCTTCAAAATACTTCCCTCACTAACTGCTTATAATTGTCAGCCATTTCAATTAACGCCAGCTGTTTAATATAAGGCCGAACATCATACTCACAAAATCAGAGCCCTAAGATATCTATTATCTTAGGGCCCTGATCAGCAACATAATTCCCTATTTCCTCACAAGTTCTGCATCAAAGACAACAGGCTCGGCAACAGAACGATAACAAAAATTGCCGGAAAGATAAACAGCACCAGCGGGAAGACGATCTTGACCGGGGCCTTCAGCGCCTCGGCCTTCACGTACTGCCGCCGTCGCTCACGGATATTGTCCGCCTGATTCTTCAGCGTCTTGCCCATACTCGTGCCGAGGCGCTCCGCCTGAATCAGCGAGGTCAGGAACAGCGACACATCCTGGACGCCGACCCGCTCCGCCATATTGCGCATCGCCGTGCGCCGCACCATACCCATGCGGATATCATCCTGGAGCTTCTGACACTCATCGATCAGCGGACCGTGCATGCGTTCGGTGATCTTGCGCAACGCCCCATCGAAGGACAGACCGGCCTGCACGCTGACGCAGAGCAGGTCGAGCACCTCCGGCAGCTGATGCGAGATCTGCTGTTGCCGCTGCTGGATCATGACACTCAGGCAGAAATGCGGCATGAAGGCCCCCATCGCTGTCAACACGATCTGTATGCCCACACATTGCACGAAGCTGTATTCACTGCCCTGCAGGATGAATATGCCAAGCACCGTCATGCTGACAGCGCCGAGCAGACACACCCCCAGGAAATATTGCGGGCTCCATTCGTGGCTCTTGCCCGCCGCCTGCAGGCGCCGCTGGACGGCATGGCTTACCTCCTGCGGGGTCAGCCGCGCGATGCGGTTGCCGACACTCTCGAGCCAGGGCTTCCAGACGCGCTCGGCGAAGGGGAGATCCTTGAAATCCTTATCCGTGCGATGGATGACGACGCCCGGCTCGGGCGTCGGCTCCAGCTGACGCGGCTGCCGGCTATTTTCCCCCTGATCCGCCAGGCCATGCAGGCGCTTCTGCATCTCGACCTCGGGCCGCACGCGGCGCTGCATCATGCCGTACAGGATCAGGAATACGAGTACGGCCAGCGAAACTGCAAATAAAAGTTTCAGCATAGTCAATACTCCTCTTCATCCGCCTGGAAGAAGTTCTCCGGCAGATCGACGCCATTGAGCTCGAATTTATCCATGAAGCTCGGCTGGAGACCCGTAGGCTTGAATTCGCCTACAGCTTTCCCTTTTTCATTAAAGCCGGTCTGTACATAGCGGAAGATGTCCTGCGTCGTGATGGTATTGTCCTCCATGTGCTGGACCTCGGTGATATAGGTAATCTTGCGGCTGCCGTCGCGGATACGCGACTGTTGGATGATGAGGTCGATGGCCGACGATATCTGCTCGCGGATGGCGCGCACTGGCAGCTCGAAGCCGCTCATGAGCACCATGGTCTCGAGACGCGACAATGCATCACGCGGACTGTTCGCGTGCGCCGTCGTCAGCGAGCCATCGTGACCGGTATTCATGGCCTGCAGCATGTCGAGTGCCTCGCCGCCACGGACCTCGCCGACGATGATGCGGTCTGGGCGCATACGCAGGGCATTGCGCACGAGATCGCGAATCGTGATCTGTCCCTTCCCCTCGATATTGGCCGGTCGTGATTCGAGCGTCACGACATGGGTCTGCTGCAGCTGGAGCTCGGCCGCATCCTCGATGGTGACGATGCGCTCCGTCTCCGGGATGAAGGATGAGATGACATTCAGCGTCGTCGTCTTACCGGAGCCGGTACCACCGGATACCAGTATGTTGATGCGTGCCTTGACACAGGCGCGCAGGAATACCGCCATCTTCTCCGACATCGTGCCGAACGATATAAGGTTCTCAACCGAGAACGGCTTCTTCGCGAATTTTCGTATCGTCAGCGCCGGTCCCACGAGAGACAGCGGCGGGATGAT
>Ga0256404_1009093_pt1 | contig 14442 bp, 10 predicted proteins | sample RumenRJG_01DNA_FD_185990 | JGI IMG/M metagenome (GOLD analysis project Ga0256404, IMG submission 185990) | Bovine rumen microbial communities from Lethbridge, Alberta, Canada - RJG_01 | ecosystem: Host-associated > Mammals > Digestive system > Stomach > Rumen | place: Canada: Alberta | collected...
CCCACTTCCTATCATTTTGGACTACCCCCTAACAAGTTTGCTCACTTATTATGGTAATCCATTTTGGTATGAGGTGGGTCATTTTTTTCCGGCCCTTTGGGTCAATTATAGTCCGGCCTTAACAGCATTCTCTATTTTAACTTAAAGTCGAGTAAAATATGGACAACCTGTTAGGATCTAAATCATGAACGATTACCAAACTATAGAACGATACCCTATAACCTACCGTTCAAATGTTGTGCATTCTGCATTTCAGGAAATGAGGTACAGAAAATGCACAAATGGTTTTTTACCGAAAAATAAAAAATGGACCCTCGAAGCAAGGTGCTTCAAAAGCCCACATATCAAGCGATTTCCAAGGTTTGGGGTGCGGAAAGTTCTTTTATCAATACGGGGATTTTCATTTCATATATGGAAATTTCTTCCCGGCCACGGAGATAATGGGCGATGATTTCAGACATGAGCTGAGAAACCTCATGGGGCGTATAGAATTCCCCGGCCTTTTTCCCGGCATTGGCAGCAAACTGGCCGATCAGATATTCATAAATGAAGCCCAGTACGTCATAATCCTGTTTCCCATCCATGGGAATGTCTTTGATCAGTTGAATCAAATCACGGACGGCTTTAGTTTGAGATTTAGTATTTTCCCCCAGCTTACTCAGCCCGGTTTCAAGTGTATTAAAAATTTTATCAAATACCAGTTTGTGGGTGGGTGAAATAAGACGAGTAAAAGAGCTGAGAGCAGTACGGACATTATCTACTGTGAAATCACTCCCCATGTCCAACCAGGTGGAAAACATGTCTTTATAGGAAATAAAATATCCCAGATTATCCTGGACCATTTGAACAGTTTCCGGATCATCTTCATTCACATAGTCTCGGATATTATCTGAGCTATATTCCCGCTTTATCAGAAAGCGTTCTTCCTGATCGGACAGAAATTTATAGAAAATGAAACCCAGGATATAGTCCTTGTATTCATTAGCTTCGATTTTAGACCGCATCTTATTGGCGCTTTCCCAAATTTTAGCAGCCAGTTTTTGTTTATTCATGCTTACAGCTCCTTACTTTTCGAGTTGCCATATATGTTCCGGCACAAGTGTGAATAGTCATATTTTAGCATATTTTTTACTTCAAAGCCTTCCGCAGCTCCCCCACCACAACTCGGTCAGCCGGCAGCCAATCCACATTATCCAGTTCATCAAAGGAAAGCCACTTTTTCGCTTCGTGTTCCAGTAAGGTCAGGTCGCCTTTTTCTACTTTGCAGATGAAGCACTGCATGGAGAGATGAAAGATGGGATAGCAGTTACACTATAGTTTATTATACCATAGACGGTGTGCGAAATTTGGGACGGGAAGAAAAAAGAACCGTGATGGGGCCTCCCCACCACGGTGTTTGTCCTTTCTGAGTGAACGTACGAGCGTTTGCGAATGTTGATTTACTCCCCTGAACGCCAGGGTGCTATTTTCTCCCAAGATTCGTAACATTTTAGGTGTTTTTAGGTACACAATATGTATTAATGCTACATTTTGTTAACCACTATATCTTGTGGTTAGTAGTAATGCAGTAGTCGTTTTCGTACACATGTTTGCTTATATGCCCAGTTCATGCGGGTCTTTGAAAACAAATATTCGTAGTGCCGTGGAACCTGTATATCATGAAAAAAGCATAAAGCAGTCCGCACAGCGGCGATCTGTTCTTCATGCCTGTACCCTGTTCCGGGCACGAAAAACCGCCCAGACGGCGTGTTCGGAACGCCTTCCACTTAAGGTCTTTCGGTATCTTCTCTCCGACTTCTACGTAAGGATTGAAGCGATTGTGGTTAATCAATCTTGGCAATTTCCTTGCAAATTTGCAATGCCACTTTTTTGCAAGCCTCTTTCGGATAACATTCCGGCATTTCAAAGGCGGCATCAAAGACGCGCTGCAGGATGAAGGCCAGCGTGTCCGCATCCATGTCGGCGGCAATCAAATCCGTAACCGCTTCTGATTCGCCGTCGTATTCGTCTTCAGGAGCATCGTCCCGAAGAAGGCCTAAGGGGTCCCACCGGTCAATTTCCTGTTTCACGACCTGGTAGATTTTGTACTTGTTCCGGCGCCCCTTGTGGATGGCTGCGTAGAGTGGCACCGCATCGAAGTCGGGCGTACAGCTGATGAACCGGACTTTATGCCAGTCCCGTTCAAGGCAGATGCCGTCGAGCAGTTCGCTGGAAAAGAGCTCGTCCATGTCCAGTGCAAAGGCCCTTTCTGCAATGTCGCCAAGGGTAAAGTACCTGCACCGCTGCAGGGAGAAGATGCGAAAGTGCCCGATGATCCGGCAACAATCACCTGTATCTTCAAAGCCGATGACCACTTCGGGCTTTACGCCCATCTGCAGGCAATCGGCCAGATACTTTTTCACGCTGTCGATTGAGTATAGGCCATTCTGTCCGTTGTATTTCGTTCCCATGTTCACGTCTCCTGTGCTCTGTCATGCTTATACATTCTGTGTTACCTATCATACAGTACGACCAGGACAAAAGGACCGCTTTGCCGGCTGCGTCGCAAAACAGTATATCAGAATCATGAAAAAAGCATAAAGCAGTCCTCCCCACCCGTTCCGGTACCGGCCGCACAACCGCTCCTGCCGGACCGCGAATGAATGGGGAGGACTTTTTTCTTTATAATGTAATCACATAGGGCAGATTGCGAAGGTCATGTTCCCCGGAAGTCCAGAACTTTTCCTGGTCCAGCGGGAACGTACAGGATATGCTGAAATACCGCTGCGGGGTGGCGAACAGGAAGCAGTATTCCCGTTTCAGCTCCCCCTTGCGGGTCTGTATCTTATATTCGTCCATCAGGCCGACATGGTCATCCACCATAACCTTTTTAGTAGGCCCCAGGCTGATGCGTTGCCCGAACATCTTCCCGTAGCCCATGTGAATCTGCCGCATCCGAATGGCCGTACGTTTCATGTATTCGTACGTCACCGGTCCGCCGTACGGAAGACCGGGGAACAGCTGTTCCGATTGTTTGAACACGTAAACGGCGACCCGGCATTCGTGCCCCGCCGCGTGGAAAACCGCATCATACAGGCCGATGGGGTTTGCAGGATTCGCCGTCGCGATGTCCTCGCTTCGCTGCCCTTCGACCCGAAAGCCCGGCGGCAGCTTGAATTCCAGATGACCGGGAATCGTACAGCGCTCCCAGTTCCGCGTGGTCACCAGGGCCTGCGCCGCCGGATGGGTCAAATAAAAGGCGGCGCCGCCGCAAATCAGTAGGATCAGCACCAGCAGAAAATAAAGCAGGCCATGGCCCTTTTTTACCGGCTCCTGCCCGGCTGCCACAGGCTGCCCGCCCAGGGCTGCATGATTTTCCGGTGTCTCGCCCGAGGCGATGCGCTGTCCGCAGTTCGGACAGAATTGGGCATCGTCCGGCAGTTCCTTCCCGCAATGAGTACAAAACACGGATCAATCCTCCCCTTCTTCGTTCCAATTCAGCCATTCCGCGGGACAACCGCACTCCTGCAGCAGTTGCAGCAAGGCATTGGCCTGCAGGAAGACGGTCGCTGTGTTCTCCATCGGATGCACGCCAATCCAGTCGTCACGAAACGCTGCATCCAAATAGAACTGCACCTGATGCTCCCCGTCATTCAACAGCCCTAACGGTGTTACGGAACCCTGCGTAAGTCCCAGCATCCGTTCCAAATCCGACTCCGGCGCAAACCGCAGCGGCCGGGACCCGATGCAGTGCCGCAGCTGTTTCATATCGACACGGTGGCTTCCCGGAACCGTGACCAGATAGAAGTGCCGCTTTTTGTCATCCCGCAAAAACAGGTTTTTGGCAATCTGTTCATCGTGCGGCATGTGCAGGGCATGCATTTCGTCCATATTGAACACGGCAGGGTGCTCCACCACGTCCATTGCGACATGATGATCCTGCAGGAACTGCAGACATTGTTGTTTGTTCATGATTGATTCCGCCCCATTAGAAATCTGTTAATTTCAATCATTTTACCGATTTGTCTTATATTGTACCATACTGACCGGCTTCCAACATATTTAACGCGAAATGATTTTTGTATCCAACACCTCTGTCTACAAAGAATGTTAAAATTATTAGCGATAAGCTACGGTTTACTACGGTAGAAAAATATTCCCGCATTTCTTTGCGAGAAACACGTATTTGTGAGAGAATATAGGTTAAGGTATTATGAATCATATGTGAAAAGGGGGATTTCTCGATGGCATCTTCACAAGAGCTTAACAACGCCCTTTGGGCATCTGCAAACGTATTACGCGGTCATATGTCAGCATCCCAGTATATGGATTACCTACTGGGTCTTATTTTCTACAAATACCTTTCTGATCATGAGTTGTACAGAGTGGTTGACCTTTTAGAAGACCGTAAACCTGCAAGTTTTGAGGAGGCACAGTCCATTTACGAAAACGCGGAAGGAACTGCTGATTGGAATGAACTGATAAGTGAACTGGAAGAAACCTTTGGATATGCCATCAAACCGGCCTACACCTTTACAGCATTTTACAATCAAATCAACAATCATACTTTCCTTACAACCAACTTGAAACAAGGCATGCGCGACATGGAAAATGGCGGTATTGCCGTTAATGGGAACAAACCGTTTACAGGACTTTTCCAGCGGTTTGATCCCAACGCCAAAACCCTTGGCGAAACATTGGCCAAACGTAATGCAACCTTGGCAGATGTCATGATGAAGCTGGAAGCTATTAACTTCATGGAATATGATGCTGATGCCCTTGGTGATGCTTACGAGTACCTTATCGGTCAGTTTGCAGCTGAATCAGGCAAAAAGGCTGGTGAATTCTATACACCTCAGGCTGTTTCTGCTCTGATTACACGAATTGTAACGGCAGGAAAGGAACAGAAACGCGGATTTTCCCTTTATGATCCTTGCATGGGATCCGGTTCCCTGCTGTTGCAGGCCCGTAGCTTCATAGCTCCCAGCGAAAAAGGAACGGTTCAGTTCTACGGACAGGAGTTGAATACAGCCACCTATGATTTGGCCCGCATGAACATGATCCTGCATGCCATCAAATTTGAAAACCAACACTTCCGCAATGGCGATACCCTATCCGCGGACTGGCCGACGGACGAACCGACCACGTTTGACGCGGTCTGTATGAATCCGCCCTATTCCGCCCACTGGACGGCTGATGCTGGATTCCTTACCGATCCCCGTTTTGCTCCCTACGAAAAACTGGCCCCGAAAACGAAAGCAGATTATGCCTTCCTGTTACATGGTTACTATCATTTGAAAGATACAGGCACCATGGGCATCGTCCTGCCCCATGGCGTCCTTTTCCGTAGCGGAGCTGAAGGCGTCATCCGCCAGCACCTCCTGGAAAACGGCAGCATCTACGCCGTCATCGGCTTGCCAGCCGGCATCTTCTTCAATACCAGTATTCCGACCTGTGTCATCATTTTGAAGAAGGATCGGGAAACCCGTGACGTGTTCTTCATCGATGCCAGCAAGGAATTTCGGAAAGGAAAGGCCCATAACTACATGGATCCGGAACACATCGACAAGATTGTCAACGCCTATATGGGCCACAAAGACATCGAAAAGTTTTCCCATCTGGCAGACTTTGAGGAAATCAAGAAAAACGAATTCAACCTTAATATTCCCCGCTATGTGGATACCTTCGAAGAAGAAGCTCCAGTTGATCTTGGTGCCGTGTTCAATGAACTGTCGGCCGTCAATGAGGAAGAAGCAGAACTCAGCAATAAACTGAATGATGCTTTTGCCGAATTGGGCCTTTCCTGGAGACTGTGAGGTGCTTAATTATGGATAAAACGATTAGAACGGCACCTGAAATTCGGTTTCCGGGTTTTAAAGAACCTTGGGAACAGCGTAGATTAGGAAACCTTGGGACAACGTTTACAGGCCTGTCCGGAAAAGCAAAACAGGATTTTGGGCATGGGGAAGCCCAATTCGTTACCTATATGAACGTATACACAAATCCGATTTCCAAGTTAAATATGACAGAGCATGTTGAAATCGATAATCGTCAGAACAAGGTTCAATTTGGTGATATTTTCTTTACTACCTCTTCTGAAACGCCAGAGGAAGTTGGAATGTCGTCAGTTTGGCTAGACAATTCCGATAATACATACCTGAACAGCTTTTGTTTTGGATTTCGTCCTAAAACTAGTTTGAGTCCTTATTATATGGCATATATGCTCCGTTCTGCCGGCGTCAGAGAAAAAATTATATTTCTTGCCCAAGGTATATCACGGTATAACATTTCCAAGAACCGCATGATGAACATTGAAGTTCCACTTCCTACTCTTAACGAGCAGGAAAAAATAGGAGCATTTTTCAAATCAGTAGATGCCCTCATCTTCCTTCATCAGCGCAAACACGACTTCCTGCAAGAGCTGAAACGCGGTATGCTCCAGGTAATGTTCCCGCAAAAGGGTGAAAAGGTTCCGAAGGTTCGGTTCCCTGGATTTACTTCCCCTTGGGAACAGCGTAAGTTGGGGGAACTTGGCGAAATAATGACAGGCTCGACACCATCAACTTCAAATTCAGAGTATTATTCAGAGGATGGAATACCGTGGGTAACACCAACTGATATTAACTCTCAAACAATATCTGATACACCAAGGAAACTTAGCGAAGAGGGGATGAAAGTAGGACGTGTTGTACCTGCAAATACAATTCTCTGTACTTGTATTGCGAGTATAGGAAAAAATGCACTTTTAACGGTAAAAGGAAGCTTTAATCAACAGATAAATTGCCTTACTCCAAATGAATATAATGATGCCTATTTTCTTTTGACGGAGAGTGTATTTTGGTCGAATATTATGAAGCGTATGGCTGCGGCAGGAACTATGCAAATTGTAAATAAAACCGAGTTCTCAGAATTAACTACAACGGTTCCTAAGTTAGAAGAACAAAAGAAAATTGGACAGTATTTTCGTGCTCTCGATCACCTTATCACCCTTCATCAGCGAAAGCTAGAAAAACTTCAAAATTTAAAGAAAGCCGCTTTGGATAAGATGTTTGTCTAAATGAAAAATGGTAAGGAATGGATACCATACAGTCTCCAAAGATTACGGACTGATAATCATGCACTGAATCAGAAAAATGCTGAATTATTATAAGTGATGTTAGCAGCATAATTTCAAAAGTGGAATCTTTTGGGCATTTTTTCTTGGGAACAGCGTAAGTTGGGTGAAGTTGCAGAATTTAGTAAAGGAACAGGATACTCAAAATCAGATTTGCAAACATCAGGTACGCCAATTATTCTTTATGGAAGACTTTATACAAAATACGAAACAATCATAAAGAATGTAGATACGTTTGCTGAAGCACGTCCTGGTTCTATTTATAGTCAGGGTGGTGAAGTAATTGTGCCAGCATCAGGAGAAACGGCAGAAGATATTGCCATTGCTTCTGTTGTTGAAAAACCAGGGATTTTACTGGGTGGGGATTTGAATATAATTCATCCAAATGATGTGCTGGATTCTACATTTGTAGCTGTCAGTATTTCTAACGGAGATCCTCATAAAGACATGGCGAAAAGAGCACAAGGCAAATCAATCGTCCATCTTCATAACGATGATTTATCTCAAATTAAGCTATGGTATCCGTCTTTGGAAGAACAATGTAAAATTAGCAAAGTTTTTTCGGAATTGGACAACCTCATCACCCTTCATCAGCGTAAGTTAGAACAATTAAGGGAAATGAAAAAAGGCCTGCTGCAGAAAATGTTCATTTAACCCACCGAACTATGGGGAACTAGGAGGGAATCACTTATGGCGGAAAAAGAATCGGATATGGAAAAACGGCTCCTTGCCTGCCTGACCACCGGTGAGTCGCAGTGGACCTATCGGCCCGATATCAGGGATGAAGCTGCCTTGTGGCAGAATTTCCGGCAGAAGTTGAACCAAAACAACCTTGCCGTTCTGGATGGCCAGCTCCTTACAGACGAAGAATTCAGCCAAATCCGCGACTTCATGTTGGATCAGGCCCAGACTCCCTATCGCGCCGCCAGGTGGCTGGCCGGTGAGAATGGGGTCGCCATCATCCCGCTGCAACGTGAAGACGCCCGGCTGGGCACCATCCACCTTATGGTCATAAACTCACGGGAAATCGCGGGCGGCCATTCCAGCTACGAAGTCATCAACCAGTACGTTGCGGAAAAGAAAGGCGAAGCCGACCGGGAACGCCGGTTCGACGTAACGCTCCTCATCAACGGCATCCCCATGATCCATATCGAGCTCAAAAATCAAGACCACGGCTTCATGGATGCCTTCTATCAGATTAAGAAGTACAGCCTGCAGGGGAAATTCACCGGCTTGTTCGGCATGGTGCAAATGTATGTCGTCACCAACGGCAGTAATACACGGTATATCGCAGCCGATACGGGCGACCGTCTCAACGAGAATTTCCTTACCAGCTGGGTAGATGAAGAAAACCGGCCTGTAGAAAACTACCTTGATTTTGCCAAGGTTGTATTACACGTTCCGGAGGCCCATGAACTGATTGGCCAGTACAGTGTGCTGGATGCGGAGCGGCATAAACTCATCATCTTGCGGCCGTACCAGGTGCACGCCATACAGAAAATCAAGGACGCGACCAAGGTCGGACAGTCAGGATTCATCTGGCATACCACCGGGTCAGGCAAGACCCTGACGTCCTATACAGTTACGAAGAACCTGCTTCTGATTCCCGCCATTGACAAAACCCTGTTCCTGATCGACCGCAAGGATTTGGACCAACAGACCTCCACTTCCTTTAAGGCCTATGCGGAAAACGACATCATCGATGTCGAAGATACGACCCATACCGGCGAACTGGTGCAGAAGCTCAAAAGCAAAGACCGTATTGCCATCGTCACGACCATCCAGAAACTGGAAATCGTCATCAAACGATACAGCAGACCGGATAAGCAGGACTCCCCTGTCACGAAGCGTCTGCGCAACTTACGTATCGGGTTTGTTGTGGATGAATGCCATCGTACCGTGACCCCGGAAACGCAAAAAGATATCAAGGCATTCTTTGCGAATTCCTTATGGTACGGATTTACCGGAACCCCCATATTTGCCGAGAACAAACGCCACCGCAAGGGTGACCTGGCCCGTACGACAGCCGAACTGTATGGTCCGTGCCTTCATAAATACACCATCAAGGAAGCCTTGCAGAACAGGGCTGTGCTGGGATTCCAGATTGAATACAAAGATACCATATCGCATGACACCTTGGAAAGCGTTCAGACCCAGCTGGATATGCCGGTTCAGGAGGGTATCCCGGATCAAATCATGGAAGAAGAAGTGTTCAGTGAATACGGCAAAAAAACGGGGGAAGACATTTATGATACCGATGAACACCGCCGGTATGTCGTGGAGCACATCGTCAACAGATGTGCCGGCAAGTTCTACCTGAAAGCTGAACAGGGTCGTTCCTATGAAGCCATCCTGACGGTTCCTTCCATCCGGATTGCGCAGGATTACTATCGCTTGTTTCAAGAATTTATAAAGACAGGCAAGGTTTCCGAAAAGATCCGTTCCCTGGTCAGTGATTTTCCTAAGGTAGCCATCACCTATACTGTAACGGAAAACGAGCAAGGTTCCGTTGCGAATCAGAATGCCATGGAAGAGTCTATGGCCGATTACAACGCCATGTTTGGCACCAAATTCCACGTGGCGGATCTGGCGGCTTACAATACGAACCTGAACGACCGCCTGGCCCGTAAAAAGAGCAGATACCTCCGCCGTAGTGAACAGTTGGACTTGGTCATTGTGGTAGACAGGCTGCTGACAGGGTTTGATGCCCAGTCCTGCGCCATCCTGTTCATCGACCGTCCCCCCATGTCACCGCAAAACCTGATTCAGGCCTTTTCCCGCACAAACCGCATTTTTGACAAATCCAAACGTTATGGGCAGATTGTTATCTTCCAACGTGCAGCCATTTACAAGGAAGCCGTGGACGAGGCCCTCTACCTCTACTCTAACGGCGGCGCAGACGAAGTAAGCGCTCCGAGTTTCAAGGAAATCGAGACTGCCTTGCGCCTGGCTATCAAAGAGTTGCTGAAGATAGCGCCCACACCCGCCGATGTCGACCAACTCTACACGATGGCCGAAAAGAAGAAGTTTGCAAAAGCTTTTCAGAAATTCGACAAGCTGTACGGCGAAATCCAGGTCTACGACGAATGGCAGGAGAAAGATACAGCCAGAGATTACGGGTTCTCAAAAGAGGTTGTCGATGATTATGCCGGGAAATATCAGAACGTCATCGATTGGATTCGTGATCAACAGCCGGATTCAAGTGACCTGATAGATATTGACGTTGAATATCAACTGGAAAGTGTTAGTTCCGTCCAGGTCGATTACCGTTATATTCTGGCCCTTATCCAGAGTTATATTCCGGATGAAGACGACGATGTCATCATTACCGAAGAAATCGAAGATCCGAAGATTGATGGCTACATCGAAGAGCTTGCCAAGATTAACGCACCTCTTGCCCATATCGTCGGTACGACTTGGGAAAACATTAAGAGAAACCCCATTGCCTACAAGGGCCAACAGGTACACCAGGTTGTCGACAAGAGCATCCGCGGCATCATCGAGGGCCGTGTCAAGGAATTTACCGATAAATGGCACGTCAATCCCGATGAATTGCTGTACTTGGTTGAAACTTACAAGGACGGCTCCCCCATCAACATCACGATGGATTACGACACTTACAGCGAGAATACGGATGAACCGCTGTCCAAACTGAAGTACCGCCGCTCTGTAAAGGAAGAGGCAGCCGCTTTGGCAAAGGAAGTAAGGCCTTTGCTGGAAAAATAAGCAGAGCTGTTCCAAAATTTAGTTTAGCAATAAAAAAACAATGACGTCTATGTGCGTGTTAAGGACATTCTTTAAATAACCATAAACCAAACGGCAGCTCATCGCAAGATGAGCTGCCGTTCATTTGTCTGCTGTTAGAGAAGGTAGAGATTAACCAATGGCTAAACCGGTTGGACTCTAACAGTATTCTAAACAATTTTCAATTTCTCACTGTAAGTCCAGATTGTTTACGTAATTACTAAGAGCTTCAAAATCAAAATATTTCTTACATTTTTCTGCTGGCATCTCTATTTGCTCAGTAAATGCCTTTATAGTTGCAAGATCTTTGCTGATGGTGTCCCTCGTCCACTCACTTTCTGAATAATGCCCTACCCATCTGTTTCGAATCATCTGCATCTCATGAATGCGTCCTCTGGCCTCTTGTTTTGCCATACTTTCATAATCGTAAAAATCTCTTAAATTTCGGTAGTAAATGTTAAAAAGAGCATCTATTGAAAAATCAGTCAACTCTGTCTTCAAGCTGAAATTTTCCTTTTCATCCGCGGTCAAAACAGCTTTGATCTTTTTGTTCCAATAGTTTGTACCGCAAATTTGGGAAAATTTGGCCTCGAGCCACCCAGCCAAATGAATTCTCAAGCCAGTATTCATAAACTGACTGATGGAAACTTCTATATAATCAACTCCTTGCGGTTGTCTTGCCAACATTTCTGCTTTTTCTCTTGCGTGTCTGTCCGCATTTTTTATAAGCTCTCTGTTTTTAGTTTTCAGTGCTCCCATTTCTTTGTCTTTTTCGAGCAACAGCTCTTGCGTTTCTTTTTCTTTCTTTTTCACTTCCAGTAAATCTTTTTCAAGTTTTTTCGCCTTTTGTACTGCTTGTTGATTTGCTTTTACCTTCTTCATCTCACTTTCCAGCTTTGCTGCTTTCTGAGCAGCCAGCTGGGCCTTTTTGCGCAGTTCTTCCAACTCTGCCTTATTGGCTTCAAGTTGTTCGGTATTGATTGTCTGTTCTTCGATGTCGGTTTTTGCAGCACTGACCGGCAAATCCGGGCAGATGGTTTGATGAAACAAATTAAATTCATCGCAATCCGTCATACCTAACTTTTCAGCAAAGTGAACAATTTCTTCAGACGCAACCTTTTTCGAATCAATGCCGTTTTCAATGATTAAGCAGAGAAATTTACTAAAAATATTTTGGGCTTGCTGCTTCGTATTCGGATTGCCCCAATCCACGCGCGACAAACGATTAAATAAAAAATGCGGATCTTCCACATCCCGGAAAAAGCTGTTTGTATGCAATTGCACCAAGGCAAAATCCAAATGAAGCCAATCGGGAGACTTTTCGGCATTAACATTTTCCAACTTATACAGGCTGGCTGTTGCTTTGCCATATTGTCCATAACGAATATAAAGTTTAGCAAGGTTTTCATTAACATCCAAATAAAATTCCCCGTCACCTGATGACAAGCCCATGAAGAAACACGATTCAAAGATTTCTATTATTTTTTCATCAGAAACACCGTAATCTCCGTCCATAAGGATTTTGGCTACCCAATAGGCATTTTCCCAATTAGATAAGCTGCTGGTGTCATTCAGATAATTGTCCAACTCGCTCTTGCGTAATTTCTTTGTTGGTGATTCATAAATTTCCTGGTATTTATTCATTGGCTTATTAACCTCTCATCTTCAAATAAAAAGGTTTCAATTCTGATTCCAACGCATCCCAGACTTTTTTAAAATTCCCTGCATCTTCCACCCAGTCTTTGAAGATAGCTTCATGGTCATACTCCGGTTTTAACGCCTTTAAAGCTTTAACGTAGGCATTCAGATCTGCTTTGGAAACTCTTTTCATTGTTTCTAACTGTTTCCCTATTTCTTCTACGTTAAAGTAATAATAGGGATCATTTTTACGAAACTTACTTCGCTCGATTGTTTTAGCTAGGTTATATATTTTAATATAAATTTCATCGGGCAGTCTGTCAGTCCCACCGGCAAAGAAAGTTTGGGCTTCTTCAAGAGTGACAACTTCTTCAGAGTATATCTCTATGCCGTATGGGTTTTCTACATCGATCTCCGGTTTTTTCAATACAAAATGGAAATTTGAGTTGAAAAATTTAGAAGAGCTCCACTCAACCGTTTTCCATAATTTTTTGTTTTCCCTGTTATAACCGTTCGCGGGAATATGGTGCATGCCGTTCAAAAATCCCCAAAGGACCATGGCTCTGCGTTTTGTCACTGAATCAACGTGGTAAAGTTCAAGGCTGTTAATAAATTTACGAAAATCATTCGGATTCTTGAAGATAAAAAACAGAGTCTTTAAAATGCTCCCGGCAAAATGCATTTCTTCGAATTGCTGGAACAAACTGTCGACCTTAACACCCATGGCTCGCAAGCAACAGCTTTCAATAGCATCCAGCGCTTTCTCGAACGCACCGGCATTAGTGCTATCCACACATTTGACTAATTCTGATTTAATCTTTGAGAGAAGCTTCTGCACAGTAACCGAGTCACAAACCGCCGTATTATCAATCAAAGAGGAAACAATTATATTGTATATACCTTGATCTGAACCATCCTTTTTCAATTGCTGGGGAATCAGGTTCAACTTTTCTGAACTCTCTTCAAAAGCATTGGCAGGAATAGGCATACCCTTTTTCATCAGTGCTTGAGTTACAGATTCTTTATCAATGCCAAAATAACGCAATAAGGCAAAATCGAAAGAAGTTTGATATTTGCCCATCTTCCAACATTTTGTGCCGTTTATAAAATGTAGAATTGCCGCTTTATACTTTGCAGATTCCCCCGTCAACACAGCTTCTTCTCCCTTTTTTCGACAGGTATCAATCTGCTCTTCAGTTAGAGTTAGCTGCAGCTTATCTGTAAATTCTTTTTCGTCAATAATAGTATTTAAATCATGTTTCCATAAAAAATCCGGTGAAACAGATTTATCCGAAGTAATTAATTGGTCTTGATTGCCAAAGAGTACTTTGGATACCGCAAAAAATGGCAGTTCTGCAAAAACATAACATCCTAACGGTTGTTTTTCTTCGTAATCTTTAAGCTCCCCAAGTTCCAGGACTGGTCCATTTTCGCCTTGTTTCAAGAACACGACAGGAAATTTTTCGTAATCATCTTGTTCAAATGTCAGCTCCATAACGACAGGCCAATTTTCTGTCCCATTAGCAATTCCCTGAGTTCTGGATGCTGCATCTAATTTTTTATGGGTAAGGAACAAATAATCCTCTGTATTGCGGGAAAGCGGCTTTGCCCCTTTTTCGTTTGGCGCCAATCTTTCACACAAAATCGAATTTGACGAACAACAGTCAGAAAAGCTGATATTATCCAAGTAAAGGTAAAGCCTTTGTGTCATTTATATTCCTCCCACTCGAACACATCAGGGTTATCATTTATTGTATCAAACGGATCAATCCATTTACCAGGGTTAGGATCGTCATAAAAGTATGTCACAATTAATTGCTGCCTTGGGCGGGACATTGCCACATAATAAGTCATAATTAAATATGAACAAAAGTTCTGGAATAATAATGTACAAATGATATCATCGAAAGGTCTGATAAGGAGGCCTGAGCGATGATCATAACATCACCTGTCATTACAGATCTTAA
>Ga0256404_1009094_pt1 | contig 14442 bp, 8 predicted proteins | sample RumenRJG_01DNA_FD_185990 | JGI IMG/M metagenome (GOLD analysis project Ga0256404, IMG submission 185990) | Bovine rumen microbial communities from Lethbridge, Alberta, Canada - RJG_01 | ecosystem: Host-associated > Mammals > Digestive system > Stomach > Rumen | place: Canada: Alberta | collected...
GGTCAGACCCGTGTCAATGTTGGTACCCTCCATGCAGGAACCGGAAGGAACGTTATCCCCGATACAGCAAAGCTGGAGATAGAGGTCCGGGGGGAGGACACGGAAATCAACGATTATATGTCCGAACAGGCAGAAAAGATCTGCAGGGGCGCAGCCATGATGACGGGCTGCACATGCGAGATGCAGATGGTTGGCCGTGGTGAGACACAGCACAGCGATGAAGAACTGTGGAGCAGAATAGGCAGCATGGTGGCTGAGCATTGCCCTGACCTTAAGGTCAGCAGCGTACCGAATGGGAGAAACTGGGGCAGTGAAGATATCTCTGTTATGATGAACAGAGTGCAGAGTCGCGGAGGATTCGCCGCATATATGCGTACCATGACGCCTATGGCAAGCCCGCAGCATACTGTGAGATTTGACTTCGATGAAAAGGTGCTGGTTAAAGGAATCAGAATTTTTTCTTCTATAATATATGACCTGAACGGGAAAGGGCAGGAGGACTGTTAAGAGGACGTAGTCCTGTGCCCCGGGTATCTGAGTCTCAGCGTGAAAACAGATACTGACTATTAAAACGGCATTTACCAACTTACAGCTTAGGAGTTAACATGAAAACACTGATTTACAATGCTACTATCCTCACCATGGATAAAGAGAGCAATGTTTTAAAGGACGGATGGCTGCTTGCAGAGGGAGACCTCATCAAAGAACTCGGCACCTCCGAAAATGGAAAACCTGAGGGGATAGAAGCTGACGAATATATAGATGGGCGGGGCGGCATCATGCTTCCGGGCTTCGTGAACACCCACTGCCATGTTTCCATGGTGCCTTTCCGCACTATGGGAGATGATTGCCCTGACAGGCTGAGAAAGTTCCTGTTCCCGCTGGAGCTTCAGGCCATGAACCGGGAGCTTGTGTATCTTTCAGCTCTTTACGGGATAGGGGAAATGCTTCTCTCCGGAACCACCACCTTCCTGGACATGTACTATTTCGAGGATGAGGTGGCGAAGGCATGCCTTGAGACGGGAATCAGAGGCTATCTCGGGGAAACCCTGATCGGCCAGAAGACCTGCGACAGCCCTGAAAAGGAATATGGCGGTTTTGAATATCAGAAGGAATTTCTTGAGAATTTCAGGGATCATGACCGTGTCGTTCCGGTCATAGCTCCACACGGTACTACAACTCTGAGCCCTGAAAAGCTCATGGAGGCTCACGACCTGGCGATAAGATACGACACCCTCTATACACTTCATGCCTGTGAGATGGACTATGAGATGAACCATTTCAGGGAGATGGGGCAGACACCGGTGGAGTTTTTGGATTCCATAGGGGTACTTTCCCGGCATACTCTCGCGGCTCACTGCATACATGCGACGGAATCGGATCTTTTTCTTATGAAATCACGGGGTGCAAGAATCGCTCATTGTATAGCCAGCAACACAAAGGCGGGAAAGGGAGTCGCGCCAATGAAGGATGCGGATTCCATAGGAGTGACTTTCGGGCTTGGAACCGACGGACCTTCCTCCGGAAACACTCTGTCCATGTTCGACCAGATGCGCCTCATGCCGAACGCCCAGAAAACAAAGTATCATGACAGAAGCATTTTCTCCGCGGAGCGTGTGGTGAGAGCTGCCACAAAGGGCGGCGCGGAGGCACTTTCTGCTGAACATTTCGGAAGCCTGGAACCCGGAAAAAAGGCGGATCTCCAGCTCGTGGAGACAGAGTCCGTCAACATGTTCCCCGCCTATAATCCTTATTCGGCACTGGTCTATTCTGCCAATGCTTCAAACGTTCAGCTGGTCATGGCAGACGGAAAGATACTCGTCAGGGACGGGAAGCTCACAAGCATGGATCTTCCCAGGATAAAAGCGGATCTCTTTCAGGCCATGAAGCCCTTTATGGAAGCGGCGGAAGAATACAAAGATATTATCTGAGATAATACAATATTCTGTTATTTTAAACATTTACAGCCGGACTTAAATTATGATATAAACAAGAGGTCTTTTACAGATAACTGCAAGAGACCTCTTGGCGCGGCATTGGCGCCGGAGCTTAAAATCAGGCGGCAATGCCGCCGAAATAGGATTCGCCGTTTTCAGGAGGACATCACGTGAACTGGATCAAAAATAAAGCGTGGATCTTTATGATATTGCCGGGCATTATATTCCTTGCAGTATTCATGCTGATTCCGCTCTGTACACTTCTTATCGCAACCTTCTTTCCCGATGAAGGAGCGTTCTCGTTATCAGCTTACGTTGATATACTGAAAAGCACCTATTTTCAGCAGGTGTTCGTAAGAAGCCTGAAGCTCAGCATACTGAGCACACTTATCTGCGCGGTCCTGGGTTATCCTGCCGCATATTACATCGCAAAATTTTCAAAGAACAAGGGCATGCTTATGGCATTCGCGGTATTCCCTATGTTCACGAGCCCGGTCATCCGTTCATTCAGCTGGATGGTCATTCTGGGAAAGAAGGGCATCGTCAATAAACTTCTCGTTGCGGCAGGCATATTTGCCAAGCCACAGAGCCTTCTCTATAACGAATTTTCCATCACTGTAGGTTTCGTACAGTTATTTCTTCCACTTATGATACTGTCTCTTATAGGAGTACTTGAGAGCATTCCCGATGATCTGACTCTTGCGGCCCGTAATCTCGGCTGCACAGCCATGGAGACATTTGTAAAGATCACACTGCCTCTAAGTGTTTCAGGTCTTGTGACAGGAAGCGTTCTGGTATTCACAGGCTGCATCACAGCATATACAACTCCCCAGCTTCTTGGCGGAACAGACACAAGAGTACTTTCCACCATGATCTATCAGTATGCCATGAGCCTCGGAGACTGGATCAATGCTTCAGTCGTTGCTGTCATCATGATCATCGTCACCATGCTGATTTCGTCAGTTTTCAATGCAGTAAGTAAAAAAGTAAATCCGCTGACTTAAAAAAGCTGCTTCCGGATCGATCCGGAGGAAGAGACAGGGGCCACGGACAGAAACATTAACATGGGACAACCTTTCGGGAAAACAGGAGGAAGAACAGTGTCATTACTTGAACTTAGAGATATTACCGCGGGATATGATAAGAACATTATCCTGAAGAATCTGAATCTTAACGTGGAAAAGGGCGAGCTTGTCAGCCTCCTTGGTCCAAGCGGATGCGGAAAGACAACAACACTTAGACTTATAGCCGGATTTTCCGAGCCGGTTTCCGGAAATTTCTTCTTTAATGATAAGGACTATACAAAGATCCCTCTTCATAAGAGGAATTTCGGTTTTGTGTTCCAGAGCTATGCATTGTTCCCTCACATGAACATCTATGACAATGTTGCCTTCGGACTTCGCCAGAGAAAGCTGCCTGAGTCTGAGATAAAGACAAAGGTCATGGACATGCTTCATACAGTAGACCTTGATGGTTTCGAGAAGAGACTTCCCAAAGAAATGTCGGGCGGACAGAGACAGAGAGTTGCTCTCGCGAGAGCCATGGTCATAAATCCTGACCTTATGCTTTTCGACGAACCTCTTTCAAACCTGGATGCAAAGCTTCGTGTCCAGATGAGAGTCGAGATACGTAAGCTTCAGCAGAAGCTGGGATTTACAGCCATCTATGTAACTCACGATCAGGAAGAGTGCTTCGCTATCAGTGACAAGGTAGCTATCATGAATCATGGCGTAATAGAGCAGATGGACAAGCCTGCAGAGATCTACAACCATCCGAAAACGGAATTTATCGCCAGATTCGTTGGATTTGAAAATTTCATGGATCTTACCAGAACCGGAGAAGGAAAGTTCATGACTTCAGCAGGAAATGAGATCACAGTCACAGAGGATACAGCAGGTGACAGGCTGAGAGCCTGCATCCGTCCTGAGGATATAGTTATAGAGAAGGATGGAGCTGAATCGGTAAATTCCATACAGGGAGTGGTCAATGTTCAGACCTTCCTCGGAAAGAGAACACAGTATAACGTTTCAACGGATATAGGTGAGCTTATAGTGAGCACCGCTCAGGAAAATGTATTTTCTGTCGGAGATAACATTACCCTTTCTCTGACACCAAATAAAATCGTACTTATTCCGTGAATAAGCGTATCTGATATACCATTTTGACCGTTTGACGGGTGACCTCAGTAATAAGTGCTGAGGAGTATCTGTCAGGTGGAACAGGGTGCGCCTGGTCATGGAAAAGAGTACAAAGGTCCATTTATCACCATCTGATTTAGGAGGAAATTATGAAGAGAGTATTATCACTTGGACTTGCAGCCGCAATGAGCCTCGGTCTCGCTGCATGTGGTTCATCGCAGACAGCAGCAACAACTGCAGCAGCTAAGGAAGAGACAACAGCTCAGGCACAGGAGGCAGCAACAGAGGCCGCAAAGGAGGAGACAACAGCTCAGGCTTCAGAGGGAGAGAAGCCTTTCGCAGGACAGAAGCTTACAGTAAGCACCTTCTCATTCAACGCCGAGCTTCTTCAGAAGAACGTTTATGATCCGTTTATGGAAAAGACAGGCGCAGAGCTCGTTATCGAAACAGGAAAGAACGCAGAGCGTGTAACAAAGATTGAGGAGTCTCCTGAAAACTATGATGTGGTTATCATCGGTGATTCCTTTGCAGCTCAGCTTGCTAAGGACGGCATGCTCGAGTCTGTTGACAGAGCTGCTCTTACAAATCTTGATTCTGTTTATGATTCAGCAAAGGCTCCTATGGGTGAGGAGTTCGGACCTGCATATACCTTCAACCGTCTGGGAATCGTTTATGATCCTGAGACATGCACAACAGAGATCAAGAGCTTTGCAGACCTCTGGAATCCGGAACTTGAGGGCTCAATCGCCATTCCTGACATCACAACAACTTCAGGACCTCTTTTCTACTACGGAACAGCTGCAGCATTCGGTCTTGAACCGGGCAAGGATGATGATGCGATCTTCGCAAAGCTTGCCGAGCTTAAGCCAAATGTTGTAAAGACATACACATCAGCTAACGATACCATCACCATGCTGAACCAGGGTGAGGCTTCAGTTGCTCTTCTCCTTGATTACAGCTACACATCAGCCAAGCAGGCTAATGATGCTTATGTATGGGTGGACCCTGCAGAGGGCAGTTTCTCAGGCTTCAACATGCTGAACATCGTTAAGGGCTGTGAAAACAAGGAGCTTGCAGAGGCATTTATCAACTTCTATCTTTCAAAGGAAGTTCAGGAGGCAGAGGCTCTCGACGGCGTTGACTCTCCTGTAAACACTTCTGTAGAGCTTACAGCTGAACAGGCACAGAACTTCACATACGGTGCAGAGATGGTAAACGGCCTCATCGTTCCTGATTGGGATCTCATCACTGAGAAGAAGGCTGAGTGGATTGAGAAGTGGAACAATCTCTTCTCGGTTCAGTAATTTAGTGCAGCTGATCTTCATATGTCAGGTGTTGAATGAGCCTGACATATGAAGTGAGTTCTTGAGTTTATCTTATATAGAGGAACTTCGGCTATTCGGCATGAAGCTTCCTTAAAGGATGAGACCACGGAGTTCAGTGGTGATGTGTTTTGCGGATAGCATTATTAAATACCGTCCTTTGAATAGTGAGGGCGAGAGAGTCATGACACCGCAGGTGGTAAATGAATAGTTTTAGGTTTACTGCATTATGAAAGAAAGGTAACTAATGAAAAAGAGTAAAAGTCTTCTCCTGCTTACTATATTGGTATATTTCTTCCTGATAGGCCCCCTTCTTATCATCATGGCGGCTTCCTTCAGTGATACAAATTATCTGACGTTTCCAGGGAAGGGCTTTACCCTTAAGTGGTATGCACAGGTACTGACTATGAGCTCCTTCATAGATTCTGCAAGGACATCCATAATCGTTGCCGTGGTCTCAACTGTCCTGGCTCTGGCCCTGGGGCTTCCTGCGGCATACGCTCTTAACCGCTATCGTTTCCGTGGCAAAGAGGTGATAAAGACAGTATTTCTTTCACCTGTCCTTATCCCGGTCATAGTTCTTGGTTTTATCATGCTGAGATATGTTGTCAATGCTTTCAAAATGCCTGTTATGCCCAGTCTTCTTATAGGACATACGCTTTTAGGCATACCTTATGTGATGCGCGTGGTCACTGCCGCACTTTCTAATTTTGATTTCTCAATCGAGGAAGCTGCAGGAAGTCTGGGGGCTACAAAGGTGTACTGCTTTTTCAACATTATCCTTCCAAACATTAAGTCAGCCATTGCGTCAGCAAGCATCATGGCTATGATCAATTCTTTTAACAATGTTTCTCTTTCGGCTTTTCTCACAGGACCGGGAGTGAACGTTCTGCCTATTGAAATGATGGCGTATGTAGAGTATCATTTCGATCCGACCATTGCTGCTCTAGCAACCCTGCTTATGGTGGCGACTCTTGGGGTTATGCTGATAATTGAGAAAACTCTCGGACTAAAGAGCGTTGTATAGGAGAAAGCATTCTGCTTTGATATATCGACCTTTATCGTTGGACTCAAAATCTAACGGTGGAGGTCGTTTTTTGTCGGAAAATCAGAGAAAGAAGTAACCCTACGGTAAACTTACGCTGTCAACAGGGCAAAACAGCATTTTTAATAAGAAAATAATATGCTAGGATATAAGCAGGTTTAAAGACACGGTTCTTTGCTTGCTTATATCCTGGCATTTCTGTATTTTAGATGGTCATGCCCACTGGTATGAGAGCAGAAAAGGATTAAATGGGGGAACACTATGGAAGAGAGAAAGCTGCCGGTAGGTATTCAGAGCTTCGATCAAATAGTTCAGGATAAATATATCTTCGTAGACAAAACTGAATATATTTATAAACTGGTTCATACGGGAAAACCCTATTTCCTGAGCCGTCCGAGGCGATTTGGTAAGAGTCTTTTGCTATCCACCATGAAGGCCTACTGGGAGGGAAAGAAGGACCTGTTCCGGGGACTTACAATCGAAAGACTGGAGCAGGATGATCCGAAGGCATGGCAGACACATCCTGTGTTATATTTTGATTTTAACGGTAATGACTATCAGGGAAAGGGATCACTTGAAAGCGCCCTTAATGCTCAGCTTTTGTCTTGGGAGGAACAGTTTCATACATTAACTGAAGCAAAGATCTCTCTCGGTGACCGGTTCAAAAGAGTGCTGAGGGCAGCCGCGGAACAGACCGGAAAAGGCTGTGTGGTACTGGTGGATGAGTATGACAAACCGCTACTGGAGACCATGGGGAACAGGGAACTGGTGGAACACAACAAGTCTGTATTTAAGGGTTTCTTCAGTGCCTTAAAAAGCGAGGATGCTTATATACGTTTTATATTCATCACGGGAGTCACGAAGTTCAGCAAGGTGAGTATCTTCAGTGACTTGAACCAGCTTCGGGATATATCCATGAGCATGGACTATGCGGAGATCTGTGGTATCACAGAGCAGGAAATGCATGATGCTTTTATGCCGGAGATCGATGCACTGGCCGAAGAGCAGGATATGAGCCGCAGTGAGTGTCTTAAAAAGCTTAAGAAGGAGTATGATGGTTATCATTTCCATCAAAAGGGTGAGGGAGTATATAACCCCTACAGTCTGCTCTGCGCATTCGCAGACAGAGAATTTGATGCATACTGGTTTGAGACAGGAACACCAACATTTCTTGTGGAGCGATTAAAAAAGTTACAGTTTGATCCGAGACGTTTTACAAATAATTCCATATTTGCAACAAAGAGCGAGCTAAAGGATTACCGGGATGATAATCCGGATATAATCCCGCTGCTGTATCAGACGGGGTATCTTACGATTTCGGAGTACGATGCCAAAAAATCAGCTTATACATTGGGGTTTCCCAATGAGGAAGTTGAGTATGGGTTTTTAAAGAGTTTATTTCCGGTCTATGCGGGGAATGTAGGAGCCACATCCGGAAACGATATACTTACATTGGTTAAATATACCGAGGAAGGCGAGGTTGAAGGTCTGCGCAGAGTGTTTACTGCATTGTTTGCCGGTATTCCCTATACAACAACAGAAGATCCGTTTGAACATGATTTTCAGTCTGTGTTTTATATAACCTTCACGCTTCTAGGGCAGTATGTGGAGTGTGAGCAGCATACATATACGGGAAGAATTGACTGTGTGCTGAAGACAAATAGGTTTATCTATATATTTGAGTTTAAGCGTGATGATAGCGCGGATGCTGCTCTTAAACAGATTGAAGATATGCATTATGCGGATCCCTATACTGCGGACAGCAGAAAGCTGTATAAGATCGGGGTTAGCTTCAGTTCTGAGACCAGACAGATGACAGAATGGAAGGTTGAGTAGGTAAAAGTATCGATGGCGGTTTTTTAGTCTATAAAATTCTTTTAAGATATTTAACTCAAACTGCTGCCTGCTGGCTTATATCGTAGCTTTTTGATGTTTTGGGCGAACTGGTTCATGGCTTTGAGCGGAAGTATAAATTTATGTATGATCACCGGGTTAAAATTCGACGAACTTAAATTAGATCGGAGATAAGGGGATGTTTTATCAAGTTAAAGCAATAAGAAAAGGCACTAAACCACCTATCTGGAGAAGGATATTGGTACCATCAAATATAAGCTATTCGCAGTTAGCTGTTGTTCTGGAAGGAATTCTTGAGCTTCCGTTTTTGGATACCTATATGTTTGAATCTTATTCAAATAAAATGAGGTTCTCTGAGTATCGGGAAGGGAAGAAGCTTCCGTCGGATTACTATTATACGGCTTATGATGCCGCGGAAAACTACATTAATGAATGTTTCGATACCGGGAAAAGCATTTCCTTTAACTTTCCCGGTAAAGAGGATTATCTCCCGGGGTATCGTCTTGAAATTGAAAAATGTTTAGGGAGCGTTGCTTTAAGCGACAGGTCTACCGGAGAAAAAGTGGAAGTAAGGTCACCTCTTATAGTAAAGGAGACATCGGGGGAAAATGACAGCTATTTTAGCGATCCCCGTTCGATAAATGAAACGATGAAAGAGAATTTTTTCATAGTTGAAGGGGATTCTTATTTTGCTGACCATTCAGAAGTTTATGAGAGGGTGTTAAAGGGTAAAGGGATTCTTTTTAGTAAAGATCCAAAAAGCCGGAAAAACCATGTTGCCAGGTCATCGCAAAGTTATCTCATGGAGATTGCTGACAATTTTGAATTGTTATTGGGACAACAAAGTAAAGCTGATCAAGGTGATTATGACAATGATATGACTGGGTTTAATGTGGACTCCGGATTGAATGCACTCAATGAACGGACTGCTTCAGCGCCCGCGAGCAGAGACAGTAAAGTGATTCCTATGATGAAAAAGGTCTATCCCAATGCTCCATGCCCTTGCGGCAGCGGAAAGAAATACAAAAAGTGCTGCGGAAAAAATGTTTGAAATGAATATTTCGCTTCCGGCAAAATATGAAATGAAATGTTCTCTGTTTCGGCGGAGAGCATTTTTATTTTGTAAAAAATTAAATAGTTAAAAAACAGGAGGTAAAAACAAAGATAAAATGTAAGGGATTTTATAGCCTTTAATTCAAGCCTTTGAATATTAAATAGGTTGAAACCGGGGTGACGCCCGAAGAACAATGTATTCACGAAAACGTTTAACATATTAAGAATACGTGACATAGGATTAAATTTATAGCATGTATAGCCGACATTTAAGGACTCTATTTATTTTTTTGATAAGCTTTGTGAAAATAATCCCCTTTAGGTATAATAACAAATGTTTGCTGGTCAGTGACCTCCGGCAGACAGATGCTGCTCTGAGGTTGTCTTTACCGGCCCCGGAGCTGACCGGAGAACATGCTTTCAGGCATGTGTGAAGTAATGTGAGAAGGAGACTTGTGGAATGAAAACAAAGCCTGATGCCGGACTGTCCCGTAGTTATATATTGGATGGACTTACATCTATGATGAGCGGTTTTTTTATTTACAGGGCGGATTTCTCTGCGGAGCTGCTCTTTGTTAATGATGCGGTTCTTGATATATATGATTGCAAAGATGAAGCAGAGTTCAGGGAACTTACTGGGCATAATTTTCCGGGTATGATTTTTCCTGCAGATCTGAGTATTACAGAGGATAAGATCTCTTCACAGATTTCAGAAAACGGATTTTACGATAAGGTGAGTTTTCGCATCAGAAGTAAAAAGGACCAGATAAAGTATGTGGAGATACAGGGAAAACCATACTCATCCCGTGAAGAGGGAGAACTTATTGCAGTTACAGTGACCTTGCTTAAAGAGGAGGAAAAGAGAACCTTCAGCAACAGGCATATTTTATCTCTTGATAATTCCAGCAGGGAATATATTCTGAATACCATAGATAAGGCTGTTAAAGAGGGTTATATAAAGATCTATTATCAGCCCAAGTTTGTCACAGCCACAGGCAGGCTGTATGGGTTTGAAGCATTGTCCAGATGGGTGGATCCTAAGTACGGTATGCTCCTGCCCGGAGAATATGTTCCCGTACTTGAGGAGTATAAACTTACCCATATTCTGGATAGATTTGTGATGCGTCAGATAGCCGGGGATGTGGACAGGAAGAGGAAAAAACTTGATAAGCTCATACCGGTTTCCTTTAACCTTTCTCATGGTGATTTTTTATCCTTTGACCCGTGCAAAGAACTGATAGATATTACAACAGAATTTGACATACCCAGAGAATCCATTCAGGTTGAGATAAGTGAAAAGACCCTGAATGAGGATCCGAATCTCTTTAAAAGGGAAATCAGAAGATTGAGAGACAGCGGTTTCAAAGTCTTTATTGATGATTTCGGAAACGAACATTCTTCCATAAATACCTTACGTGAGTATGAGTTTGACGGGATACTCATAGATTTAGGCTATATGGAAAACTTCGATGAAAAATCAAAGAACATACTAAAACCTGTAATCGATATGAGCAAGGGTCTGGGTATACATACTTATGCAAAAGGTGTGGAGACTGAGGAACAGCTGGAGTTCCTGAAGGGTGTAGGCTGCGAGATAGTACAAGGCTACTATTACTCCTATGGAAGACCATCGGAACGGATACCCGATGAGTTCCCCATGAACATTGATGCAGCTTGTAAAAAAGAAGACTCCGATACAGTCGGTGAAGCGAAAAAAGATCCCGCCATCTCTTTTGTTCTCAGACATGACTTGGATGAACGTCAGAAGATTTTTAATGCGATAAGTGCGATCTACAACAGTATATATATTCTCGATCTGGAAAGAGACTGCTATAAGGAACTCAAATCCAACTATGCGCTTCATAAATTTCTTGGAAAAGAAGGTCGTATCAGCAGAACTATGCCCGCGGTTATGCGTACATTTGCCTCTACTGAATACACTGAGACGATACTGGACTTCACAAATCCTGAAACACTGGCTGACCGGCTTTCGGAGAAGGATTATCTGGAAGCGGATTACATCGGCGCCATTAACGGATGGACAACAGCTTCCTTCTTTGTGCTGAAAAGGGACGAATACGGAAAGGCAGTAAAAGTACTTTATGCCACAAGAATAATCGAAGACAGCAAAAAGGCAGAGATGGATTACAAGGACGTGCTGGGGGATATGTCAAAGATTTATTTTACCCTTGTCCATATAGTTTTCAGTACCAGGGAATTTGTTCCGCTCATTGTGCCCGACTATATCAGGGACAGACTTGGCATGCATCAGCAGCCTTATGAACTTGCGAAGGAGATGTTCATCGAAAGATATGTTTCCGAAGAGTACAGGGACAGGGTAAATGAGTTTTTGGATATCGCTTCGATGCAGAAAAAGCTGTCCGAAAAAACATTTATAACCACTGAGTATTTCGGAAAGGATAATAAATGGTTCCGGATTACGGCTACTGCGTCCAAAATGGATGGAAACGGAAATGTCATTCGTGCTTCTGTTGCGATGGAAGATATCGATCAGGAAAAGAATGAGCAGGCGGATCTTGAGTTTAAGATAGAACATGATGCGCTTACAGGCGTACTTAATCGTAATGCCTATGAAAAGTATACGGAGCTTCTTAAGAAGTCGGATATGGCTATCGCATACATTCTTCTTGATGTGGACAGATTTAAACAGATCAATGATACCTACGGACATGGAACCGGCGATTCTGTACTTAAGAAGCTTGCCTGCTATATGAGAAATGAATTCCGTCTGTCTGACCATATCATACGCATGGGCGGGGATGAATTCTGTATTATCATGACCGGAATTGAGGATAAGGACTCACAGATGCTCATAGATAAGATATATGCTATCAACAGTGCTTTGAAGAACCCTCGCAGCAGTAACATCCCGAAGGTTTCCATCAGCGTCGGAATCGCCTTTTCTTCTCAGGGATTCACCAGCGACCTGTATAAAAAGGCTGATATGGCTCTGTATCATACCAAAAAAACAACAAGAGACGGATATACTATTTATGATGCCATGATACATGAACCTGGTTACTGTGACGGTAAGGTATGTAATTAAGGATGTTCAGAATCAACCTAAAAATAAGTAAAGGTTATATAATGGGGCATAATTAATAGAATATTATTAAATTATTAAAGGTTTGTATACAACTTGCGACATTAGAGTTATAATAACTAACATGTATAGTTGTAACTAGCTTTGGTTTAGAATAGATTTAGAGGGGGTTGATTTATGAACAAGCTAACTAAGCAGCTATTGTCGCTTTTGCTTTGCGTGCTCATGGTTATCGAATCAGGCTTCAATGCAGGCCTTACAGGTTATGCAACAGAAAAGGCTGCCGTTTCGGAATTTTCAGCGTATGCGGTAAAAGTTTTGGCAGACCTCAAGGAGGACGTGGCTTATCAGACCGTGGAGTTTGGTACGCCGGAGTCCTCACTTAATTTGCCAAAAACGATATTTGCCTTAGCTTCAGATGAAGAAGCTGAGCATATCGAAGATGAAGAAGAGGCGGAGCTTAGCGAGGATGAAGAAGAGATTTCTACATCATCAAAGACAAAGAAAACTGCTACGGAAAGTACAACGACAGTGACGAGCGCAGACTTTATGACTGATGATCAGAAGGAAGCCATTAAAGAGCTTCTTTCCGGAGAAGAAAGACCGTCTGTCAAGGATCTTGAGAAAAGCAGTGGTCTTGATCTTACAGGGTATACAGTTATAAAGCTTCCGTTAACATGGGAGTCAGATACGTCTTTCGGCGGAGAGTACGATCCTAAACAGCCGGGCGTATACAGCTTTGTTTCGGAAGTAAAAAATGAAGAAAAGTATGTTCTTTATGATTCGGCATTACCTACTGTAAGTGTTGAAGTGCTTGAGGAAAATCAAGAGGCGTTTTCAGCTACATGGACAGATGAAGATGCCGATCTTGAAATCACAGTTACAGCACCAGCCGGAGTTTTCCCTAAAGACAGTGTTCTTCAGGTTGAGAGTATCTCCGAAGAAAAGGACAACAAAAAAATCGAAGAGGCTGTAGAGAAGACTCTTGATAACGACAAAGCTGTCAAGGATTCCTTCTCATATGATATCAAGGTGACAGATCCTGATGGAAAGGAACTTGAGCCTGTAACTGCCGGAGGAAAGAAGGTAGAGGTTACATTTAAGTCTCAGGCCATAAAGGATGCTTCTCTTGAAGAAGATCAGTATGTATCCGTTTATCATTTCAAGGATGTGGATAAGGAAGATGTAGAGAAGGCAGCCAAGGCTGAGGATGACGAAGAGGAATCTCTTATCGGTGAGGTTGTTGATTCGGTTGTTTCTTTTATGACTCAGAGAGATTCGGGTGAGAAACTCAAGAAGCCTGAGCATATAAAGGCTGAGGAGCCTGAAGAGGCAGCTGTCGACGAACTTGAGGCAGAAGAGACAGATTCAGAAGAGAAGTCTGCTCCCGAGACAGATGACAGTGCCAATGTTTCTTCTGAAGGGGAACTCACTGTCACAACAAAAGATTTCTCTATATATACAGTAGCTTTCTATTCTGACAAGAGTGCCATCAAGGCATATTATGTAACTCTTGGAAGTGAGAATTCGAAGTACTCCTATGAAGACGGAGATACACTTACTCTTTCCATAACTGCAGAGGGTGGAGAACAGAAGAAGATCGCGGTTGTTTATCCCGATGAGGAAACCTTTGAGAACTTCAGACAGCAAGTTACTTCTGATCCTGATGATCTCATCACACTTCTTGAGGACGAGAATGCAACCGTTGCCAGTGAGATAAGCGGAGTTCCTGCCAAGACGGGAAATATCGGACTCATTGCAGATTCAGATGGAATCAACATCGAAGTAACTTCACTTCAAAGAAATGGAGTGACGTATAAGGTTAAATCAACAGAAAGAACCATCGACAGCAGTGAGCCTTTAACCTTTAAAGGTTTGTACTGGGATCTTGATGAAACATTCTATGTAGAACAGGATGCTACGGGTCTTCAGGGAACCATCAGTTATGAGCTTTCCGGATTCGGAAGTAATGGCGGTGAGGCTGCAGTGACAATAACAGGAAGTGATGGAAGCACACGTACTGTTAATG
>Ga0256404_1009098_pt1 | contig 14437 bp, 12 predicted proteins | sample RumenRJG_01DNA_FD_185990 | JGI IMG/M metagenome (GOLD analysis project Ga0256404, IMG submission 185990) | Bovine rumen microbial communities from Lethbridge, Alberta, Canada - RJG_01 | ecosystem: Host-associated > Mammals > Digestive system > Stomach > Rumen | place: Canada: Alberta | collected...
GACTGAATCATTTCCGCTGATATCATTATACCATTATCCTTGTGTTCGAACAAGTGTTCTTGCTATGTTTTATGTAACTATTCTCCCAGGGAAAACCGTTTGGCAATTCATCCCTCCACCTTAGAGGATGGGGGAATTCTTGCTCTTAAGTGTTAAACTTCCCCCGGCCGTCCTCTGCCGGAAATGCACGAACCGTGCTCCTTCGTATATCGGCTGCCGGGAATGCAGGAAAGTATATCTTCCGCCCTCTCCCGCAGTATAATAGGATCAGATCAACTGCGACAGGAGGATTCCGGACGTGAAAAAAAACATTGTCTTCGACTATGACGGCACGCTGCATGAGACCATACGGATCTACGCGCCCGCGTTCCGGATGAACTACCGGATCCTGGTGGAGCAGGGGCTTGCCGCTCCGCGGGAATTTACGGACGATGAGATCGGCCGCTGGCTCGGCTACACTGCCGCAGACATGTGGAACGCCTTTGCCCCGCAGCTCTCCGCGGAGGAAAAGGCCGCCTGCAGCACCCGGATCCAGAACGAAATGCAGCGCCTGACCCTGAACGGAACCGCGCAGCTTTATCCCGGGATCCCCGATATCATGGACCGGCTCAAGGCCCGGGGATACGGGATCTGGTTCCTCTCGAACTGCAAGAACGGCTATCTGGAGGCGCACCGGAAGCGCTTCGGGCTGGACCGCTGGTTCGACGGCTATTACTGGGCTGAGGCCGAAAACTGGGCGACAAAGACGGAGATCCTGATGAAGATCCTTCATGAGCATCCGGGCGATGCCGTCATGGTCGGGGACCGTTTCATCGACATTGACGCGGGCAATGCCTGCGGCATCCCGACGATCGCCACCGCCTACGGCTACGGCGTCCCTGAAGAATATAAAAGCGCCTCCGCGATCGCGGAGACGCCTTCCGGAATGTACGACCATATCATCCGGCTTCTGTAAGCATATTTACCCTTTCCCGCCCATGGTCCGCATGGAGTTCAGGATGGCGATGACCGTGACCCCCACGTCGCCGAAAACCGCTGCCCACATACTGGCCATGCCGAGGGCGCCGAGGACCAGGACCGCCGCCTTGACTCCCAGGGCAAAGCCCACGTTTTCTTTGACGATCCGCAGGGTCTTCCGGGCAATGCGGACCACCGAGGCGATCTTCCGGATATCATCGTCCATGAGGACGATGTCGGCGGCTTCGATGGCAGCGTCAGACCCGAGACTTCCCATGGCGATTCCCACATCGGCCCGCATGAGGACCGGCGCGTCGTTGATACCGTCGCCCACGAATCCCACACGGTGATGCGCATCGCCTGCGGCGAGAAGCTCTTCCACCTTCGCGACCTTGTCCGCCGGCAGAAGTCCGGCATGCACTTCGTCGATGCCGATCTCCGCTGCGACGGCCTCGGCCGCCTCCTTCCGGTCGCCGGTCAGCATGATCGTCTTCGTGACGCCCACGGATTTCATGCTGCGGATGGCATCGGCCGCGCCCTCCTTCACCGTGTCGGAGATCACGATGCTGCCCAGGAACTGTCCGTCCCGGGCGGTGTAAATGATGGTGCCGGGGTCCTTTGAAAGACTTACCAGGATGTTGTGGTCCAGCATGAGGGCGGTGTTCCCGAGAAGCATCTCCTTCCCGTCCACCAGCACCCGGATGCCGTGGCCCGCCGTCTCATGGGCCTCGCCGATGCGGCTGTGGTCCAGGTCCTTCCCGTAGGCAGCGTGGATGGACCGGGCGATGGGATGGGTGGAATACCCTTCCCCGTGGGCCGCCAGCTCCAGAAGCTCCTGCTCCGTGAGGCCGCTGCCCTCGGCAGGGTGCACCGCCGTGACCGTAAACTCGCCCTTGGTCAGGGTCCCGGTCTTGTCGAAGACGATGGTGTCCATCTCGGCGATGGATTCGAGATAGTTGCTGCCCTTCACCAGGACGCCGATCTTCGAAGCGGCGCCGATGCCGCCGAAGAAGCCCAGCGGGACCGAGATCACCAGGGCGCAGGGGCAGGAAACGATCAGGAAAATGCAGGCCCTGTGGATCCACCCGCCGAAGGGCTGGTGCAGGAGCAGCGGCGGCACCACCGCGAGCAGCGCCGCGGCCACGGTCACGCAGGGTGTGTACCAGCGGGCAAAGCGGGTGATGAAGTTCTCGAGCCGCGCCTTTTTCTCGCTGGCGGTCTCCACCAGCTCCAGGATCTTCGCCACCGTGGAATCTTCATAGGCCTTGGTGGTGCGGACCCGGAGCGTTCCTTCGCCGTTCACGCAGCCGCTGATCACCGTGTCCCCGGGATGCGCCCTGCGGGGCACCGACTCGCCCGTCAGCGCCGCCGTGTCCAGGAAAGACTCTCCCTCCAGGACCTCACCGTCCAGAGGGATCCGCTCGCCGGGCCGGATCACGATCACGCTGCCAACCTCGACCTCGTCCGGATCCACCTCCTCCACATCGCCGTCCGTCTCCAGGTTTGCGAATTCGGGGGCGATGCTCATCATGTCCGCGATGGACTGGCGGGACTTGCCCACCGCGTAGCTCTGGAAGAGCTCGCCGATCTGGTAGAACAGCATGACGGCGCAGGCTTCGGGGTACTCGCCGATACAGAAGGCCGCGATGGTCGCCACCATCATCAGGAATTTTTCATCGAACACGTTCCCGTGCCGGATGTTCTTCAGGGCGCCCAGCAGGATGTCATATCCCACGATCAGGTAGGGCACCGCGAACAGCGCCCCGGCCGCGACCGGGAACCCGCTCTTCAACGCCGGAAGCCCGTCCAGCCGTCCCGTCTTCTGAAGGATCAGCAGCGGGAAAAAGAGCACTGCGGCGATCAGAATCCGCCGCAGCATTTTTTTCTGCTTTTTTGTCATATCAGATTTCGACCTCGAATTCGTCCTCTGCGCGCTTTCCGGCCTTGATGGCTGACTGAAGGACCTCTTCAAAGCGCGCATCATCCGCCTCCAGCGTAAACTTCTGAGTCAGGAAATTGACTTTCGCGTCGATGACGCCGTCCACCTTCCTGATGGCCGCTTCAACCTTTGCCGCACAGTTTGCGCAGTCGATCTCGCACTTGAACTTCTTCTTCATGGGTCTCCTCCTTTATCCCTGCTTTTCTCTGCTATTCTCAGATTTTCCCTGCTTTTCTCTGTTCCTCCGGCCGATCTGCTTTTCCGGGCCGGCCGCCGGAAAATTACTCCTCGATGTGATCTCTGCCCTGCCCGATGATGGTACGGACGTGCTCGTCCGCCAGGGAATAGATCACGGATTTTCCGTCCCTGCGGGAGCTGACCAGCTTCGCATTCTTCAGGATGCGCAGCTGATGGGAGATCGCGGACTGTGTCATGTTCAGCGCCGCCGCGATGTCGCAGACGCAGATGTCTGCCTCAAACAGGGCGAACAGGATCCGCATCCGGGTGGAATCCCCGAAGACCTTGAACAGTTCCGCGAGGTCGTAGATCTCGTTTTCGTCCGGCATGGAAGCGCTGACCGCCCGGACCTTGTCCTCATGAAGCTCAAAAACTTCGCACTGTTCGGCCCCCGGCTCCGGTTCATAATTATGGTGGTGAATATTCTGCATGGTACTCCTTTGTCGTGTGTTCAGCGCGGGCGATGTATTCCGCCCCCGATTTTCGATCTGAACATCTGATCATTTGCTCATACGTTTGTTTTCAGTATAGCACTGCCGCTTACATAGTCAAGCTGCAGAGGCAGGATCTCACAAAAAATACCTGCCCCTGTTCACAGCAGGTCGTGCTAAGGCTGAACAAGCCGGCCGGCAGCCCGTCTGGGCCGCCGGCCGGCTTGTTTTTCTTTTGTACAGAAGTCATCACGTTTTACCGGCATCAGTACGCCGTATTCATATACGACCGGAATACCTCATCATCTTCCGGCCCGAAGTACTCCCGGACTTCCCCGGGTACATGGTCACCCTGGAAACAGAAGAGCTGCGTCTCCCGGTTCCATACCGGATCTCCCCCTTTCTCCGCCGGCGTAAGGGCTTTTGTGCGGTCCATCAGCACGTACATATTCGCCGCGGAATAAAAGACCGTCATCGGCTCGGCATAGGGAAGCTCCCTGGAGACGGCGTGGGAAAGGTACTCCTCGATTTTCGTCTCGTCCGTGACCAGCATCGGCGTCTTTCTCCGGTTTTCCTCCTCCTCTGCGGTCGCGGTCTTCCAGCCTTCCCGCCTTGCAGGTTCCGGAGCATACTCATTCTGAACCGGGGAGATATCCCGGATCTCCAGCGCAGCCACATTTTCCCCCGTCAGCGCCGCGTTCATGGTGACGCCGCAGGAGGACAGCGCCGCAAGAGTCTCATGGAAGGAAGGATACACCGGGTACCATCCGATATCATTGAAGGTCCCGAGGTAGTCGCTGAAATCCGAAGGGTGTTCGCGCCGGATGAGATCCGCCGCCGCCTGGAATTCATGGTCCTTGAACTGGAGGCAGCCTATGGGCGCCTCCTGCCGGCGGGTCTCCGCCGTGAGTGTGCCGAATTCCTTCTGGTACGCGGTGAGGATCTTCGCGATCCGGGCGGCTCCGTCCCCGCTGTCCGGGGCGCCGGCACTGCCGGTATCGGCCGCACTGGCGGAAATGCCGGCGCCGGGCACATGGTCCGGACCTGAGGCGTCATAGTAGTTGATGCCCGAGATCTCCTCCGGTTTCACGGTAAGGACAGGGTAGACCGCTGTCCGGAAACCGGGGTCGGCACAGACCTGGTCCAGTTCCGCCCGGACGTCGCTGAGGTCCATATAGTAGCTTCGGAAAACAGTGCGGCCGCCCTTCAGATGCCAGGCCACCACCACCGTGCCCGGATGTATATACTCATCATTGCTCTTCAGGGACTCGATTCCGCGGACCGCCGCAGACCGGGCAGCCGAGAGATCCGCCAGCCGCATCTCCCTAAGCATATCTTCCTGGCTGCGGGCACCTTCCTGCCCGACGCTGTGGTACCCCTCGCGCCCCGCCACGACAATCCGGTTGTTGAACAGTCCGAGATTCGTCTCCAGGGGAGTCGAGAACATGGCTGCGCCCTCCACCTTGCTTTCCGCAGGGAGCCAGCGGTCGTAGCCCAGAAGGTCAAAGCGGAACACCGAAAAGATCCCGAGGGCGGCGGCCAGGCACAGCGCCAGCTGCATTTTCCGCGCAAAAAGATTCCGGAAATCGAAGCGGTAGATGATCTCCATGATGCAGTGGGTCAGGATGACGCCGCAGGCAAGGCCGAACAGGGCCCAGCTGTCGCTGCTGCGGATCTCATGGAACATCATGCCCAGCGTCAGGCCGAAGGTGACGGCAAGGATGCACTTGATCGGTGCTTCCGTTTTCGGGAAAGCCATAGCCTTCTCCGCAGCCTCCGAAGGACGCCGGCGGTACAGGAACAGGTTCAGGAAGAACAGGACCGCCGCCAACGCCAGTGCGATAAGCGCCCGGGTCACCGCAGTCATTCCCGAAAGATTCAGGCAGAGTGAAAAAGGCGAGGTGAACTGCTGGATGCGGTCATATGCCGCAGGACTGTTCCATGCAGTGCGGAAAAAGCTGTTCCGCATCCATTCAATGTTGGCAACTGCCAGCGGGCCCCAGTACAGGAACACGCCGAAGCCCAGGAGACCCACGATCAGGTTCCCGGTGAGCAGCACGGCAAGCAGCGCCGTCATGCAGAACCCCAGGAAGAAGCAAAGCTGCAGGCAGGTCTGTCCCAGAGCCCAGGGGACACAGGTCGCAGCGCCGGTGCTGATCTGAATGATCATCGCGCTGACAAGACTCATCAGAAGACAAGGGACTGCCGCGATCAGGAAGCTGTTCAGATTCACGGCGAGAAACAGACGCGTCCGGCTCACCGGAAGGCTGTGGTAAAAATCCGTCTGCTGCCGGGAATGAAGATAACGGAAGCCTGAAAACACCAGCGCCGCCGCCATCAGAAGCAGGACGCCTGCAATAAAGCTGTTCTCGGCGGAGACCCATTTTTCCCATTCGTCCAGAAGCTGCATCCGCGCGATCCGAAGCGCAGCCTCCCGGCCGTAAAGACTCTCCAGGTATCCCACCGAATCCGGCGCGAGAGCATCGCCCGCAAAAAGCAGGGCCGCCACCGGGTAGACAAAGAAATACACCAGCAGGGAAAGTGCGGCGGACCAGTACCGGCGCTTGAAATTCTCCCGCATCAGGTCAAAGAACGAGCTGTTTGATGTCATAGCCGTTCACCTCCGTTTCGCTGATAAAGATCTCCTCCAGAGACAGAGGAACGATCTCCATAAACACCGGATCGAACCGGCGCATCTGTTCCAAAACCTCCTCTTCCCGGCCCCGCACGGTCAGGGTCAGGACGCTGCCGATGCGGGAGGCGCGAAGGATCTCGAGTCCCGATCGTTCCTTCAGCTCCGCCTCGGCAACCCCCGGCGGAAGGATGCACTGGAGCTTGTGCAGATCCAGCTTCATGTCGTCCAGATCCCTGGAGAGAAGGATGCCGCCCTTGTGCAAAAGCCCCACATGATCACAGATATCCTCCAGCTCCCGGAGATTGTGGGACGCGATCACCGGCGTCAGTCCCCGCGCATCCATATCTTCCGCGAACAGGCTCTTCACCGTCTGACGCATGACCGGATCCAGACCGTCGAAGGTCTCGTCGCAGAACAGATACTTTGTCCCCGCGGAAAGGCCCAGGATCACGGAAAGCTGCTTCTTCATGCCTCTGGAAAAGGTGTTGATCTTCCGTCCCGGATCCAGCCCGAAGCCGCCCAGCAGTTTCCGGAACCGCTCCCCGTCAAAGCGCGGATATAGGATCCGGTAGAAATTCTGCATATCCGCCGGTGTGGCGTTGGAAAAATAGTGCTGGTCGTCGGAAATATAGAAAAGATCCGTCTTCCGCGTAACATTCTCAAAGATTTCTTCCCCGTCGATCAGGACCTGCCCCTCTTCCGGCTTCAGGATTCCGGAGAGCAGCTTCAGGAAGGTGCTCTTTCCGGCGCCGTTGGTGCCGATCAGGCCGAAGACCTGCCCTTCCCGGATCTCCGCGCTGATATGATCCACCGCAGTGATAGTCTCAAAGCGCTTGGTAAGATCAGTTGTCTGAATCATCGTTCTTACCTCCTGTCATTTGTTCCGCCTTCTGCCCGGGTTTTTCCTTAGCGGCTGTCTGTCCGGTTTTCCCGCTGTCGGCTGTATCAGAAAAAACCGCGCGGACGCGGTCCAGGATCTCGTCCTCTCTCATTCCGTGGGCCGCAGCCTTTCTGAGCGCGGCATCCAGCTCGGCGCCGACGTCCTCCAGCCGCGCCAGCCGGATATGCTTTGGATCTGCCGCAAAGTTCCCCTTTCCCTTGATGGAATAAATGAACCCCCGGCGTTCCAGTTCGACGTAGGCCCGCTGGACGGTGTTGGGATTGATGGAAAGCTCCGATGCCAGCGCCCGGACCGAGGGCAGCGGCTCGTCCTGCGGCAGTGCTCCCATGGCCAGAAGCTCTGACATCTTTTCAATGATCTGTTCATAAATGGGACGGTGGTCCCGTGGATCCAGGAGTATCAAGGCAGAACCTCCTTTCGTGATAACTTCTTCCTAACTGTATTAATCATATTAATACAGTTGTGATACAGTGAAGTATAATACAGCCGGGCACTGATATCAACAGCAGAATTCTTAATATTCACGCAAAAAAACAGCCGGAGGACTGCTTCTCACCGGCCGATGCTGCAGCCCTCTGGCTCATTTCTTTAATTTGCGGCCATTCTCTGTGTCCGTCCTGTTTCAGCGGAGCCGGATCATTTCTTCTCCGCCCGCTTCAGTGCGGCGAACAGCTCCTGCTGGGCGGGCAGGCGGTTCCAGAACTTATAGTCCCCGCCATACTGCTTCCGAAGCACAGCAGCATCTTCCCGGCTCAGCCGGGGGATCAGGTCTTTTGTGAACCCGTGAGCCGCGTTCAGCATCCAGAAGGAACAGAGCGGCTGAGGATGTTCGATGGGCGCACGGTAAATAAATGCAAGCACCTCCCGCACTTCACCGGAATCCGGCTCTCCGGCGGCAAAATCCTTCAGCGCCGCCTTGAGATCCTCCGCAAATTTCTCATGGCAGGGGTCGTCGGAAGTCTTTCTGCCGAAGCCGAAGATCCCGTCCGCGGGATTATGCTTCAGCTCGACATCCATCGCTTTCTCCAGGTACGCCTCATACAGCGTCCGGATTTCCAAAAAACCTGTCATAATCTCTGTTCACTCCTCTGCTCTGCAGTTTGTATGATCTTCTTCCGCCGGTTTCTGTTCCGCCGTTCCCGGGAATACTATATATTTTCTGCCTTACGCGAACGGATTCTCCGTGGGATACGGCAGGGACTTCGGCTGGTTGTAGGCGATGTCGCCGACGCCCAGGAACTTGAAGACCTCAAAGAGTGCCTTGCCGTGATGGCCGAAGGCCACGGCACCGTGGTGCGGATAACGCTTCTGGATCAGCACGTGGCGGTAGAACCGGCCCATCTCCCTGATCGCGAACACGCCGATGCCGCCGAAGCTGGTGGTTGCCACCGGAAGCACCTCGCCTTCAGCAATATAGCTGCGGAGCACGCCGTCGCTGTCGCACTGCAGACGGTAGAAAGTGATCTCGCCGGCAGCGATATCGCCCTCAAGGGTGCCGCGGGTGAAATCGGGATCGCTGCCTTCCGGCTCCAGCAGCCTGTGCTGGATCAGCTGGTACTTGACCGCGCGGTCCGCGCACATCTTGCAGGACGGAGTATTTCCGCAGTGGAAGCCCATGAAGGTATCCGTCAGCGCGTAATCATACTTGCCCTTGATCTGCTCTGCCCACATCTTCGCCGGGACGGAATTGTTGATGTCGAGGATCGTCACCGCGTCGGCGCTTACGCAGGCGCCGATGTACTCGGAAAGCGCGCCGTAGATATCCACCTCGCAGGCCACCGGGATTCCCCGGCTCGCGAGACGGCTGTTGACGAAGCAGGGCTCGAATCCGAACTCCTCCGGGAACGCCGGCCAGCACTTGTCCGCGAAGACAACGTATTTCCGGGCACCCTTATGCTCTTCCATCCAGTCGAGCAGAGTCAGCTCAAACTGCGCCATGCGCGGCAGCATCTCGGGATAGCTGTTCCCGCCGACACCGAGCTCCTCTGCCATATCCTTGCAGACCGCGTCAATACGCGGGTCCCCCGCGTGCTTCCGGTAGCTGACCAGAAGATCCAGCTCGCTGTTCTCCTCGATCTCCACACCCAGCTCATAGAGCCCCTTGATCGGTGCGTTGCAGGCAAAGAAATCCTGGGGCCTCGGCCCGAAGGTGATGATCTTCAGATTCTTCACGCCGATGATGGCGCGGGCGATGGGGACGAACCCGGCGATCATTCCTGCGATCTCATCTGCCGTTCCCACCGGATACTCCGGAATGTAGCCCTTCAGATGCCGCATGCCCAGATTGTAGGAGCAGTTAAGCATGCCGCAGTAGGCGTCGCCGCGGCCGTTGATCAGGTCTCCGTCGCCCTCGGCTGCTGCCGCGAACATGCAGGGACCGTCGAACTCCTTCGCGATCAGGGTCTCCGGTGTCTCGGGACCGAAGTTTCCAAGGAAGACCACCAGCGCGTTGCAGCCCGCCGCTTTCACGTCCGCCACTGCCTTCAGCATATCCAGCTCGTTTTCCACTGTGACGGGACATTCGTAGATCTCTGCCTTCTTTGCCTTGCACGCTTCCGCGATGGCCGCGCGGCGGCTCTCGGAAAGCGAGATGATGAAGCAGTCGCGGGACACCGCGATCATGCCAAGCTTAACCTCGGGGATATTCTTCATGGTTTGTCCTCCTTTGCATCATTTGATATCCGGGAACACGCTCTTCAGCGCCGGATACAGCTTCCTGAACTTCTGATACTGAGCTTCATATCTCTCCTGCAGTTCCGGCTCGGGTTTCACAGAGCCCACGACCTTCACCAGTTTTTCCGCGGCCTCCGCAACAGAGGCATATTCGCCGCAGGCCACCGCCGCCAGCATCGCGCCGCCGTAGCCCGGTCCTTCCTCGGACTCGATGAGCTCCAGCTCCAGTCCGCAGATGTTCGCGAACATCTTCCGCCACAGCAGGCTCTTCGCTCCGCCGCCGCAGATCCGGCTCTTTTTTATGTCGATTCCGAGAGACCGCGCCACTTCCAGAGAATCCCGGATCGCGAAGGCCACGCCTTCCAGCACCGCCTGGGTCATGTCCGCACGGGTGTTGTCCATGGTAAGGCCGATGAAACAGCCTCTGGCGTCCGTGTCATTGATGGGCGAACGTTCTCCCATGAGATACGGCAGGAAGAACACATGGTTCCGCCCCAGCATCTCATCCGTGATCGCTCCGTGTTCTCCGGCATAATCCCGTGTGCCGATAACACCCCCCAGCCACCACTTGTTGCAGGACGCGGCGGAGAGCATGCATCCCATCAGATGATAATGTCCGTCCGCATGGGCGAAGGAATGGAGCGCATTGTGGGGATCCACTCCGAATTTTTCAGAGGAAATAAAGAGCGTTCCGGAGGTGCCGATGCTGATGTTGCAGGCGCCGTCTCCCACGGTTCCGGTCCCTACGGCTGCGGCTGCATTGTCCCCCGCGCCGCCGACGACCTTCACCGACCCCCGGAAGCCCAGGGACTCCGCCACTTCCGGCTTCAGCGTCCCGGTGACCTCATAGCTCTCAAAAAGCTTTGGCAGCTGCCGCTCCGAAATGCCGCAGATCTCCATCATCGGCTTCGACCAGCACTTATGCTCCACGTCCAGAAGCAGCATGCCGGAAGCGTCTGAGTAATCGCAGGAATGGACGCCGGTAAGCTTATAGTTAATGTAATCCTTGGGCAGCATGATCTTGTCGATCCGGGCGAAGAGCTCCGGCTCATGCTTCCGCATCCACAGAATTTTAGGCGCGGTGAAGCCTGCGAAGGCGATGTTGGCGGTATACTTTGACAGCTGATCCCTGCCGATCTCCGTGTTCAGCCACTCCGTCTCCTCCGCGGTCCGCCCGTCATTCCAGAGAATCGCGGGGCGGAGGACTTTGTCGTCCCGGTCCAGGACCACCAGTCCGTGCATCTGTCCGCCGCAGCCGATGCCGGCGACCTCCGACTTGTCGCAGTCCGCGGTCAGTTCCCGGATCCCGCCCACCGTCTGCTTCCACCAGTCTTCAGGATTCTGCTCCGACCAGCCGGGATGCGGAAATGAAATCGGATATTCCCTGGATACGATCTTCCGTATCTTTCCCCCGCCGTCCATCAGCAGAAGCTTGACTGACGATGTGCCGAGATCCACTCCGATATAAAGCATCTCTTTGCCATCCTTTCCGGTATTTCAGATCTTTTTCCGACATTTTTATTATACTACCCGGAAGGGAAAATTTTCGGACTTTGATGTGGTAAGATAGGACTGAAATACGATAAGATTACATAAATGTTTTATGGTAACGAAAGAAACAGGAGGTTTTCCATGCCTGAACTCAGCCGCCGCGTCGGGACCTTCACCGACTCAGTGATCCGCCGCATGACCCGCATCAGCAATAAGTACGGAGCAATCAATCTTTCCCAGGGCTTCCCGGATTTCGATCCGCCGAAGGCGCTTCTGGACGCACTCGCGGAAACGGCCCAAAGAGGCCCCCACCAGTATTCCATCACCTGGGGAGCCGCGAATTTCCGCGAGGCTCTTGCAGAGAAGGCCGCCCGCAGTCTGGGCCGCGCCATTGACCCCGAAAGCGAGATCTGCGTGACCTGCGGCTCCACCGAGGCCATGATGTGCGCCATGATGACCATCTGCAATCCCGGCGACAAGGTGCTGGTGTTCTCCCCCTTCTACGAAAACTACGGGGCGGATGCCATCCTCTCCGGGGCGGAGCCCATCTATGTGCCGCTGGTGCCGCCGGACTACCATTTTGACCTTTCCATCATCGAGCGGGGCTTCCGGGACGGCGCGAAGGCCATCATCATCTGCAATCCTTCAAATCCCTGCGGCAAGGTCTTCACCCGGGAAGAACTCCTCGCCATCAGCGCGCTGGCCATCCGCTATGATGCCTTCGTGGTCACGGACGAGGTCTATGAGCACCTGGTCTACGCGCCGGCGGAGCACATTTCCGTCGCCTCCCTGCCCGGCATGTCTGAGCGGACCATCACCTGCAACTCCCTCTCGAAGACCTATTCCATCACCGGCTGGCGCCTCGGATACCTGATCGGCGCGGCGCCTGTCATCGAAGCCGCGCGGAAGGTCCACGATTTCCTGACTGTCGGCGCCGCGGCGCCCCTGCAGGAAGCCGCCGTCACGGCGCTGCGATTCCCGGAAAGCTATTACCGGGAACTGAATGCCCTCTATACAGAGAAGCGGGACCGCTTCTGCGCCGGACTGGACCGCATCGGCCTGGTGCACAACGTGCCCGCCGGAACCTACTTCGTGATGGTCGACATCAGCCGCTTCCTGGAGCTCCCGCAGTTCCGGGGCTGGACCGACGTCCGCTTCTGCGAATGGATGGCGGAGCACATCGGCGTCGCCGCCGTTCCCGGCTCCAGCTTTTTCCACGAGGAGGTGAACCACCTGATCCGCCTGCACTTTGCCCGTGGGAACGACATTCTGGACGAGGCCGTCGCCCGGATGGCAAAGCTGAACGAACTGACCGCCTGACGCGGCCCAGGTCGACCGGACACAGGTTTTGTGCTAAAATGGCAGAGCAGCCGGGCGGAGGAACCGGGAATCCCCCCGCATTCCTGCGCGGCAAAAATCAACGAAACAAAGGAAGTTTTATGACCCACAATTTTTTTGCCGCGATCTCGCGGATGAAGTATATTGAACGCTGGGCGCTCATGCGCTCCTCCCGCGCCGAAAATCTCTCAGAGCACGCCATGGAAGTGGCAATGATCGCCCATGCGCTCTGCACCATCGGGAATATCCGCTTCGGACGGCATCTGGACGCGGATCGGGCGGCTGTCATCGGCCTCTTCCACGACGCGTCGGAGATCATCACCGGCGACATGCCGACGCCCGTAAAGTACTATAACGAGGACATCCGGAAAGCCTACAAGGACGTGGAGGCCATCGCTGAACAGCGGCTCCTCAACCGCCTGCCGGACGACATGAAACCGGTGTACGAGGACATTTTCGGGCTGTCCGGACTGCATTTTCACGCATCCGGTGACATCTCCGATGAAGAGCTTCGGGCAGCCGAGGAAAACGAACGCCTTCTGCGCCGCTTTGTGAAGGCTGCGGACAAGCTTTCCGCCCTCATCAAGTGCATCGAGGAAGTCAACGCGGGGAACAATGAATTCAAGACTGCCCGGATCACCCTTCGTGACGCCGTAAACCGCCTCGCGGATGAGCTTCCCGAGGTGAAGGTCTTCCGGGACGAGTTTCTGCCGCCCTACGGGCACACGCTGGACGAGCTGTCCTGAGCCGCCCTGCGGGCACACCCTGGACGAGCTGTCCTGAGCCGCCCTGTGGACAGACAAAAACGCGCTGTTACGAACATATCCGCCGGAAACGTACACTGGCCCTGTGCCATGACTTCGGGCAAAACTACATCACCGAAATACGGAGAAACAGAACGATGAGATATATCAAAAAGGGAAAAGAACGCACAAAGGAAGACACCCGGGTCCTCAGGCAGACTGTGTCCGCCATCATCGAGAATGTCCAGGAGAACGGCGACGCCGCCCTGCGGGAATACAGTGAGAAGTTCGACGGTTTCGTCCGGGATTCCATCCGTGTCTCCCGGGAAGAGATCGACGCAGCCTACGCCCGCATGACGGAGGAAGAGATCGCGGACCTGAAGGCCGCCCTTGAAAACATCCGGAGCTTTGCGGAGGCCCAGCGCGCCACCATCGGCGATCTGCCGGACTTCAGCCCTCAGCCGGGCATTCATCTGGGTCACCGGGTGATCCCGGTCCGTTCCTGCCTGTGCTACGTGCCGGGCGGACGCTTCCCTCTTTACAGCACCGCCCTCATGCTGGTCACGCCGGCAGTGGTAGCGGGTGTGAAACGGATCGCCGCCTGCGCTCCGGTGGTCCACGGCACGGGAGATATCCACTATAAGACTCTGGTCGCCATGGATCTGGCCGGCGCCACCGAAATCTACGCGGTTGGCGGCGCCCAGGCGATTGCCGCCTTCTCCTACGGGACGGAGACCATCGCTCCGGTGGATGTGATCGTAGGCCCCGGCAACCAGTACGTGGCGGAAGCGAAGCGTCAGTGCTACGGCCAGGTCGGCATCGACTTTATTGCCGGCCCCAGCGAAGTTCTGGTCATCGCGGACCGCTCCGCGGATCCGAAGGTCCTTGCGGCGGATCTCCTTGCCCAGTGCGAGCACGACCCGAACGCCAAGGGTATCCTTCTGGCCACGGACGAAACCCTTGCAAAAGAGACCATCGACGCGGTCGAAGCTGAGCTCGCTGAGCTTCCTACCGCCGGCACCGCCCGCCAGTCCTGGGACACCTTCGGCGAAGTCGTGGTCCTCGACAGCATGGAAGAAGCCATTGCGACCT
>Ga0256404_1009099_pt1 | contig 14435 bp, 9 predicted proteins | sample RumenRJG_01DNA_FD_185990 | JGI IMG/M metagenome (GOLD analysis project Ga0256404, IMG submission 185990) | Bovine rumen microbial communities from Lethbridge, Alberta, Canada - RJG_01 | ecosystem: Host-associated > Mammals > Digestive system > Stomach > Rumen | place: Canada: Alberta | collected...
AAAGTGTTGTGAGCAGAGAGATGTGTTTGGTTATGAATGAATTGGCAAGAATTATCTCAGGTGTTAATGATGGTTGGTGGAAGAAGTGCGCGATGCTATAGCATCGCTATTGAATATTGAAAATAGAATAATAATTTTTAATTGAACCATTAATAATTGCCCGTAGGGCAACTAATTCCACATTCCACATTCAAAATTCCACATTAATATTTTGTTCTGCTCTCGTTTTTATGTAACTCTGCGCTCTTTGAGCGCGAAGTTACTCCGTTTCGGCATAAAAAAGAATAAATTCTTTTTGTTCTGCACTCAACTTTTCGTAACTTTGCAATCTAACCCAAAATAAGAAAGGAAATATAAAATGGCGATAGATACCAAGGGGCTCACCCCAATGATGAAACAGTTTTTCTCTCTAAAGGCAAAGCATCCTGATGCTTTGATGTTGTTTCGTTGTGGTGATTTTTATGAAACTTATTGTGATGATGCAATAGAGGCTTCTCGAATACTTGGTATCACTCTTACCAAAAGAAATAATGGTGGAAAATCGGCAGCCACAGAGATGGCTGGTTTTCCTCATCATGCTCTCGACACTTTTTTGCCAAAACTTATTCGTGCTGGTAAGCGAGTGGCTATCTGCGATCAGTTGGAAGATCCAAAGAAGAAGCGTGCTCAGCTGAAAGGCAAGAAGGGACTGAGTGAGATGGACAAGATGGTGAAGCGAGGAATAACAGAACTCGTGACACCAGGTGTTGCCATGGGTGACAATGTGCTTAACTATAAGGAAAACAACTTCCTTGCAGCTGTACATTTTGGAAAGACCTCTTGTGGTGTTTCGTTTCTTGATATTTCAACCGGAGAGTTCCTTACAGGTGAAGGAACATACGATTATGTAGAGAAACTTCTTGGTAATTTCACTCCTAAGGAGGTTCTATTCGATAGAGCTGAAAAAAACAATTTCGAGAAATATTTCGGTAATAAATTCTGTACCTTTGAACTTGATGACTGGGTTTTCACAGATGATGCTGCACGCAAGAAACTGCTTAAGCATTTTGGTACAAAGAGTTTGAAGGGCTTTGGTGTTGATCACTTGAAGAATGGCGTTATTGCTTCGGGAGCTATTATGCAGTATCTTGAGATAACGCAGCACACTCATATCAACCACATCACCTCTTTGAGCAGAATTGAGGAGGAGAAATACGTGCGTCTGGATAGGTTTACCATTCGTTCTCTGGAACTTCTTGGCACAATGCAAGAGGATGGTAGTTCGCTTCTCAATGTTATAGACCGAACAGTAACTCCTATGGGTGGACGAATGCTTCGTCGTTGGGTGGTGTTCCCGTTGAAGGATGTTCGTCCGATTCAAGAAAGATTGGATATAGTGGAATATTTCTTCCGCGAACCAGATTTTCGTGAGGTTGTTGATGATGAGTTGCATAGGGTGGGGGATCTTGAGAGAATAATCTCAAAGGTAGCCGTAGGACGTGTTTCTCCTCGTGAGGTAGTTCAACTAAAGAATGCCCTTATGGCTATCCGTCCTATAAAAACAGCTTGTCTTTATGCACAGAACGATGCTTTAAAGAGAATAGGAGAGCAGCTTAACCTTTGCGAGAGTTTGAAGGATAGAATAGAAAAGGAGATTCAGAACGATCCTCCACAGCTTATTAACAAAGGCGATGTAATTGCTGATGGCTATTGTGCAGAACTTGATGAACTGCGTTCTATTAGTCGCCATGGTAAAGACTATCTGTTGAAGATTCAGGAGGAAGAAGCCGAAAAAACAGGTATTTCTTCTCTTAAAGTGGGATATAACAACGTGTTTGGTTATTATCTTGAGGTTCGCAACACTTATAAAGATAAAGTGCCTGAAGGTTGGATTCGTAAGCAGACCCTTGCCCAGGCGGAGCGTTATATTACCCAGGAACTGAAGGAATACGAAGAGAAGATTCTTGGTGCTGATGAAAAGATACTTGCTCTTGAGGCAAAACTCTTTAATGAGCTTATTCTCGCCATGCAGGAGTTTATTCCTCAGATACAGATAAATGCAAATCTTTTGGCACGTGTAGATTGTCTTTTGAGTTTTGCCAAGACTGCCGAAGAAAATCATTATGCACGTCCTATTGTTGATGATTCTGATGTGATAGATATCAAGCAGGGACGTCACCCGGTTATTGAAACTCAATTGCCTTTGGGTGAGAAATATGTGCCTAATGATGTGTATCTTGATACCGAGAAACAGCAGGTGATGATGATTACTGGTCCTAATATGGCTGGTAAATCGGCTCTGTTGCGTCAAACGGCATTGATAGTGCTGTTGGCTCAGATAGGATGTTTTGTGCCCGCAGAGAGCGCTAAAATAGGTTTGGTGGATAAAATATTCACTCGTGTGGGTGCTTCAGATAATATTTCTCTTGGTGAATCAACATTTATGGTTGAGATGACTGAGGCGGCTAATATTCTGAATAATGTTACTCCTCGTTCGCTTGTTCTCTTTGATGAGTTGGGACGTGGTACATCCACCTACGACGGTATTAGTATTGCATGGGCAATAGTAGAGTATCTGCATGAGCAGCCAAAGGCCAAGGCTCGTACTCTTTTTGCCACCCATTATCATGAATTAAATGAGATGGAGAAACTCTTCTCTCGCATAAAAAACTATAATGTTAGCGTGAAGGAAGTGGATGGAAAAGTTATCTTCCTACGTAAGCTTATGCGTGGTGGCTCAGAGCACTCATTTGGTATTCATGTTGCTGAAATTGCAGGTATGCCAAAGAGTATCGTAAAGCGTGCAAATGTGATATTAAAACAGCTTGAGGAAGACAATTCTGGTGTTGGTTCAGAAGCAGGCCGTCCCGTTGTAGAGAAAATCTCTAAGCCATCAGAATCAGCTCAGCTATCTTTCTTCCAGTTGGACGACCCTGTGCTCACTCAGATTCGTGATGAGATTCTCGGTCTTGATGTTAATAACCTCACGCCTGTAGATGCTCTTAACAAACTGAATGATATCAAAAAGATATTGACGGGGAAGTAAAACAATAAAGGCTTCCCCAAAAAGGAAGCCTTTATTATTGAATATTGAATAATGAATAATGAAGCGCTATGCGCTTTAATTTTTCCATTTTTCAATCTTTCAATCTTTCAATCTTTCTTGAACGCAGCATGCAATAAACGCCAAGTATCACGAATGGGATGCTTAATAATTGTCCCATGTTAAATGGCATTCCTGCTTCGAAATCAACTTGGATGTCTTTGGTGTATTCGATAAAGAAACGGAATGTAAAGATAAGGGTTATACAGAGACCGAAATAGAAGCCTGTGCCTACAGGTTTCTTTGTGCGGCAATAGAAGTGTAGTCCCACGAAGAAAAAGAACGCATAGGCTATTGCTTCGTATAGCTGTCCCGGGTGACGAGGGTATTGATCTACATGATAGAAGATGAATGCCCAAGGTACATCGGTTACTTTTCCTATTATTTCTGAGTTCATCAGATTTCCTAATCGAATGAAGCATGCTGTGATAGGGGTTGCAATAGCTATGTTGTCGAGAACGGTCCACAGTTTTACTTTGTAATTGCGGCAGTAAAGCCATAAGGCTATCATCAAGCCTATTGTGCCTCCGTGACTTGCAAGTCCTTCGTAGCCTATGTATTTCCAGCTGCCGTCAGGCATGTGATGAATAGGGATGAACATCTCTATAATGTGATCAGCGCTTGTGAGGAAGTATTCTGGTTGATAGAAAATGCAATGTCCTAAGCGAGCACCAATCAATATGCCGAAAAAGCAATAAATGAAAAGAGGGTCAAATACGTTTATTTTGGTTTTCTCTTTACCATATACTCTTTCCTGAAAGGTGATATTCTGGTGGTTGTATAGCCATTTTACGATGAAAAAGGCGCTTGCCAAGCCTATAAACCAGCATATTGAATACCAGCGAAGGCCCCAGGAGCCTATTTGGAATGCAAACAGGTCAGGATTCCAGTTGATGTATAAGAATTGTTGCATCTTTGTTGTTTTTGATTACACGTTGAAGCGGAAGTGCATGATGTCGCCATCTTCAACGATATATTCTTTTCCTTCTATTCCGAGTTTTCCTGCTTCTCTGACGGCTGATTCTGAGCCGTACTTGATATAGTCTTCGTACTTGATGACTTCGGCGCGTATGAAGCCTTTTTCAAAGTCGGTGTGGATAACGCCTGCGCATTGTGGGGCTTTCCATCCTTTGTGGAATGTCCATGCTTTTACTTCCATTTCGCCGGCTGTGATGAATGTCTGCAGGTTGAGCAGGTGGTAGGCTTTCTGGATGAGGCGGTTTACGCCACTTTCTTCCAGACCGAGTTCTTCAAGGAACATTTGCTTGTCTTCGTATGTGTCGAGAGAGGCGATGTCTTCCTCGGTCTTGGCAGCTATAATCATAGCTTCGGCACCTTCGCGAGCAGCAATTTCCTCTACTTTCTTAGAGTATTCGTTACCGGTTTTTGCGCTTGCTTCATCTACGTTGCACACATATAGCACGGGTTTTGTGGTGAGCAGGAACAGGTCGTGTGCAGCCTGAATCTCATCTTTGCTTTCGAATTGTACCTCACGTGCGTTGTGTCCCTGTTCGAGCACTTCCTTGTATGCTTCAAGAACGGTTACCATGAGTTTTGCGTCTTTGTTGCCTGCTGAAGCCATCTTCTGCTGCTTTGATAGTTGTGAGTCGATGGTTTCAAGGTCTTTGAGCTGAAGCTCTGTGTCGATAATTTCCTTATCAGCAATAGGATCAACAGCCATACCGCCCTCACGAACGATATTGTCGTCGTCGAAGCAACGAATTACGTGGATGATAGCATCGCACTCGCGAATGTTACCCAAAAACTTATTACCTAAGCCTTCGCCCTTGCTTGCACCTTTCACCAATCCGGCAATGTCCACAATCTCGCATGTGGCAGGAACAATGCGACCAGGATGCACAATCTCAGCCAGTTTGTTCAGGCGCTCATCAGGAACTGTGATAACGCCAAGGTTTGGTTCTATAGTACAGAAAGGGAAGTTTGCCGACTGTGCCTTAGCACTCGACAAGCAATTGAATAGTGTAGACTTTCCCACGTTTGGGAGGCCTACAATACCACATTTTAATGCCATATTTTATTTAAACGTTTAAATTCTGTGTGCAAAGATACAAAATAATGTGGAATGTGGAATGTGGAATGTGGAATTATTTCTCCTCCCTATGAAGGGGAGGCTGGGTTGAGTTGGTGCAGATAAAACAATATTTCAAAGAACGCCTGTGTTTTTGTTTCCTTCGAGATTCCTTCGAGATGTCTTCGAGTTTTCCTATATGAGTCCTAATTGCCTCCTAATCGTGCGCACTTGATAATTTAATCACGATGCAAAGATACGAAGAAAAACTGCAGGTTAATCAAAATGACCCCAATCTTGAAATGCAATATTTTGCAACTTGCTAATAATCAGCGTTTTAGTAGAATATGTGCGATTTTTGACAACCAATGCAAAATCAGAAATCAGAAAATCAGTTATTTTTTTTTCGATTCCCGTTTTTTTTTGTGTTTCAACCTCTATTATATATATATTTATAAATATATATTTAATAGCGTACTTTGTCAAAGTTTTTGGATTATTGCATTTTTCAATTAAAAAAACTGATTTTCTGATTTCTGATTTTTGTTAAAATGCTGAAATAATTTTACTATATTGTAGTCTGTATGGAACAAAATTCATTGCATGTGAATAATTAAAGCGTAACTCTTGCTATTAATTGCAGTTTTTAGTATATTTGCCCCGTAGAATTAGCGAAATGAAAAAGTTACTTTTTTTGCTTATATGTGTTTCCATACTTTCTGCTTGCACTAAGGATCAGCAACACAAGCGAAGTATGTATTACTGGCAGACAACGTTGCATATTGATTCGCTTGAGCAACATTTTCTGCAGGCACATGATGTGTCGCGCTTATATGTTCGCTATTTCGATGTTGTTTTTGATGAGTCAAGGGGCATTGTTCCTAATGCCACAATAAGCTTTGAGGATAAGGTGCCTGAAGGCGTAGAAATTGTTCCAACCATATATATCGTTAACGAGTGTATGAGGCAGAATGTGGATTCGCTTCCAAGGTTGATTCTAAAGCGCATTCTTCAGATGAACGAAACGAATGACATTGCTGGCGTGGAGGAGATACAGATTGATTGCGACTGGACTATGCAAACTCAAGAACGCTATTTCTCATTTATGAAGACTCTGCAACGCCTTTGTCACGAGAAGGGCTTAAAATTGTCAACAACCATTCGTTTGCATCAGCTGTCGCTTAATGCTCCTCCTGCTGATAGGGGAGTGCTGATGGCTTATAACACAGGTGATGTTACAAAGCTTGATGTAGAGCGCCCCATCCTCGATGTGAAGGATGTGCGTCCCTATCTGCATAGTTTGGCTGGTTACAGGCTTGAACTCTCGGCAGCCTATCCTCTTTTCACGTGGAGAGTGCTTTTCAGAGGTGGCAAATATGTGGGAATAATGCACTCTGACGACGATCTTCCTGTGCTCTCGGGCGATACAATTGTGGTGCGCCAGCCCTCTTTAGATGATATTCTGCAAACTCGGAATGCTTTGGATGAAGAGCGAAGAGATGTGCATTATGAGGTGATTTTATATGATTTAAGCGACAAAAATATACAACGTTTTAATTCAAAGGATTATGAAAAGATATTCGTTGGGAATAAGTAATAATATGAAACTATATGTTTCGGCTTTGCTGTTGTTTTTCTCAAGTGTTCACGGCAAGGCTTGTGTTTCAGAGGGTGGTTATCACAACAACTACCTGTTTAGCGTGTTTCATCGTTCGTTGATGGACGATAGATTTACCGCAGAAGCCAATGTGTTCTGGACAAAATACTTAGGCATCAAAGATAATTATTTCACATACAGCTGGCGTCGCTCAGACATTATGACCGAGGCAAAGAAACGCAACGACAAAGAGCTTATGGCGTATATGAACCTTTTGAATGCCTATATCGATTCAAATGATATGTTCAACGGCTGGGAATACCCAACAAAGGCACAGATAAATGGTAGAAACAAGATTCTACAAAAGATGCTTACCGTTTCACAAAACTATAAAGGAAAGCGCCTCGAACAGCAGTATTGTTTGCTAAAAATGCGTGCCCTTTTCGGTTTGAAGCGTTATCAGGATGCTATGGATTACTGGCAGAAAACAGCCTCAAGGCAGCCTCAGTCGGTTTATCGTGATATGATGCGCAATATCTATGCAGGCTGTTTACTTAGAAAAGGAGAACGCCGACAGGCTGTTGATATCTATGCCGAGCAGGAAGATTTCCGTAGTTTGAAATATTGTGTACGCAACTATCGTAATGTGGCTGGCATACAGAAGGTTTTTAACGAAAATCCAAATTCTCCAACCTTGAACTATCTTGTTCAAGACTTCGTGAACAACTTTCAGGAAACAGAAGACGTGTTTGTTCGTCACATAGGATGGGAAGCTGAAAGTGCCGATTCCGATAAAGTAGAGTGGATTCATCAGTTGGGAGCCCGCGAGGTTTACAGAAAGGATGCTAATAGTTTTATAGCCTTTGCCCGCCAGGTGGTGAAGAACCCAAATGTGGTGAACCCATGTCTATGGCAAAGTGCTATTGGCTGTTTGGAACATCAGATGGGGCTTTATTCCGAGGCAAAGAATGATCTTGCTGCTGCCCTGAAGATGAATGGCACTCAACGTATGAGAGATAATGCACGCGCTATTTATGCCATCAACTCTGTTCAAACAGAGAAGATGAAAAAGAAATATAACTCTTGGCTTACAGGCGAACTACAATGGCTCGACGAGATGTCTAAGCGCGATGTGCGTGATTCTGTTATGACCGATGATCATTATCATGATGTTAAGGAACGACTCGTTTATTGTATGCTTATTCCACGTTTGCGCTCACTTGGCAAACAGAACGAGGCTTTAACCATGTTTTCCATGATGGAGGAGGATGCTCCTTGGGTGCCTGACTATCGTTCAAGAAAGATTATTAATGATTATCACGAGAATGTGAATTTTGATTACAGTAATGAGTATTATTCAGTTCTCGACAAGCTCTCTACAAAGCAGTTGATGGATTATCTTTCTTATCTTAAGAAAAGACCTAAGGATGTGTTATATAGATATGCTTGGGATAAAGCCTATCGTGAGGCTGACTACTACAACGATCTCATAGGTACAAAACTTCTTGCTCAGGCTCGTTATTCTGAGGCTATTAGCTATTTAGAGAGGGTGGATCTTGGCTTTATTAGAACCCAGAATATCCTGCCTTATGAGGTGAAATGTAATTGGAACGTGGAACGTTGGATGCAGAAGCAATATACAGGAGAATTTGGTAAGGTTCGTGTTTCTTCGCTTAAGAGCAACAAGAAACTTGATTATTGCAAGGAACTGCTTGATGTTCAAGCTCGTTGGAACAATATGCGTGATGGTGAAGAACGCCTTAAAGAAGGATATAAACTTGCTAACATGCTTTATCAAAGTAGCTATGAAGGTGATTGCTGGTGGCTCACGCAATATGGCTGGAGCTGCACTCAAGACAGCACTCTTGCTGGCAATCATGATATGGTTGAAGATGCAATCCGTTTGCTTGAAGACGTGTCGGTAAAGACAACCGATTTCAAGCTAAAAGAAAAGAGCCTATATGCTTTGGCTTATATACATAGAGGCCCTTGGTATTTTGAAGGTTGGGACGAGAAAAATAATGTGTGGTATGATTACGACAACCCTCTTATTCGTCCAAATTCACGTCAATATATGGCTTTGAAAACATTAGGCAATTTTGCAAAAGCTAATAAAGGAAAACTTGATAATTATGTTACAAAATGCGACGTTCTAAAGCGTTTTATGGCAATTGTAAAATAATAGAAAACCCTCTCTTATATTTAAGAGAGGGTTTTCTGTATGATAGAGTCTTTGTATGATAGAGTCTTTGTATGATAGTATCTTTGTATGATAGGATCTTCTGTATGATAGGGTTTAATGTGCCTCTAACCAGTTGTTGCCCCATCCTGCATCTGCCACGAGTGGCACTTGCAGCTTGTAGGCACTTTGCATTTCTTCCATAACGATTTTCTCAACCTTCTCTGCTTCTTCTGGATAGACGGAGAAGTTGAGTTCGTCGTGCACCTGAAGAATCATCTTGCTTCGGATGTTTTCTTTCTTGAAGCGGTTCCAAATCTTTACCATAGCTACTTTGATAACATCAGCCTCTGAGCCTTGTATAGGGGCGTTGATAGCATTTCTTTCGGCAAAGCCGCGTACCGTTCCATTAGCCGAATTGATGTCTGGCAGATAGCGTCGGCGTCCGAAGATAGTTTCAGCATATCCTTTTTGGCGTGCCAATTCTTTAGCCTTTTCCATATATTCCTTCACCTTTGGGAAGGTTGCAAAATAGCCTTCTATAATTTCTTTTGCCTCGCCATTAGGTATTTCCATGCGCTGGGCAAGACCGTAGGTTGTTATGCCGTATATAATGCCGAAGTTGGCTTGTTTTGCCTTTTTTCGCTGACTGTCGGTAACGTTTTCCATCTGTTCTTTCCATATTTTTGCAGCTGTTGCTTTGTGAATGTCAAAGCCGCTACGGAAAGCTTCTATCATGTTTTCGTCGCCACTAAGATGTGCCATTATGCGAAGTTCTATCTGACTGTAGTCGGCGGAAAAGAATTTACATCCAGGCTCGGGTATGAAGCATTTGCGAATCTCCTTTCCGTCGTCAGTACGTACAGGAATGTTTTGCAGGTTAGGGTCGCTCGATGATAGACGACCTGTTGCTGTGAGAGCTTGGTTAAATGAAGTGTGAATGTGTCCTGTACGAGGATTTATTAGGGTAGGGAGGCTGTCAACATAGGTTGATAGTAACTTCTTCATTCCTCGATAGTTAAGGATATCTTCCACGATAGGAGCCTTGCTCTTCAAAGTTTGCAGAACCTCCTCGCTTGTTACATATTGTCCTGTCTTTGTTTTCTTTGGTTTCTCCATGATTTTCATTTTACCAAAGAGTATTTCGCCTACCTGTTTTGGACTTGAAATATTGAATTTCTCACCAGCCTGCTCATATATTTTCTGCTCGTATTCATTCATACGCTTGTTGAAAATATCTGAAGTTTCCTTCAAGGCTTTTGTGTCGAGCAGTACGCCATTCATTTCCATATCTGCCAATACAGGCACAAGTGGCATCTCGATATCCCAGAACAGACTCTCAAGGTTGTTTTCTTTCAGTTGTGGTTGTAGCACGTTGTAGAGTTTCAAGGTTACGTCGGCATCTTCGGCAGCATATTCGCATACCAGTTTTGGGTCAACCTCACGCATGGATTTCTGGTTTTTGCCTTTTGGGCCAATGAGTTCTTCTATGTGAACAGTTTGGTAGTTGAGTAATGTTTCTGCCAGATAATCCATGTTGTGATGAAGTTCTGGTTGGATGAGATAATGTGCAATCATGGTGTCGAAGAGTTTTCCTTTCAGTTCAACCCCATAGTTTGCCAACACTTCCATATCGTATTTTATATTCTGTCCGATTTTCAGAATATTCTCGTTTTCATATACAGGTTTGAATATTTCTACAAATTTTAAGGCTTGTTCACGTTCTGTTGGTATTGCCACATAAAATGCCTTATTTTCTTCAGTTGCAAAGCTCAAGCCTACCAATTCTGCGTCGATTGCGTGCGTAGAAGTGGTTTCTGTGTCTAGACTGAGAATTTGTTTTGTTAAGAAATAATCACAAATCTTTTGTGCATCTTCCTCATTTTCAATGAGTTTGTATTCGTGAGCTATGGTTTTAAGGCTCTCAAAACTCGAATTTTCTGCACTTTCTTGCCCGTTGTCTTCATTTACGGCAAAGAGATCAAGCTCTTGATTAACTTTTCTTTTAACTTCTTTGGTTTTGTTTAATATCTTGTTGGCAAGTGTTTTGAACTCGAGTTCTTCGAAGATTTTTGTTAGTTTCTCCTCGTTAGGCTTTTCGAGTTTCAGTTTTTCAAGATCGAGGTCGAGTGGGACATCGGTTCTGATGGTTGCAAGGAACTTCGACATCTTGATGTCGTCAACAGCTCCTTCAACTTTTTCTTTCATCTTGCCTTTCAATTTGTCGGTATTGGCAAGGAGGTTGTCAACGCTTCCAAATTCGTTGATTAGTTTGGCGGCAGTTTTTTCTCCCACGCCCGGACAGCCTGGGAAGTTGTCGGCAGAGTCGCCCATAAGTGCGAGCAGGTCGATAACTTGTTCGTGTGATTGAATGCCATATTTCTCAGCAATCTCTTTTGTGCCTAAGATTTCGTATCCTCCGCCATGTCGTGGGCGATACATGAATACGTTTTCTCTCACCAATTGACCATAGTCTTTATCAGGTGTGAGCATATATGTTTCTATTCCCTCGGCACCTGCTTTCACGGCTAAGGTGCCAATTACATCGTCGGCTTCGAAGCCTGAAGCCTCGAGAATAGGTATGTTGAAGGCGCGTAGAATGTCTTTAATATAAGGTACGCTAAGTTTTATGTCCTCAGGTGTAGCATCTCTTTGTGCTTTGTAAGCAGGAAAAGCCTCGTGGCGGAATGTCTTATCGAGGTCGAATGCAACTCCCAGATAATCAGGGTTTTCCTTTGTTATTATCTCGTTGAGTGTGTTCACAAATCCCATTATGGCAGATGTATTTAAGCCTTTTGAGTTGATTCGTGGTGCACGAATGAGTGCATAATAAGAGCGGAATATTAATGCGTAGGCATCAAGAAGGAATAGTTTTTTCATCTTAAATTCATTATTTGCCGTAAAATTACTAAAAAAATGCCACATATATTAGATAAAATAATTAATTTTGTATCAAATTTATTTCACATCATGGATTATTTGTCACTCATTAAACAGCCTATCAATAACGAATTGAACGATTTTATTGAGCTTTTCAATAAGTCGCTTTCGCATACCGACGGACTTCTCTCAAGTGTTTTGGAACATATCAAATCGCGAGGAGGAAAGCGTATGCGCCCTCTGCTTATATTGTTGATGGCTAAGAACTTTGGTGAGGTGAGTGATGTTACTCAGCATGCAGCTGTGGGACTTGAACTTCTGCATACCGCTTCGCTTGTGCATGATGATGTTGTTGATGAGAGTAACGAACGAAGAGGGCAGGCATCTGTGAATGCGGAGTATAATAATAAGGTTGCTGTTCTTGTGGGTGATTACCTGCTTTCAACAGCTCTTCTTGCTGTTTCTTATACTCATTCTGAAGATATTGTGCGCTATCTTGCCGAACTTGGACGCACTCTTTCGAATGGTGAAATTTTGCAGTTGAGCAACATTTCAAATCAAGAAATATCTGAGGAGGTTTACTATCAGATTATTAATAACAAGACTGCTGCTTTGTTTGAGGCTTGTGCAAGAATAGGAGCAAAGTCGGCTGGTGCAAGTGATGACGAAGTTCTGGCTGCTGGTAAATTCGGTCAGAATCTTGGTATTATTTTCCAGATTCGTGATGATATTTTTGACTATTACGATCAGGCTGAAATAGGTAAGCCAACGGGTAATGATATGGCAGAAGGTAAGCTTACTTTGCCTGTAATATATGCTCTTAATTCTACAAAAAATGTAGAGATGATTGCTCTTGCCAGAAAGGTTAAAGCTGGTAATGTTTCTGCCGATGAGATATCTCGCCTTGTTGCCTTTACAAAGGAAAATGGAGGTATAGATTATGCTCAAAAGCGTATGTGGGATTTTCATCGTGACGCTATGCTTTTCCTTGATAATTATGGACTTAAGGATGATGTTAAGGCTGCTCTGAAGGCTTATCTCGACTTTGTTATTGAGCGCAAGAGCTAAGTAGTTTGATACTGATAATTTACTCAAATAATGATAATCCCTCAGCAAGCCGTTAGGCAAACTGAGGGATTTATTATGTTAACCTTTTTCTTTTTTAGCTTTGTTCTATAATCCTTTATAATGCCTCTATAATGCCTTTATATTGGTTCTGTAATGAATTTGTATCTAAAAGTAAAGGTTTTTGCTTCTTTAGAAGTATTTTATTTCCTTACCCAGAATTTCGCTAAGAAGCATGTTGGTTAGACGGCTTGTTCCAAGGCGCAACCATTCGTTGGTGAGCCATTTTTCGCCCAGAACCTCTTTAACGATGGTGTAGAGGATAATTGCATCCATTGGGCTATTGATGCCGCCAGCGGGCTTAAAACCTATCTGTATGCCTGTCTTATCGTAGTATTCCTTGATAGCCTGACACATCACATAAGCGCCTTCTGGTGTTGCACCGGCTTTCTCCTTACCTGTTGAGGTCTTGATGTAATCGGCACCTGCATACATAGAGAGTAGGGCAGCTTTCTTGATGTTGCTTGCACTTCCTAAGCAGCATGTTTCGAGGATTACCTTCAAAGGTACGTCGCCACATACAGACTTGAGTTCTGCTATATCGTCGCACACGCCCTCGTAATCGCCTGAGAGGAACTTTCCTACAGGAAGTACGATATCGATGTTTGTAGCGCCGTCCTGAATGGCTAATGAGGTTTCTGCTACCTTTACCTCCATACGTGCCTGAGATGAAGGGAAACAGCCTGTTACGTTGGTTATTTCTACTCCGTCAACCTCAAGGCTGTTTGCTATAAGTTCTGTGAAGTTAGGGTAGGCGCATATGGCTGCTACGTGTGGAAGGTCGGGATAGTCTGAATCAAACTTGTTTACCTTCTCTGTCATAGCAAGAATCTTCTCCTCAGTATCGGCTGTGCCAAGGCTTGTTAGCTCTATACTTCCAAAGAGGAATTTCTTTACTTCGAGAGTGTCGTTTTCGGCAACTTTCTCGTCTATTATCTTTTTTACTGCAGCTGCAACTTCCTCGTCAGAGATGTTGCAATTATACTCTGCGAGAGCCTGCTCATACTTGCTAAGCTCTTCTTTACCGTCGTTTAACACGATGTCCTTAATACTTTTTTCTGCCATAATATTATGTTGTTTTATTATCTAAATATAACTCGTAATTTCTATCTCCTAATTCTTTTGTGTTACGGCTTCTACGCTTTAGAGTGTAGGCTGGGAGTGGTCTTTAGCTTTTCGTTCTCTTTATGCCTTTTACAATCCCTTTTGGTCTTTTTCTCAAAGCTTTTTTTAAGCTCTTCTGTGAGATCTATGCCTGTTTGGTTAGCAAGACATATAAGCACCCATAGCACATCAGCCATTTCTTCGCCTAAATTAGGCTTTTCACCCTTCTTGAAGCTCTGATCTCCATAGGTGCGGGCAATAACCCTTGCCAGTTCTCCAACTTCCTCTGTGAGGCACGCCATATTGGTGAGTTCGCTGAAATAGCGCACGCCATATTGCTTAATCCATTGGTCAACAGTCTGCTGTGCTTCTTTTATAGTCATTTTGCGTTTAACATTTGAAGAATTAATATGAATATGCAGATAAGAATAATTACTAT